>Ga0182027_10008101_pt1 | contig 15354 bp, 10 predicted proteins | sample 712E1DmetaG_FD_121300 | JGI IMG/M metagenome (GOLD analysis project Ga0182027, IMG submission 121300) | Permafrost microbial communities from Stordalen Mire, Sweden - 712E1D metaG (Illumina Assembly) | ecosystem: Environmental > Terrestrial > Soil > Wetlands > Permafrost | place: Sweden... | reverse complement strand
CTATTCCAGGAACTTGTGCCGCCAGTTGCTTATCCAAGTCGATGCCGATATGTGACAGCACTATGACCGCATCCGCCTGTTTTCGCAATCTCGGCACCCAGGTCCGCGCGACTTTAATCGGATCCTCGATGTTCACCACATCAGACATAGAGGTCTTGTAATCGAGTATGGTGGTGAGTCCTAGAATGGCGACCTTCATTCCATCTTCCGACTTTATGATATATGGTTTGAGAAGCGGCCTTCCACTTTTTTTAAGGAAGACATTCGCGCCCAGCACCGGAAAATTCGCGAGTTTTAAGCATTTTGAAAACTGTGCGAAAGGGTTGCTGAATTCGTGGTTGCCGATGGTCATCGCATCGTAGTGAATTCCATTCATCGCGGCGAAGTCTGCCTCTCCGTGAAACTCGATGGAAAACGGCGAACCGTCAATTGTATCTCCGGCGTCCAGAACCAGTACCGGCGACTTGGTTTGGGCCTTGATTTGCTTAATCAAGGTGGCTCGGCGGGCCGCTCCGCCTATGTTTTTGCGTTGAGCCATCTCCGCGTACTCATCGTCGGAACCTGCAATTTGAGGATAACTGAATGGCAGCAGATGTGAATGCACATCATTAGTGTGCAAAATCACAAAGTGAGCTAAACGATCAGCGGCATTGGAAGGGATGCCTGAACAGACCATAAGGATGGCGGTGATGAAGATTATTCGTTTTAACCCATAGATTTGCTTCATGTTGAACTCCTATGTTCGTTCGAACTCGCATACCTGATGATACAAAGAAAGCGTAGCTTATCTTAGTATCTAAACGGTAACAGTGTCAAATGCAGGGTGTCACGTAACAGAGCAGTCTTGGTGAGCAGAAAGTGAGCAGTTCCCAATAAAAAGAATATCGGGAATCGTTCGGCTTGCTCAGCGAGGCGGTGGTCCACAGTTAGACTTCAAATTTGCCTTCATAGATGAAGGAAGTAGTATTGTCGGCATCGAATGTACAGTAGGTGAAATAGAACGGAATTACACTTAACGGTTAACATCTTAGCTGTTTGATACGTCATAGGACATAGGCAGATATAGCGCCATGTTGCTGTATCTCAAAAATTCACCTATGAGGAGAACAAATGTCACGGAGATTTGTGGATAAATTGCTGCGCAGCTTATCTTTCTGCATCCTGCTCATCCTTCTCATTTCTTCGGCCTGTCTAGCAGTCTCCATGGACGCCGTCGGCGGTTTTGGTGGCGTGATGAAGGCAGGCGTTTGGACGCCGATTACGGTGAGGGTGCAGAATCCGTCCGGGCGAGACGTCGAAGGGGTGTTGATCGTCACACAGGGCACGAACGATGCATGGACATTTCCCACTTGCTCGGTGAAAGTCAGCTTGCCGGCGAACTCGAACAAGTTGTACTTCGTCTACGTGCGTCCTCGGCAATTCGGGGAAATGCAGGTCATGCTTCTCAGTAATGCCGGTAACATTCGACAACAGGTAAAAGGGACTATCTATCAACAAGACAAACTGGTGGTCTCGATTGGAGATCGGGCGTCGCGTCTGAGCTTCCTGAATGGAGAGTCAATCCTCGCCCCTCCCGACACCGTGAATCTCAGCAATCCTGCCGTTCCTTATGCTTCAAACAATGGTAACAATGCTTCGAGCGCACAGCCCGCGACGATCAGCATACAGGTTGGATCCGTTGAAAGCAAGGAACTGCCGGACAGGCCGGCCGCCTATGAAGGCGTTAGCGTGCTGATTGTCTCCGATCTCTCGCCCTTATATTCAGATCCAAAGGCAATGAAGGCGCTCTGTATGTGGGTAGCATCCGGGGGCACGTTGGTAATTCCGACCGGGCCGAACTACAAGAACTATGACAACGACTTCTTCAAAGAGTTGCTGCCTGTCACGATCACGGGCGTCACCAGCATGAGCAACATCAACGCGCTGTTTGAGATGGGGCACAAAGCTCCTCCTTCCACGCCTATGACTTTGGTCACCAGCGTAATCAAACCGGGAGTATGCTCCTACGCAGAAGTGAATGGTGGAGTCCCTGTTTTCGCCAGGCGCGACTATGGAGCCGGGAGGGTGATATTTTTTGCATTCGATCATCTTTCTCCCCCCTTCAGGGATTGGAACGGTCAAATCGATTTTTGGAAGGGAATAGTATCGACCGCGAACTCGATGGCTTTGGTCAGCGCCGAGTTGAAAGAAGATGACCCTAATCAGATTAATCAGCATCCATACGCGACCATTGACCCCGGTCTTGTGGGGGTAGTTCAGGAGAATGCATCGGTCAGCATACCCTATTTCAACATTGTGGCAGGCTTTCTGCTTGCCTATGTGGTTGTGCTGGTGCCGGTGAATTATTTCATCCTGAAGAAGAAGCGAAAACTCGAAATGGCCTGGGTCACATTTTTAGCGATAGTTATCATCTTCACGCTGGGCGCGTACTTGATAGGCTACACTATGAAGGGTGACTCTCTTCGACTGATCGAGGCTACTTTCATAGAGGGTTCCAGCGATGCTCGGTATGCAAGTAAAGTTACGTGCGCCCGGCTGTTTTCTCCAGCAAGAAGATCATATGGGTTGAAGGTCTCGGACACTAATGCGATCATACAGACCGGTCCATTAAGTCTTCAACAGCCTCCTCCCACGATGCCACCTGCATATCTGAGCGAGCCAAGCACAATTGAGGATGTCTCTATGGCCATGTGGTCGAGTAAGTCTTTTGTCTCGAAGAGCGGAGTCGATCTTGGCGGCTTGATTTCCAGCAAACTGTCGCTTTCCCGATATAAATTGACTGGCGAAGTGACCAACAACACCGATTTTAATCTTGATGATTGTCATGTCATGCTGGGCGATAGCATCACACAACTGCCCAGCCTCAGAAAGGGCCAGACCGCGCAGGTAAATCTGCTAATCACTCCCAAATCACCGCAAGGATACGCCTCACACTTATATTACAATGGCACCAATTTCGATGGTCGGTTGCATGATTTGGCTTACAAGTCCGCTGCCAAGTCTAAGGATCCCATTCTTGTGGCGAAGATTAGCGACGTTAATCCAGCTTTTAATATAACCAGAAATCGTGTTTCTATGCAGGACTCGGTTTATGGCGCGTTTAGATTATCTTATTCCGCGGGGAGTTCGGCGAGTGTGCGTTCGGACTCCATTAGCGAACGGATAATCAGCTCCGCGAAAGCGCACTTATTACCATGGCCGGGGAATAATTTGAATGGCGCTCAAATGGAAGTGAGTAAAGGTGGTTGGTATATAGCTTCCTTCGAGATACCTGTTCCCGCGAATGCCAGTATCTCTACATTGACAGTTAAACGGAATTTAGACGCAAGCGCATGGGAGAGTAAGCCCGACCAGATGTCCTCTAAAGATTGTAGCATAACTATATACAATAACAATACAGTTATGTGGGATTCGGCGGCGATCGATTCGCCTATCCATAACGCTTCATCATATGTGAGTCCAATAGGCGAGATTAAGGTTAAAGTGCAAGCATCTGAGACTATTCCGGATAATGCATATTCTGCTTCGATTATGATCTCCGCGGAACTCGGGCGAAAGTAGGAGGCAAACCGTGCTCAGAATTGAACAACTTACCAGGGAATTCGGCAGTCTGACGGCGGTGAATAGCCTTGATCTTGAGCTTGCGCCGGGAGATATCATGGGCTTCATCGGCCCGAATGGTGCGGGGAAGACGACCACGATCAAGATGATTGCAACACTCTTGAAACCGACCTCGGGTACCGCCTATGTCGGTGGCTACGATGTCACCACAAACCCGGATGATGTGAGACCACTGATCGGCTATATGCCTGATTTCTTTGGGCTATATGATGATGTCAGAGTCTGGGAGTATTTGGATTTCTTCGCGGCGGCGTATGAACTTCCCGTCAACAAACGGAAGGGCACTATCGACGACGTTCTGGAATTGACGGACCTTTGGAACAAGAAGGAAGCATTCGTTTCTGAACTTTCGAGAGGAATGCAGCAGCGGCTCTTTCTGGCGAAGACGATACTTCACGATCCGAAGCTGCTTTTGTTGGATGAACCGGCATCCGGGCTTGACCCGCGAGCGAGAATTGATATCAAGGAGTTGCTCAAGGAGTTGAGGAAGATGGGGAAAGCCATTCTCATCTCTTCTCACATACTCCCGGAGTTGGCGGACTTCTGTAATAAAATTGCGGTGATCGAGCAGGGGAAACTCGTCGTCAGCGGCAGCGTAGACAAGATAATGGAGCAGTGCCGGGGCGGTACTGAGTTGAAGATCCGCTTGGTCGATATGGGGAATCAGGTGATGGGGTTGCTCGCTGGAATAGATGCTCTGACGAATGCGAGGTATGAAGATGGATGCATAATTGCAACCTATGTGGGTGAACCCGAAGAGCATTACAGAGTACTGGATGTCCTGGTGCAAAATGGCTGCAAGGTGTTGAGTTTTGGTGAACATCATATAGATCTTGAAGATGTTTTCATGAAGGTGACAAAAGAAATTGCTTCGTAAGCCGGCGTAGCCGGAACCCAAGAGTTTTGTTGCCTAGTTGTCATCAATTCTGAAGCTGTTGGAAGGTAGCAGAGATTGATGACGATCTCATTTTCTCCAATTATTATCTGTTCAGTGATATTTTCAATGATCTTGCGTTTTTCTTCTTTTGCAAGTTGAGGCCAGCGTGAGTGTAGATCTTTGGCTTCGTGCATTATCTCATCGCTGGAAAGATACTGTATCTTGAGGAAATCGATCTCAGCTTGTAGTTCGGGAATTTGATCTTGTATCTGCGTCTGCCGCTCTTCCATCGGCTTGTATCGCGCGCCGAAACCCTTCGAGGGTATTTCTTCATCAAGATATAGCCTGAAGATTTTATCCATCTCGCGTTGAAGTTTTTGCTCTTCATGTATCAGGGATTGCAGGAGTTCTTCCTTCTCTTTTATTACCTGGTCGGCTTGTGCGAGGTAGCTGTTAATCTCAGTAGGAGAGAAGAAGAAGGTTTTAAGCTGCTCGTGGTATATTTCTTCCAGGTCTTCGACGCCGATCTTGTTTCGGCATTTGGCGCAGGTATACTTTGGAGAGTTCGATGGTACATATATCTTGCCTCCGCATGCGCATAAGACTATGCCCGAGAAAATGTATGCCGGCCTTCGGGCTGGACGCCTGCTCTTTTTCCGCTGTTCATCCAGGATTTGATTACACTGATTCCAGACTTCTTCCGATACTATTGGCTCCACTTCTATATAAACCCAGTCGTCCTTCGGTTTGATTCCACTTTTACCATTTATTACGCTCTTGGTACTGTAATTGGTTCGTCTGACCCCTTTAGTTAAGGGATCTTCCAGAAGACGCCTGATGGTCGTAAATGAGAACTTTGATCCGTTACGAGTCCGATGCCCCTGTTCGTTCAAGAGACGTGCAACGGTCTTCTTACGATGATATTCGAGAAATAGGTCGTAGATCAGCTTTCTAATTGGAGCTTCTATAGGATCTGGAACTAAAATCTTGTCTACCCACCGGTAACCATAAGGAGCCGGGCCGCCGAGTGGCTTGCCTAGCTTTGCTCTGATTGGGACAGACGCAGCCACGCGTGAGGCGATCTCTTCCCTCTCCCATTGGGCCATGGCGGCGATCATCGTGTAGAAAAGCCGACCTGCTGGTGTCGAGGTATCAATTGCTTCCTGAAGTGAAACAAGATCGGCCCCATACTCATTGAAGATTTCAGCGAATTCCAGAAGCTCTTTAGTGTTGCGAGCAAGACGGGCGAGTTTGGAAAAGATAAGACCTGTTATATGACCAGCCCGAATATCCGCAAGCATTCTTTGCGCCTCTGGATGTTTCATAACCGATTTACCACTTACAGCTTCAAGGTGGTAAACTTCCATGACATGCCAGTCTTTGGATTCGGCATAGTAGCGAGCACGTTTCTCATGATGATCGGGGCTTTCGCCCCGAGCCTGATCTTCCGTAGAAACTCTAATCCAGATTCCGACCGGTTTTCCTTTTTCCATTACCAAACCTCTGCTGAATAGGGTAGACCTATACATTCTATCGTCGTGCTTCTTCTTTTTGCAATAAATATTTCTTGATTTGGGCGTTTGATGACTTGAACTTGTTCCTATACGATGATTTAATAATTTTCATGGCCTGCGCGATACAATTGCTGAGATGTGGTTTTTTTACGGCTATCCTTCGCTCAAGCAGCAATCTTTACTAATGAAACCCGTAAGATTAATGTTCGTGGCTGCCATGAACCCCTGCGCGTTCATTGATACGAACAGCATGAAGCTTGCCTGCATTTTCATTCAGAAATTTGTACTCATGTCAGCGAACACCAATGTCCTGAGATCGGCGGCGAATTATCTAGACCTGCGATACCGTGTATCCAATCGCACGGTATCCGCGAAGACGCTTTTCGTGCATACGGGCCAGCATCCTGACCTCCGAATCGACATAGTCGTATATGCGAACTTCGGTCTTGCTATCGTGCAGACGGTGGATGCGGCCTGCATATTGGGCTAAGGTTCCTTTCCAGGAGATTGGCATTGCAAGAAAGAGCGTATCCAGCCGAGCATCATCAAAGCCTTCACCAAGATATTTCCCTGTGGCAACGAGCACTCTCCTCACCGTCAGGAATGTCCGACAATTGTTTTGCAATTGCGCGCCTCTGCTTCACTCCCATCCCGCCAGAGAGCACGATGACGTTGCGAACTGCTTTGCTCAACTCAGATGCCAGAAGTTCCATATGTTCTCTGCGCTCCGTAATGACTACCGGTGACCGTCTTTCTTCGACGGCAGCAATTACATCATCGATTATCATCACGTTGCGGGCCTGATCCGCGATCAGTGCAGAGTATATATCGTGAATGGCAGGATTCTCGACTGACCGGTCCATTTTGAAGAGAGTCTGCCGGATTATAACCAGGTGTTCAAACGGACGAAGTGACGCTTGCTTTCTTGCGTCTGCACGATACCTTACGGGGCCGCACTGCATGAAGATGATCGGATGATGGCCGTCTTTTCTGATCACAGTTGCGGAAAGCCCGGTGACATACTTGGCCTTACACTCCTTCGCGACCTTTTCGAAGCTGCTTGCTGATAAATGGTGACATTCATCCACGATAAGATGTCCGTACTCCGCAACCACATCGTCCACGATGCCTTTTCTACAAAGGCTCTGGATAAGCGCCACGTCTATGAACCCCGTAGGATTGCGCTTACCGCCTCCGATCCTGCCGATGCGTTTTGGGTCGATCCCAAGAAATTCCGACAGCCGTGCTATCCACTGATCGAGAAGTTGCTGCCGGTGTACGAGCACCAGCGTGCTTACTCCTCGCGCGGCGATGACATGAGCAGCAATTACCGTTTTGCCGAATGCTGTTGCGGCAGAGAGGACGCCATTATCTTGTTCGAGGATTTTCCTGGCTGCTACTTGTTGCTCAGGACGAAGAATGCCCTGGAATACCACATCTATGGGCTTTCCTAAGGAACGTTCATCGGTCATTCTTGGTTCTATTCCGAGAGAAGCGAGCAATGAGACTACTTCATCCAGGCAGCCACGCGGCAAGCCTATGTGTTTAGTGAAATCCTCTGCGCAACAGATTATTCTCGGCTTGCCGAATGTTGACAGACGCATCGCTTGCGTCTTGTAGAACTCCGGGTTCTGAAAGGCCGCCAACCTGTGTAGTCTATTCAGAAGGGATGGCGGAAGGCCTTCCTTCTCCAGATATATCTGATTTCCAAGTACGATATTGACAACCTTGGGGAAAGAGCTTGCAGCGAGTGGAAGTTCGATCTGCTTGCGGGACGGTGGCAGCGTCCATGGCTCATCGTAGTCTTCATCTTCCAAGACAACACGTACTCCAAGGATGTTACCCTCGCGCTCCGCGTGTTGGATTATTGCGGCGACCTCTTCCTTCGACACAGGTTTGATGGAGGACAGAAATGCAATCTGGTCGGGATAGGGTGCAAAATGGTCGTCCACGAATAAGCTGTTTCCGAGTTTGCGAGCAAGAGAAGCCGGTATCGCCTCGGCAAAGAATATCCAGATATGCGCGCCATTGCCGGATCTAGACCTTTCAAGACCAGCCGATATATCATACGTGTGACACGTTTCCTTGAATGCCAGGGTGTCCTCTTGCCAGGTGTCTTTGTCGAAATCCAAAGCCAGGAGTCGGCAAGTTTCGTCTTGTAGCATAGGATATATGCCGGCGGTGAAGTCACGCTTGAACCTGGTGGAAGTTTCTCCGGCGTCGTATCCGCGAAGATGGTTGAGTATTACCTCATCGGTGAAGGGTACCCAGCTTTGATTGGGGCATTCGCCGCATTTGATCTTTGGCTTATTGCAAAGGCCATGCGCCCATTCATTACCACATGCCGGCTGGTAACCCGATTTACCTGTTTTGGTGTTCTCCCATCTGCGAGCAAATACATCATCACGACCGCAGAAAAGTCGGCGAAAGAGCGCCAGCTTCTCGTGCATTGGAGAATCTTGAGTGATGGCCGCAGTTGTATTGTGAGACATGGAAGGGGTTTCTGTGGGGAATGGCTGTAGTTCGCTCCTCAGAGATTCGATCTGCCGAAGAAGGTTTTCGCGCTCAGTGTCCAGTTGAAGAAGCCTGCGCTCGGAATCGGCAAGCTGATGTTCCAGATCAGAGAGATCGTTAGGTGTCGAATCGTTCATAAATGCCTGAAGTTTGCCTGAATCATGTTTTTAGTGCCAGGCACTACTCGGGAGTGTCAATGATAGATTCCGCCCATCTTACTGTCATGGTCGCTAGACGAATCGCATCAAGGTAATCATCTTTCTTAACAGGCTCTATTTCTCCAGGGTATCTGGTGACAACCGCATACGGGTTCAAGTCTACGACATCCCGTAATTCTATTGGGATCGGCATACATCCTTGGAGGAGATCGAGAAGCGCTGAAAGGTTGTGTGTAAACGGAAATTCTACCTCGCACTTCAGCAGAACGGCTTTCATGCTCTTCTCCGCAGCCTGTTGAGCATGGAAGCAGAGGAGTTCGTACTTTACACCCTTCGGCAGGGGAATAGATGCCAGAGCCAGATCGGTTCGTGCGTTATCCATCCATTTCGACGGCGCGCTTGCGTCAGAGGAATCAGGCCGCATAAAGTTCTCGGCCTCCTCTCAAGGCTTCCCTGTATATCAATCCGGGGGAATCCTTGTATTTGTCAATATCCGATGGCGTCGCAACTATCACGTCTACCGGTGTATTGAATCCGAAAAGGTGGTGATAGATGATCTGTGCTGTCTTTCGTCTGTGGCTGCCATCCGGCACGATAACAAGCAGGTCTATGTCACTATGACGGCCTGCCTCCCCTCGCGCCGCAGAGCCGAAGAGGATAATCCGCAGAGGATGCACGGCTGATATGACCCGTTCGAGTAAATCGTCTAGTTTTTCTTTGGATGGCTGCATGTTCATCCGCCGGTATCAGATTTGAAGTCGTTCACCTCAGTGACCAGAACTATTATGCTCGATAATACAGGTTTTGGTCAAGTCTACCCTCGAAAATAATGCAGAGATTCTACCCCAAACTACGCTAAGGTAGTGATTGAGTGCGATTTTAGCAAATACCACGGTTTTGGTTTTTTCAGTTCAATATGGCAACTTGGCAACACAAAGGGGTTCATTGCCCATGCTAAGTTATTCTGTTGCCCACAGAACATTGAGGAGCGGGTTCAAATCTCCATCATTTCCTTCCATGGCGTTTCTTTCCCATTGGAAAGAGTTCCGGGATCAATCCCCAATTGGTGAGCAAATTCCTTTTTTGAAACTCTCCGGTGCTGTCGATAAGCAATGATTCGCTAATCCAAGGTAACACTTGAAATATCCTCAAAAGGATTGTATCCTAAGAACTGAATTATCTTTGGCATAAAAACAATAGAAGGTTGAGTTCGATTCCTTTCCCAAGAGCAAACCGAATCTCCGCGACAACCAATAATACCGGCAGCTAGTCTACGAGACAGTTTCAGATCGAGTCGTCTTTTTAGGATATGGTCGCCGAGGGTTTTGAGTTCGCTGGGATAACCGCATGGAAGTAGTTTTTGAGCTTTTAGAGTAACATGGCAAAATGGCAACGGAACCAAAGAGTTTGTGGTGTTTCGGGAGACTTGCTCCCGAAACTGTAATATCTTTCGTTTCGGCCCGCATAAAGCGGACCGAAACACCACGATTTTTAAGGATATAATTCCGGCTGTGGTGAGAACGTCGGTTAGCGGCGATTTCATAGGGAGATCAGCAAATGGCATTTATTTCTATGATATATGGAAGACTAAAGCAGACCTTCGCCAAGGCGGTTTCTGATAATCCGGTGGTTATTCGTGATCTTCGGACGAGGATGCGCGGCAGTAAGGCCTTTTCAATCATAACAGCGTATGTGGTCTTCTTGTGCGCCCCTTTGTTGATTATGTCTGCTTATATGTCATACAACGGACAGACAACCAGCACTAGTGGAGGCATCGATCTGTTTCGAACGCTTATGCTGGTTCAGACACTGCTGATAACGTTTATCGTTCCGGCGCTGGGGTCCGGTGCGATATCTCTGGAATTGGAAAACAGGACAATTGAAATGCTCGCCCTCACCAAGTTGAGCTCGGCGCGAATCATTCTAGGTAAACAATTGTCGGTCTTCTTTTTCATTTCAATTCTCATTGTTTGTTCCTTGCCGCTCTCCAGCATCTGCTTAATGTTTGGGGGCATTTCGCCCGCCGAAGTTGCCGTGGCTTATCTACTGATTCTTGTCTGGGCGTTTTTAATCTCAAGCATAGCTGTGTTCTGGTCTTCACTGTTCCATAAGACTGCCACGGCGGTGCTAATGTCTTATGCAGCGTGCGCTGGATATTCGCTTCTGACGTCTATTATTTCGGAGGGTATCCAAAATCTGGGGCGGTACTCGTCCACTCATTTTGTTTCAGCGCTTTCCGGGCTTTATCCCACATATGGAATGTATGTCGCGTTGTCTCATGCGGAGGTGTGTGGATTGAGCTTGTTTACAGCCGGTGTTACTACCGTGCTGCATTTGAGCTTGGCCGCTGTTTTGCTATTAACCGCGATGATGCACGTTAAATACAGAAAGGTTGACCGGTCTCTCCCTATTCGGATTCTTATGATTTTCATTCCATCGGTTCTTATTTGGTTGGTAGTTGGAGGCAAGGATTTCATTAGTGCCTATGGGGTAGGTCAAGTGGGTCGAGTCAGCCCTCAAAACGTAATTCTCGATATTTCTTTGATGCTGGTGGTGACAATGCTTGGGATATCCGCATCCATATTCGCGACTGGGCCTATTATGAACAAACAGACAACATTTGTCAGGCGACATGCGTTTTCGCTCAGGAAGGCCTTCACAGGTAATTTGAGCGGAGCGTTAATGTTCATGGTGCTCTGGGGCGCTATTTTATGGGGCGCACTGGAGTTGACTATTTGGTGGAGCGCGGCTGTAGCTGGCACTAAAATCTCCGTTCAATTCTGGGTGAGATCCTGCAAATTCGTAGCGGCAAGCCTATCAGTTTTGGCCGGAATCTCAGCCGTGGGTATTTTGGCGTCATCAATCTTTAAAGTGAGGCGGAACGCTGTAGCGGTTGTTATACTTTATTTACTGGTCATGTTTGCAGGCATTAGCGCTCTCCCAGCGATGGAGCCGGGAAATCCGTTCAGGCTACTTGGCATGTTCTCTCCCTTCCTGCCAACGTACACCAACATGGATTTTGTGCAGTTAGACCTTAATTTTGGCGTGCCCAAAGAGGCTTATTGGCTGTTTACTTGCGTGATGTATTTGATTTTTGCGCTTGTTGCATTGTTGCTGGCCTCCATGTGCGCGAAGAAGTACGGGGGCGTTGAAGAGGAATAGAATGTCATCCGATGAGGCCCTGCAAATCCAGATCAATCGCATGCGTAAGCGCGTGAGGGTGCTTCTTGTGGAGAAGTACGCTCTGTATGGCATGAGTTGTGGAGCGCTTGTGGCCGCTGTCATGGTTCTGCTCTCTACGCGGTTCACCGAATTGATCGATTACTGGCTTTGGGCTTGCACAGTGCTTATCGGCTTGCTTGCAGGTGGAGTGATAGGCCTGATATGGCGGTTCGAAGATATTTCGGTTGCTATTGCCGCCGACAAACGCACTGGACTGAAAGAGCGAGTTTCTACCGCTTATGCTATTCAACGTACCGAACTCCATGACGTAGATAAGGCGCTGATCCAGGATGCCACCGAGCACATAAGCAATTATTCCTCGCGAGATATATTCAGGCACAGGTTCGGCAGACCTCACCTTATTCTTGGCATATCCCTTCTTCTCCTGCTCATCGCCATTGTGGTTCCGCAGATGGATGCCTTTCAATCTAAGGATAGGCTTCAAGAAAAGGCGGCGTTGAAGGTCGAGGGCAAGAATATGGTGAAGGTTGCCAAGGAGATCAATCGGGATGCTGCCGGCAAAAAGGAGCTTCGGCGACTGGCCGCGAAGCTGGAACAGCTTGGAAAGAAGATGCAGACCGGGCGTATGGAGCGCAAGACCGCGATGCTCAAGGCGCAGCAGCTTTCGAAGGAGCTTCAGCGGGAGCAGGATCGCTTGGCGAAGGCGAACTCGGAAACTAAAACCATGGAGCAGGCGCAGGCCGAGATGAAGAAGTCGAGTATGGAACTCGCGAGCACCATGGCTGAGAAGCTGGCGAAGGCACAGAAGATTCCACTTGATGCCGCTATGAAGAAAGTTCCATCGGATAAGCGACTCGCGGAGCTGATGAGGAAGGCTGAGCCTTTAACGAAATCTGAGAAAGCCGAACTTGAGTCCGCGCTTCAGAAATATGCCGATCCGAAGAACCAGACGCCGATCCCGTCTGAATTGGGTGAGGCGCTTGCCAAACTTGCGCAGAACGGCGATTATCAGAAGGCGATGGAAATCCTTCAGAAGCTAACGCAAAAAATGAACAGCGGAAAACTGAGTCAGATGGACAAGGAGATGCTGAGGAAGCATTTGGAGGCGCTTGCGAAGGCGCTGAAGAACACTGATTTGAACAAGCTCGCGGAGCAGATGAAGAAGAATGCGGAGCAGTTGGCTAAGATGAGTCCGGAAGAGCTAAAGAAGCTGATGAAAGAGATCGACAGTCAGAAGATGGCAAAGGGAGATATTGATAAGGCCTGTTTGGCATGTCTTCTTGGTCGTGAGATGGGAATGGGATTGGCTGCGAGTCGGGGATTTGGGCCGAAAGGCGCTAACCACCCCAATCAACCGGAGGGTGCGCCTCGGAAATTGCAAGAAGCCAAGGGTGCGGTTAAAATGCCCACGCAAGTTGGAGAGAGCGGCATGGTTTTTTCGGCGGGAGAGACAACCGGCGCGCCGGATCCGCACGCGGCAACCAAAGTTCCTTATACCGCTGTTCTTCCGGAAGCGAAGAGAGCCGCTGAGAGCGCACTCTCAAAGGATAAAGTGCCGCCGGCATTTCGGAAGAGAGTCAAGGATTATTTTGGTACGCTGGAGTAGTAAACCTCCGATGGCATTCGTGATTTTGGTTGGACGGGTCCGACATGTCTGACAGGTCGGATGGGATGTAGGAAATTCCGGATGGGGGCGGAGCCTTCCCCTCCCATCTTAAAGACGAAAGATATTTGCAAAACGTTGAGAGGCTTCGGGCAGCCGCGAATTATGTATTGAGAAAGGAACCACCAATGCACCCTGAGGAACGCATTGTAGATTTCAATCAGTCGTTCAAGCGATTGCGAGATGAGATTGGGAAGGTTATTGTAGGGCAGGAAGAAATCGTTGAGGGCGTGATTATCTGTCTTGTTGCCAATGGTCATGCGCTTCTTGAGGGCGTTCCCGGGCTTGGAAAGACGCTTCTGGTGCGAACGTTGGCTGAGACGGCCGATCTAAAGTTTTCGAGAATCCAATTCACTCCCGACCTCATGCCGGCGGATATCGTCGGGACGAATATTTTGTGCGAAAGCGACTGCGGCGCGCGAGAATTCCAGTTTCAGCACGGGCCGGTCTTCGCGAATATCCTTTTGGCTGATGAGATCAACAGAGCTACCCCTAAGACGCAGTCTGCTCTGCTTGAAGCTATGCAGGAGCATTCCGTGACCGTTGCGGGCGCTGTCAGGAAGCTGGATGAGCCGTTTCTGGTGTTGGCGACTCAGAACCCGCTGGAGATGGAGGGGACTTATCCGCTGCCGGAAGCTCAGTTGGACAGGTTCTTCTTCAAACTGCTGGTCGATTTCCCGAGCTTGAGCGAACTTTCTTGCATCATCGATAGAACCACAGTTCGCACAACGTGTCACGCTGAAAAGATTATGGATGCTGAGACGATTATGGAAATGCGCGCTTTCTGTCGTGAGGTGGCGGTTGCCGATCATGTTAAGGAATTCGCTTTGAAAACCATTCTGGCGACGCATCCTGGAAACGAGTTTGCCACTGCCCTGACTAATCGATATGTTCGGTACGGATCAAGCCCTAGAGGCGCTCAGACGCTAATTCTAGCGGGAAAGGTTTGCGCGCTTCTGGATGGAAGGTATAACGTGGCCTTCGACGACATCACTCGCGTGGCAAAGCAGGCTCTTCGCCACAGGCTGATCCTTAATTTCGAGGGTGAAGCCGAGCAAATTCTTCCCGATACAATCATCGCCGATATCTTGCAGCGTGTGGAAAAGAAGGAAGAATTACCCATTTGAACCAGGTTGTCGCGGGCGAATCAACTAGAACAGGCAACGAACTTCTCGATGCTGATTTCCTTCGGAAGATCGAGCGACTGTCGCTCGTCGCCAAGAGGGTCTTTCCGGGGCGACTCAGAGGCGAACGCCGGTCGACCAAGAGAGGATCGTCGGTGGAGTTCGCCGATTATCGGAACTACTCGATAGGCGATGATTTCCGGCGCGTGGACTGGAATATCTACGCCAGGCTGGAAAAGCTCTTTCTCAAGCTGTTTGTAGAGGAAGAGGATTTGCATGTTTACATTCTCATCGATGCTTCAAAATCCATGGATTTCGGCAATCCTACTAAGCTGCTTTATGCCAAGCGAATTGCCGCCGCTTTATCCTACATCGCGCTCTGCAATTATGATAGGGTGGGGATCGCCGCGCTGATTGGCGCTTCTTCAAGTTCGCTCTCTCCTAAACGAGGGAAGCAATCCGCATTGGGGATGTTCGATTATTTGAACTCCATTCAGGTGTCTGAAGGCACGCAACTCGCCTCTTCGCTTCGTGATTTCAATCTCAAGACCTCTCAGCCCGGCTTGGTCATACTCATCTCCGACTTCTTCGATGAAGAGTATCAGAAGGGGATCAGCGCTTTGGTTTCCAGGAAGTTCGAGGTCACGCTTTTTCACCTTTTGAGCGAAGAGGAAATCAATCCATCTATGGTCGGCGATTT
>Ga0182027_10008100_pt1 | contig 15355 bp, 15 predicted proteins | sample 712E1DmetaG_FD_121300 | JGI IMG/M metagenome (GOLD analysis project Ga0182027, IMG submission 121300) | Permafrost microbial communities from Stordalen Mire, Sweden - 712E1D metaG (Illumina Assembly) | ecosystem: Environmental > Terrestrial > Soil > Wetlands > Permafrost | place: Sweden... | reverse complement strand
TAAGAAGTGTTATTGGCACTTGATTTTTTGCGCTGAGTTTACGAGTTCGGCGCCTCTCGGCTCGCATTCCGGGACCAGCCTCTCCCGTCGAAGCCTGTCATCCCCATTCGAACGGGCGTGCCCGTGCCATGAATTATAGCACAGCGGTATCCACAAGGCAAAAATCCCAGGGCAATCGCATCTTACATCTAGACAATCCCATATTTGGGTATGGCTTACGCAAAATGCCCACATCTACGGGATGCCTCGTTCCAACGATTTTGGAGACCCACCAGATCTGGCAAATTATGAACGCAAACACCCCATATTTGGGCATCGAAATTTAGATGCGATTGCCCTGGCAAAAATCCATGGCAGGTTTCGTTCGCAACTTGCCCTAAAGTCAGCTTTATGCTAGACTTAATTCAGGAATTCAACCCGATGACTGAAAAAATCCTCATTATTGACGACGATGTAGATACCCTACGGCTAGTGGGGTTAATGTTGCAGCGGCAGGGCTATCAAATCAGCGCCGCCACCAATGGGGAACAAGGCCTCGCCAAGGCATTTGAAGAGGTCCCAGACATTATCCTGCTAGATGTCATGATGCCTAATATGGATGGCTTCGAAGTCACCCGGCGGTTAAGAAAAAACCCAGCCACGCAATCCATACCCATCCTGATGTTTACCGCCAAATCCCAGCTGGATGACAAGGTGATTGGCTTTGAAGCCGGCGCCGACGATTACCTGACCAAGCCTACATATCCCGCCGAATTACAGGCACATGTTAAAGCATTGCTGGGACGGGCGGAAACCAAGAAGGGCAAGGAGTCACCCGCCGCTCCGCCTGAACAGCGCGGACGCGTGATAGGAGTCCTGGCCGCACGCGGCGGCCTGGGTGTTTCTTCGGTAGCGACCAACCTGGCAGCAGCGCTTTTCAATCGCACACAATCCGATGTGATCCTGGCTGAACTCACACCCGGGAAAGGTACGATCGGCACAGAACTCGGAATCACAGGACAAAAGGGACTGAACGAGATCCTTTCCGACAGTCCAGCCGAGATCACAAGGGAAAAAGTCCAATCGGCATTGGTTCCTCATGGATCAGGGTTGAAGTTGCTGCCGGCATCCGAAAATCCGCGCGACATGTATCTAACCAGCCAGGTTGATCATTATGAGATCCTCATCTCACGCCTTTCAGGCCTGGCCCGTTTTATCGTCCTGGATCTAGGTACAGGCCTGCCGCCCTTCGTTCAAAGCATCCTCCCCTTATGCAACGATCGAATCGTGGTGGTCGAGGGCGCACTAAACACCATCAACCAGACCAAGCTTATGATCGAAGAAATCATCAAGCTTGGAATTGACAAGTCAGGGATCCTGGTGATCCTCAACAATCGCGTCCGTTCCGAGAACCAAATACCGTGGATGGAAACTCAACAAAAGCTGGGATACTTAATCGCGGCCACCATCACACCCGCCCCCGAACTGTTCCTCAGCGCCGTGCGCACTCATACACCGCCCGTCCTGTACCAACCCACCAGCTTCGCAGCGCAGCAGTTCTTAAAATTTGCCGATCTCATCATGGACCGCGAGAAAGCCAAATGAAGCAATTCCCGGACTCGGTACAAGCGGGAATTGAATTTTCTGCCGAGCTGTTCCGCACAGCGAAACGAGTCATCGTCCTAACAGGGGCCGGGATTTCCACTCCATCGGGCATCCCCGATTTTCGTTCCGAGGGAACAGGTCTGTGGTCTCGAGATGAACCGCTGGAAGTAGCCTCCCTGCACACCTTTCGCACCCAGCCTGAAAAATTCTACGAATGGTTCCGTCCGCTAGCCCGTCAAATCTTTGAAGCCATCCCTAATGCAGCGCATCAGGCGCTGGCCAAGCTGGAAAAGGCCAGATATATTCACTCCATCCTCACCCAGAACATTGATATGCTTCATCAAAAAGCGGGAACAACGCATGTGGTCGAACTGCATGGCACACTGCGGACGCTCTCCTGCACCCAATGTTTTCAACAAGTCGACTCGGCCCCCTACCTGGAACCCTTTGTCGAACGAGGAAAATTGCCTCACTGCCCGCACTGCGGCGCGCTGCTCAAGCCGGACGTGATCCTCTTCGGCGAACAACTGCCGCAACGGGCCTGGTTCGAAGCGCAACGAGACAGCCGCGCCTGCGACCTGATGCTGGTGGCAGGCTCATCGCTCGAAGTAATGCCGGTGGCCGGCCTGCCCATGCAAGCGCTCGACCGGGGCGCGCACCTGGTCATTATCAACAACACCCCGACTTATCTAAATGTCCGCGCCGATGCTGCGATTCAAGAAAATGTTTCGGATATTATCCCGGCTATTGCAGAACAGGTTTTATATGGCTGAAATAAAGACCGAACGTCTCGGCGGTTATCGCCGACTCATCGAGATCGCACGCGATCTCGCCTCCACCCTCGATCTGGATGTCCTACTCGAGCGGATCGTCCAGGCCGCGGCGGAAGTCAGCGGTTCCGAAGCCGCCTCCATCCTGTTATATGACGATATGACTCAACAGCTTTACTTCCAGGTGGCCACCAACCTGGATGAGCCGACCATGCGCGGGCTGGTGATTCCGCTGGAACGCAGTATCGCCGGCTGGATCGTCACGAACCGCAAACCACTCCGAATTGCCAATGCCCAGCAGGATCCGCGTCTTTTCGCAAATGTAGACCGGCTGACCGGACATCCCACCCAATCCCTGCTGGGGGTCCCGCTCATCACCAAGAATAAAATCGTGGGCGTCCTGGAAGCGCTGAATAAGGAAAAGGGAAAGTTCACAGACGGAGATGAAAGCATGCTCTCCGTGCTGGGAGCGCAAGCCGCAGTTGCAATCGAGAACGCGCGTTTGTTCCAGCAATCGGACTTGATCTCCGAATTCGTCCACGAATTACGAACGCCGCTCGCTTCCCTCAGCACGGCCACCTATCTTCTCCTGCGCCCCGAAATATCGCGCGAACAGCAGGAACAAATCACACGCAATATCCACAGCGAAACTTTGCGGCTGAACGCGCTGGCATCTTCCTTTCTCGACTTGGCCCGTCTCGAATCAGGCCGGGTGCAATTTCACAAAACCAGTTTCAATGTGGCGGATTTGTTGTACGAATGCAAGGATGTGATGAATTCCAAGGCAGACGAGGAAAAAATCCGCATCCAAATTGAAACGCCGGAAAAGATGCCAATGCTCGAAGCGGACCGCGATAAGATCAAACAAGTGGTATTGAACCTGCTTAGCAATGCTATCAAATATAACCGTCCAAACGGCTCGATCATCCTGCGCAGCGATTTCAGCACGGAGGAAATCCTGATCATCCTCCAGGATACCGGCATCGGAATTCCGGAGGATGCCCTGCCGCACCTTTTCCAGAAATTCTATCGGGTGCGCGAAAATGAAACAAAAGTCGCAGGGACAGGGCTTGGACTTTCCATCTGCAAACAAATCGTGCAGGGGCACGGTGGACGCGTGGAAGTAAAAAGCAAGATCGGAGTAGGGACTGCATTCACAGTCCACCTGCCGCGGGGCGGCAAACTACCCCTGCGATCCGATCCAACGGACAAACATAGTTAACGAACAATCAGTCTGGCGCCCATTCGCCAGACTGATTGATTCACATAACTCACCCGTTAATTCGGGCCAGGTTTATCCGAACCTTTGGAGCAATAGGTAACGCCAATGGTTCATTCCGAAGAACCCATCCAGCCCATTATTTGCGAGGGTTATTTTTGCGCTTCCGGCGAAGCCCAAGAGTTTCGCCCACCACCTGTGCGATACGTTGGGCTGAATCAGGCCGGGCAATGCGGCGGGCATTCTCGATAACTGCGGCGCGTTCCTCCGGCCGGCAAATCCAACGAGTCAATGCGCGCACAACCAGTTGGGAACTTGGCGCCCAGACTCCCGCGCCTCGGATTCGACAAAGGTCACGTTGCCATCTTCCTGTCCAGGCAATTTGGCAAATAAGATGACCGGCAAATTCACGTTGAGCGCCTCGGCAATGGTGCCCGGTCCGGCCTTGGTGACGATAAAATCCGCAGCGCTCATGAAATCGGGCAGATCGTGGGTGAAGCCATAGATGAAAGCCTGGTTTTCCCAAGTTTCCGATTCGAGATAAGCTTTCAGCTTTTCGTTGCGTCCACAAACGATGGCCAGCCCCAAGTCCAAACCCGATTCGTCAATTGCGCGGGCGGTCTTGCCAAGAGGTCCCATTCCATCACCGCCGCCAACCAGCAGAGCAATCGGTTTATCCAAAGGCCAGCCGAGTTTTTTCCGGAGCGCACGCTTGTTCCCGTTCGCGGCGCAATAACGGGCATCCACCGGCAGACCCACCACTTCGAGCTTCTCCGCAGGCACTTTATACAATAACGCGCGTTGACGCGCCAATTCGGTGGGGACAAAAATCCGATCGGCGCGCGTATCAAACCACAATGCATGAGTGGTAACCATATCGGTAACCACGGTAAAGAAAGGCGGACGGTTGCGACCGAGAGCTCTCAATGCAAAAGTAGTGGCAATAGGATGCACGGTCACAATCAAATCGGCAGGATGGTCGCGAACAAGACGGCGCACCGCGTTGCGGGCCACGGGCCAAAAGGAGGCCGTAAGCAAGCGCGCCTGGGTGCGGCCATCCGTGGCATGAAAAGAAGCCTGCCATAGGCGCGGCGCTTTCACCATCTCCGGATACAGTTCGGGCATTTGGCGAAAAGGAGGCGGGGCATATTGCTTGAAAAAATCCACCATTTCAACCGTGAACGAGTCGCCATATTCGATTTTCAAGGCTGCAATGATGGCTTCCGCCGCGGAGCGATGTCCACCACCGGTATCAGAAAAATAAAAGACAATATGGGGTTTTTTATGAGTATTGTTCATTCCATTACCTTTGTTCAGGGCCTGCCTTTTTTGTGAGATTGGCTTTCATCCTTTTTGCGAGTTCCCGCCGGGTAAGCATTACACGATGGCCGCAACCCTTGCATTCCAGGCCAATATCTGCGCCAAGACGAACCACTTTCCATTCATAAGAGCCGCAGGGATGAGGTTTACGCAAACGCACGAGGTCGTTGAGTTGGAGATCGGGAAGCATGGGATTCCGCAATGAAAGGGCAGCAGCCAATCGTTAGTAATAAGCAGGATTATACCGCGCCGAGTCGCATTGGAGGCATGATAAATTGTGATAAACTTCGTGCGTTCTGGAAATCCATTCGGAGAAAACATATGCCCGCTCGTAAAACCTATTCGATCAAGATCGTCGGTTTGAACCGCAAACTACCTTTGTTCGAAATCAAGCCCGGCCTGCGGATCGCGATCCTCAATATTCTTGGCGATACCGAACTGGTCCAAGCCTGTGCGCGCGAATTGAGCAAGCGCCTCAAGAACGTGAAATTCGACATCCTGGTAACGGCCGAGGCCAAATCCATTCCACTGGCGTACGCGCTCTCGGTCGCAACCAAGAAGCCCTACGTTACCCTGCGAAAGAGCTACAAACTCTATATGGGCGATGCGCTTCGGGCCGAAACCTTATCGATCACGACCGGCGAACCGCAGACTTTGATCCTGGATGAAAAGGACCGCAAGCTGATAAAAGGCAAAAAGATCGTGCTGGTAGACGATGTTATCAGCACCGGCTCGACCCTGCAGGGGATGCGGATGGTCATTGAAAAGGCTGAGGCGAAAATCGTGGCAGAAACAGCCATCCTGACCGAGGGCGAACGGTCAAAGTGGGACAATATTATTTCGCTGGGACATTTACCGTTATTTACTGACTGATGTTACGCGCCGTCCCGAAGGTTTGGGCAAAAAACCCGGCTTGAATTACGGCAACCTTCGGGACGTTTTGCGTAAGGTGAGTTACTGATTAGATTTACCTTGCCCAGCCCCTCTCCCTTTAGGGAAAGGGAAAATAAGAGAAGAGAAAATCATGCTTATTATTGCCAGCGATATTCACCTCGTAGATGGGACATGTGCCAAGTCTATTTCACCCAGTGCGTTTTATTTGTTTGAGGACCGCCTGCGCGAAACAGCGTATCAAGCCTCGTGGCGCATAGACAATACCTATCATCCGATCGATGGAATTGATCTGGTCCTGATGGGAGACATTCTCGACCCGCTCCATTCGACACGCTGGCTGGATACCCAGCCCGGAAACGCAAATACCATCCGGCCATGGGTTGACCCGCTAAAGCCAGGCTATGATTCCAAACTGCGCGAAGTGACGCGGGCCATCATCGAGACGAACGCTGAAGGGCTGGATATCATCAAGAGCCTTTCGCGACCCGGTGCGCTGACAATTCCCCCTGCGACCAGCAACGGCAAGCCCGATTTCGAATCGCAATCCCCAGTACCGGTTCCAATCCGTATTTATTACACCATCGGCAACCACGACTGGTATTACCACCTGCCTGATAAGCGTTTTGACATCATCCGGCAGGATATCGTGGAAGCCCTCGGTCTCAACAACCCGGCCAACGTCTTCCCCTATGAAATGGATGAGTACGATCCGCTCAAAGAACTGGGAGCGCGCTACAAAATATTAATGCGTCATGGTGATTGCTACGATCACTTCAATTTCGATCCAGAGAAAGGCCGCGACAGCGGGACACTGGGCGATGTATTCGCTATGGAAGTGCTGAACCGTTTCCCGGTTGAAGTGCCAAAGCAATTGGGCGATCAATTGCCTGAAGGTCTGCTCAACGGTCTGCGCCGGATCGTGAACGTGCGTCCGGCGCTGGCAACTTCGTTATGGATCGAGAACCAGATCAAGAAACATGCCGGTTCACCGGCGCTCGAAACGGAATTAAAAAAGATCTGGGATCAAGTCTGTGATGAATTCCTGAACAACGACTTTGTCCGCAAGGCGAATAAGGCGTTCAAGTTCGATGCGGTGGACGCGCTCCGGCTGGCAGTCAAAATCACGAACCGCACCTCACTGACCACGATCAACGAACTGGTCAACTGGCTGCGCACCAAAATGGGAAGCGGGGAGATCTCCTATGCGGCACATGCCTTGAACGAGCCTGCCGTACAAAAGGATCAGGCGCGCTTTGTCGTCTATGGCCATACGCATTTCCACGAGATCATTCCGCTGGACGCCTATGGCTATCTCTCCGATCCCGAAAGCCAAATCTACATCAATTCAGGCACATGGCATTCCTACTACGCCATCGCGGCGAAAAACCATCTTAAGATCCTTCAGCCCGATGAGTTCGTCCCCTATCAGTCCATGACGTACCTGGTTTTCTACAAGGATGGCGAGCGCGGCGGCAAAAGTTTCGAAGCCTGGTCCGGCACATTCGCATGAAGGTGAAATAAACAAATATTCAATGCGAGAGCCGGGAGCTCTCGCATTCGTTTTATAAACATCCATGCTGGAAAAACTCAAGTCCCGCGCAGCACAACTGAAAGCTGAAATACGAGCGCTTTCGATTGCATTCCGTGATGCACGCACGCCGTGGTATGCGAAGGCGTTGATTGGGTTCATCCTGGCCTATGCGCTCAGCCCCATCGACTTGATCCCGGATTTCATCCCCGTGCTGGGTTTTCTGGATGACCTGCTCATCGTCTCCGGCGGAATGGCATTGGCCTTGAAAATGATCCCTGCCGAGGTTCTAAGCGAGGCACGAAATAAGGTAAATCAGGCTGAACGAGATAGTAAAATCAAGGAATGATTTCCAAATATTTACTCCTTTACCTGTTCGTCCCAGCGATCTTTTTGGTTGCGTGCCAGCCAGCGAAGAGCACGACCACGCCTCCAACTGAAACAGCCACGCCTGCCCCTGAAATAACCGCCACGCTCGAGCCGCCAGTGGCGACCCTGCCACCCGCATTGCGCGACTTTACCGAGACATTTGATGCTCCATCGCCCTATTGGTCCACCTTTGGAACCAACCACATTGATCCGGATGTTCAACTTCAAAGCGGATTTCTGGTCTTCAATTTAACCCAGAGCAATGATTGGGCCGACACGCTATATATCGGGCAGAGTTACCAGGATGTGCGCGTAGATGCGCAAGTCGAAGTCCGCGCCGGAAACGATGGGGCAGTTGGAATCGTCTGCCGTTACAGCCAGATCAGCGGCTGGTATGAATTCAACATTTACGCCGATCAGACCTACATGATCATGTACGGTCAATGGCTGTCGCCGGGCATCGCCCGCTACATGCCGCTGCACCGATCCAATTCCGAGAAAATCAAAACGGGGACAAACCAAATTGGGCTGGTATGCCAGGGAAATACATTGACGCCCTACATCAATGCTGTGCGAATGCAGGTTTACGAGGATAATAAAGTGGGATTGAAGGATGGCAATATCGGCCTGACGGCTTCTTCGTTCACGGATGTGCCGTTCGTCGCGGCGTTCGATTGGGCGAAGGTGAGCGAGCCGTAGAGAGTATTTTGACATTTCGATTCACCAGAGACACCTGCACTTGCGCCAGGTGCAAGTGTAAACGAAGATGAACAAGGATTTCCGAATACAGTCTTCTTCGGAAATCTGTCTCCCGATATTTAGCAAGCCAAACTGAAGTTTACCGCCGCGCATTTCCGGTTAAATCCTGGATTTTCAAAACACCTGGTTAGCCTGCTCCCCACCCGGTTTTTACCAAAGGGTAGGAGAGGCTGTATAAATTTTCTATACAGCGTTAACGTTTTTCTTGCATCCCTGGAGTATGCTATGCAAAAATACCTTAATGACATTGCGGGCGCTGATCGAGTATGGAAGCAATGCCCCTATGAAGAGGAGATTGCTTCGGGAAGAACACCCTCGCAAAAAGACAGCTTCGAGAAAAGCGCTCTCGCAATGACATAAACGACAAGGAGTGTGTGCCATGGGAAAAATTATTGGGATTGACCTGGGAACGACCAACAGCGTTGTCTCTGTGATGGAAGGCGGATCGCCGACGGTGATCTCCACCGCAGAGGGCGGACGGCTTTGTCCATCTGTGGTGGCGTTCAATAAAAACAACGAACGCCTCGTCGGTCAGACCGCCAAGCGGCAGGCCGTTGTAAATTCAGAGAACACTGTTTATTCCATCAAACGTTTTATGGGCCGTCACTACGAAGAGACCGAAGTCGAACGCAAAATGGTTTCTTATGAAGTGATCAAAGGCACGGCAGATGATGTGAAAGTGAAGATTCCGATCACGAATCGCGAGTACAGCCCGCAGGAAATCAGCGCCATGATTTTGGCGAAACTGAAATCAGATGCGGAGGCGTATCTCGGCGGACCGGTGACGCAGGCCGTCATTACCGTTCCGGCGTATTTCAATGACAGCCAACGCCAGGCAACGAAAGACGCGGGCAAAATCGCGGGCCTGGAAGTGCTGCGCATCATTAATGAGCCGACCGCCTCTGCTCTGGCCTATGGGCTTGATAAAAAGAAGAACGAAACGATCCTGGTCTTCGACCTCGGCGGAGGCACGTTCGATGTATCCGTGCTGGAAGTGGGCGAGGGCCTGATCGAAGTCAAATCCACGAACGGTGATACGCACCTCGGCGGCGACGACTGGGATCAGCGCATCGTCAATTGGGCTGCGGACGAATTCAAGAAACAACAAGGTGTTGATATTCACAATGATCGCCAGGCATTACAGCGTTTGCGCGAGGCGGCGGAGAAAGCCAAGATCGAACTCTCGTCCGTGATGGAAACCGAGATCAACCTGCCGTATATCACGGCGGATGCCTCCGGCCCGAAGCACATGCAATTGAAGCTAAGCCGCGCCAAATTCGAGCAGATGACCGAAGATTTGATCGGCCGCTGTCGCAAGCCGTTTGAGTCAGCGTTGAGTGACGCGGGCCTGAAGCCATCCGATTTGGATGAAGTTGTCCTGGTCGGAGGTTCTTCCCGCATGCCGATGGCGCAGGATTTGGTACGCACGCTGACGAACGGCAAAGAGCCGAACAAAGGCGTCAATCCTGATGAAGTGGTGGCGATCGGCGCGGCGATTCAAGGAGGCGTGCTCGGCGGCGAAGTCAAGGATATTCTGTTGCTGGATGTGACCCCGCTTTCACTCGGCGTCGAGACGATGGGCAGTGTGATGACCAAAATGATTGAACGCAACACCACCATACCCGTCCGCAAGACCGAGACGTATTCAACGGCGGCAGATAACCAGACCGCCGTGGACATCCACGTTCTGCAAGGCGAACGCCCGATGGCGGGCGACAATATGTCGCTCGGACGATTCCGATTGGACGGCATCCCGCCGGCACCGCGCGGCATCCCGCAAGTGGAAGTGACCTTCGATATTGATGCCAACGGAATCCTGCATGTAACTGCCAGAGATAAAGCTACCGGCAAAGAGCAAAAGGTGACCATCACGGCTTCGACCAACCTGAATAAAGGTGACATCGAACGGATGGTGCAGGAAGGCAAACAGCACGAGGCCGATGACAAGAAGCGCCGCGAGTTGATCGAAGCGAAGAACAACGCCGATAACATGGCTTATCAATTGGAAAAGACCCTGCGCGAGCTGGGTGATAAAGTTCCATCCAATGAGCGCTCGAACATCGAGAGCAAGATCAACGATCTCAAGCAAGCCGCGCAGACGGATGATCTCAACCGTATCAAGAAAGCGACCGATGAGGCCCAAAACGCCTTCCATGCGCTGAGCCAGCAGTTGTATGCCCAGGGCCAGCCGCAACCCGAAGGACAAGGGCAGGCCCAAGGGCAAGGCCCGCAAAGCGGAGGCCCGTCTTCATCGTCCAATGATGGCGATGTGATTGACGGTGAAGTGAAAGAGTAAGACAAAACGCAAGGCGCAAAACGCAAGGCGCAAAACGCAAACAGGCAACCATTGAAAAGTGGTTGCCTGTTTGCGTTTTAATTTGAATGAACAAAACTATTCGCGGACAGTTTCAGGCAGGAGTACAAAGTGAAACCTAGAATGGAACACAATGCAGTAATTTTCGATCAATGAAGCGTAGACCGAACAAAGAAAGCCGTATTTTTAAATCCACACCCTTCTGCGTTATGCAACATCTTATCCAAAGTGCATCGCCACACCTACGATCAGGGCGATCTGCCCAAGATGGTAGGCAACAATATTCAATAGCCGCCCATTTTTTATGGGGTTCACAAACCTGTTCCATACCAGAACGAGATCGGAGATATAAAACAGGAAGGCGCCAATACTAACCAAAGCGGTCGCGTTGGACTGCCAATTGGGAAGAGCGACCGTGCGCATGGCGAAGAACAACATCGTGCTGATGGTCAGACCATAAATGGTTACGGGCAGGACCAATCCGCCCAGCCCTTTTGACCTTAATGAAGGAATCAATCTTTGTAAAATCCGAACTGCGCTGAGGACTATCATCATGGCGAGAAAGATATCCCAGACGCCGGGAGCCGCAGCCTCAAGACTGAATCCGATAATATAAGAAATGTGGGTGAGTAGGAAGGCAAAGAGTCCCGGCAGGAACAGGCGATCCATGGAAAGCAGAAGCACATCGCCGATCAATGAAAAGAGAAGCCCAATGCCGAACCACAGCGAAGCGCCCTGAAGCCTTGTCGCTACATAAAGCCAGGCGAACAGAAAAATCATCACGGCGGGTTTGGCGAACCATTCCACCCTGATCCATTCTTTGGCTGTCGCAACCCAATCCAAGATTGCAAAACCGAACACGAACACAAGCAAAATATTTTCCATCATCCCTCCGTTCGACACCAACCACTCTCATCACAGCGATTACGCGGCGAAGTCTGGTCCTCTTCGAGGATGCTACGCGAAGACTTCGCACTCCGAACCTGTTCACTTTTTTATCTTATAGCCCAAGCGCTTCAACACATTCTCATTATTGCGCCAATTTTTTTCCACCTTCACGCGCAACTCCAAAAATATCCTATGCCCGCCCATCTCTTCGATCTGCTCGCGCGCCGCAGTGCCGATCTGCTTCAACATCTTCCCGCCCTCGCCGATCACAATGCCCTTCTGGGACTCGCGCTCGACGAACAACGTGGCGGCGATATACGTCATGCCATTCTCGCGCTCCTTGAAATCGTCCACGCGCACGGCAATGCCATGCGGCACTTCGTCGCGCAGTTTCAACAAGGCGGCCTCACGGATCAAATCCGCGGCGATCTCACGCTCGTATAAATCCGTGATCTGCTCTGCCTCGTATTCAGGCGGGCGGAGCGGCAACAGGGAGATCAATAAGGCGATCAAATCATTGACATGCTCCTGATGCAAGGCCGAGATGGCAATCGGCTTCGTTTCACGCTTGAGCAAAGCCTGATAGGTCTCGAGGCGAGTTTGTAAAGGCGGACGGCGATCATCCCCCGTTTCAAGCAAATCCATTTTGTTGGCAACCAAGACCATGGGGATGCGCGCCGATATTTTTTGAAGGAGCCCGGCAATGCGCGCTTCATCTTCGCCTGGCTCGGCGGAAACGTCCACCAGAAAGAGCACCACATCCACGCCATCCAGGGCTTCTTGCGCTTCCTGATTCAGGAATTCGCCGAGCTTATGCCGCGGCTGATGGATGCCGGGAGTATCCACAAAGATCAACTGTGCGTCCTCGCGCGTCAAAATCCCAAGCTGACGGCGGCGCGTGGTCTGCGGACGCGGCGAAACGGCCGCGATCTTTTGTCCGAGCATGGCATTGATGAGCGTGGACTTGCCCACGTTGGGCCGTCCGATGACAGCAATAAAACCTGAACGATAATCAGTCATGGTTCAACACAGAGTTCACAGAGATTGCAGAAAAAAAACATAATTACTCTTTGCTCTCCGCAGGCTCCATAGCGGGTTGTCTTGGCTGCCAGTTCGCCACCGCCAAACTGGCGACGATCAACGCACCGCCCACCAGTACCTGCCAGCTCAACTGTTCGTGGAGGAACGCCACGCCGAGGATCACGCCTCCCAGAGGAAATAAATACGTGACCATGGTGGTGCGGGTCGGGCCGATCTCATGGATCAAATAATAATTCAAAATGAACGCAAAGCCCGAGCCGAGAATCCCGAGCCACAGCAAGGCGATCCATGTGATGGGCAGATGAGGAATGACGATGGGCTTTTCCACAGTGACCGCCACCAGCCACATCACCGCCGTGGATGAAACGAGCGGGCCTGCGCCGCGTATGATCCCGGAGGCTTCGGTGGTGGACTTGCGTGCATAAACCGAACTCCCGGCGTAAAACATGGAAGCCACCACCACGGCAAGCTGTCCGAGCACGGGGCCAATGGAGGCGCCAACATCCTTGCTCATCAGCACAACCACGCCGACGAAGCCCACCAGCAACCCGCTCACCTTTGGAACAGTCATTTTATCATCATGCAACAAATAATGAGCCGCCACAATGGTAAATAGAGGCACCGTGGCATCCAAAATAGCCGCCACACCTGAATCAATTGCCTGCTCGCCCCACGAAATCAAAAGGAACGGGATGGCCACGTTGCTGATGCCAAGAATGATGAAAGGCATCCAGCCTTTCCAGCCCTTAGGAAGCTGAGGACGCCGGATAAGAATAACGGTAATACTGAACAGGAGTCCAAACAGCACACGGAACGCAACCAGCGTGATCGGCCCGACCTCCGCCACTGCGATCTTGATCCACAGGAAGGATGAACTCCAGATGGAACCAAGAAGAATGAATACGAACCAATGTTTCGATTTCAATAATGCCTCCGAACGATTTTATGTCAAGCTTTTACAGGTCGCTTTTTCCTCTACGACATGGCCTTACCAAAGTCGGGAAACTCTTAACACGAATGCCGCGAATAAACCATAGAAAATCGGTGGAATTAACCCATGTTTGGCATGAGCGTTTCTAAATATCCGATCCGCCAAGCAACGTTGGTAAGAACATATCCTCTTCGAGGACTTCGCAAACGGGACCTGCTTATATAAGATGATGCGTACCTCAACTATTTTCCTTTTCCATCTTCAACAGCCATTCCTTCGTCTTCAATCCGCCTTTACCGCCATAGCCATGAAGTTTACCATCCGTGCCGATGACACGATGACAAGGAATGACCAGCGGCATTGGGTTGGTGGCATTGGCGCGCCCCATGGCGCGAAAAGCCTGTGGATGCCCGATCTGCGCAGCGATGCCGGCATAGGTACGAGTTTCACCGTATGGGATGAAAAAAACCGCTTTGAGGGCATCCCGCTGAAAGTCGGAGGAAAGAACCGACCAATCAATCGCCAATTCAAATTTCCGGCGTTTGCCAATCAAATATTCCTTGATTTGATGAACGATCTCATCCACCTGCTTAGGCGCATATTCGAGGTCACATTTCATCTGTTTATGAACGGTGCGCTCAAAGCTGGCCTGCGAGATTCCAAATTCCACGGTCACCAAGCCGTGCAAAGAGAGCGCCGCCCAAACTTCCCCGAGCGGAGCAGCTTTGATACTGCCGATCAAAATGGTCTGCTTGTTCATATCACTTTGCATAGGGCGTCGCACCTCTACGAATGGACTTTTCCTCAACGATCAAGGTGCGGCGCACTTCAAAATCAATAATTCGTCACACGGTCAATCAAACCGGCTTCGCGGGCACGGTAATCGCAGAAGCGGAAAATGAATGTGGACATGATCGCGAAGAGGATCGTCAAGCCAATCAAAATGCCCAGCAGTTGCAAGTTGCTGAAGTGCGATAAGGTTGGAAAGGCCTGGGCCACATTCCCAATGAGAGAACGACGCATCAACTCCAGCCAATAAGTAATCGGAACCACAAAGCCAACCGGCCTGATCCAAGCAGGAAGCACATCCAGGGGAAAGATGGCGCCGCTCAAAAGGAAGAGTGCGCCCGCCACGGCTTCGCCGATCAAAAAGAAATGGTGTGCAATGAGCAGTGTAATGCTGGCGAGGATCAAGCCCATCATGGCCAGCATGGAAACGCCGATCAAAAGCGCAACAATGAATAACGGCCAATCCACATTGGCGAAGATCAGCGGCACATGCAGGAATAATACACCGAAGCCAATCGTGATGAACACGGAGATCGAGCCGGTCAGGAAGCCGCGCACGATGTTCATCTTCTGGCGCAGGCTGGTCGAGAGATCGGATGATTTGGTGTGAATTCGATCCTCCAGACCCACAATTTTCAACAAGGCATCGATGCGCTGATACGATTCCTTGGACGGCAGGCCATAGAACTGCGAGAACATCCACAGGTTTTCGCGGACAGTTAACAGGCCATAGCCGGAGGATTCACCACCGGAAACCATGTTAATCAGCGGGCGGGTTTTGCCAGGCTCCTTCGCCACGTCAAAGCCGGATACCCATGCCCGCCCGGAATTCGGCGCGAGAAGCGTGGTCAGGATCTTGATCAGCGTGGTCTTGCCAGCGCCGTTCGGGCCGAGCAATCCGAACAGCTCGCCCTGCCGCACTTGCAGGTTCACATCCTGCAAGGCGATC
>Ga0182027_10008097_pt1 | contig 15358 bp, 17 predicted proteins | sample 712E1DmetaG_FD_121300 | JGI IMG/M metagenome (GOLD analysis project Ga0182027, IMG submission 121300) | Permafrost microbial communities from Stordalen Mire, Sweden - 712E1D metaG (Illumina Assembly) | ecosystem: Environmental > Terrestrial > Soil > Wetlands > Permafrost | place: Sweden... | reverse complement strand
GCCTTTCGATCCGGCCCTTGGCCTGCGGACTGTTGGCCGAGATCAAGGTAATGCCAAGCTCTCGGCAGGCACGTTGGAACTGGGTGATCAGATCGCTGTTGTCCACAGCATTCTTATGATTTACCTTATATGTGCTGAATTTATCCAGGTAGACGGCCACTGGCCGTCCCAGTTCCTTGACGTATCCCTGCCAGAATTCAAACACGTTAACAACACTTTCGCTGCCGGTAAACTCGGCCCGGGTGATCCGTCCCGTGGCGTCGTCGATGGACGCCAGCAGGCAGGATTCCTCGCCGCGTTTTTCAAACCAGCAATGGTAGCAGCCGTCAAATTGTTCCATTTCTCCGAAGCAGTCTTTGCGTTCTCTTGAACAGCGGTATTGGCCATTATGTTTTTTCCATTTGGGTTTCCAGATTTTTTCAACGATCATTAAATTGCGCACCGTGCCTTCCTTGATTTTTATCCCTTCGTTTTCCGTCAACTTTTCGAATGCCAGCGTGGGGCCGAAATCCGGGTATTTGTCCATGATCGTCTCTTTGGCGATTTGCCAGATTTTGGCATCGGTTTTATTGTTGCTTTCCTTGCCCCGCAACCCGTGGATGGCGCCCTTGGCGCCATCATGGCGCACCTTGTTCCGCAAGCGCCTTACTTGCCTGGTGGAAACGCCTATCAACTTGGCCGCGTCGCCGATCGTGATTTCTTTGGCGATCAATTTCTTGATTACTCCATACTTGTCCAATTCATTTTGTGTCATCGTGATTAATTCTTTTTCCATGTTGGCGGGGTTATTACCCGCCAATCATATCAAGAAACGGACATTTCTACTTACACTATATGTGGACATTACTACTTGTGAATGACACGCGGCCCGTTTGGCTTGACTCAAGCGGGCAGATAGCCGAAAATAAGATAAACTATCTAATTAACATGAAAACAAAAGTGGTGGGTGGCGCGAAAAAAACGAAGGTGGTCCAAAAAGACTATATAACGATGGGGCAGGCGGCAAAATTTTGCGATTTTACGCCGGAGGTTTTGGATAAAGACGCCAAACGAAAGAAGCTGAAGACCGTTAAAAAGGGAAGCAGCCTGATGACCACCAGGCAGTGGCTTGACGAGTATCTGGAACAGTCGAAGAAATGGGACGATTTGACCGCGGTTCCAAAAAATAATATTAGCGATGAGTTATCCGACGAGATTGCCAGAGAGCTCATCTAGAATTTAGAATCTATAAAATAGCATCATAAATCGTAAAATCTTTAATCACGCCTATGATTTGGGAAACACTTTTTTTTGCCAGCGGTTCGATATTTTTTCTGCTTTCCATTGTGATCCTTCTTGCGACCGGATTCTATTTTTTAAAGATTGTTTCGACCGCGTTGTCGATCGAAAGCGAGATTAAGGGAATGGCCAACGACCTGAAAAGTAAGATCGGCGCTTTGTCGATAACCTTCGCGGGATTGGTGGCGCTGTTGGAAAAATTCATCCAGTATAAAAGGGAATCTAGGAAAGACGACGATGATAGCGAGGGAAGAGAAGAGAGGGAAGGCAGTGAGGGAAGAAAAGGCCCCAAAAAAATCAAGATCGCCAAGATTGACGAGGAGTAAGTCATGGTTTCAAAAAACAACAAGACGTTGCGCGTATTTTCGGCCGCGTCGTTTCTTAACGATCTGGGTTCCGACATTATTTATCCGCTTTGGCCGCTGTTTGTGCTCTCGCTGCCTGGCGCCAACGCCGCGGTATTGGGGCTAATTGATGGCGTCGGCGATGCCCTAGTTTCAATTTCACAAGCGGGCGCCGGCTTTTTATCCGATAAAATCCACAAGCGCAAAGTTTTTGTCTGGGCCGGCTATCTATTGGGTGGTTTTTCCCGTGTCGGCTACGCCTTGGCGCCGGCCTGGCAGTGGCTGGTGCCGTTTCGCATCCTTGATCGGGGAGGCAAGATGCGGGATACGCCGCGCGATGTTATTATGGTTGATGCTTCCGTTGCCGGAGAGCGCGGCAAAAACTTCGGGATAATGAAGACCTTCGATAACTTGGGCGCGGTTTGCGGCGTATTGATAGCCATGACTTTTGTGGGAGTGCTGGGGATTCGCCAGCTGTTTTTTCTGGCAGCCCTGCCGTCAATGATTGGCGCTTTCCTGGTGTATAAAACGATAAAAGATCCGGCGGCGGCTGATAAAAAGATATTTAAGGGATTTTCGATCGCCAAGACCTCAATTCACTTTAAATTTCTGTTATTGTTAAGCGGGTTTTTTGCCTTGGGAGCTTTCAGTTATTCTTTTTTGTTATTGTTCGCGGCGCGATCAGGGATCGCTACCCGATTTATACCCCCGCTTTATCTGCTGTTCACTTTGGTTGCTTCACTGACGTCGTTGCAGTTTGGAAGGCTGTCCGATAAATTAAAAAGCCGTAAAGCGGTAATGCTTATGTCATTCTTGTTTTGGATGGCGGTCTGCCTTACATTGATCCTGTCGCAGAGTATCGCCGCCATAATTTTCGCCTTTATAGTTTACGGTTTGCATCGCGGGAGCCTGGATACGATCCAAAACGTGTTTGTAGCCGAAATGGCGCCGCCGGAATTCAAGGCCAGCAGTTTGGGATTGTTCCAGTTGGTGATCGGCGTTTTTGCCCTGCCGGCATCGCTGGGTGCCGGAATTTTATGGAACAGCCTGGGCGATCTGGCTCCTTTTAAGTTATCGCTTGGGCTGACATTGATAGCGGCAATCATCCTCTTATTTATCAAAGAGCAAAGAAAAACATTGTCCGCATAAAATTTACCCAAAACAAAAAACGCCAGGCTGGCGTTTTTTAATAGAAATCGGTGATTAAATGATCCGATGATTTCGCAATCCGGTGGTCACACTCTCTTGGTATATTCCCCGGTTTCGGTATTGATCTCGATCACGTCGCCTTCTTCGACGAATAGGGGAACTTGGATCGTGGCTCCGGTTTCCACCTTGACGCTTTTGGTGCCTGATGTTGCCCGGTCGCCTTTCATGCCAGGCGCGGCTTCGATGACTTTCAGCTGGACTTTGATGGGTAGGGTTATGTTTATTATCTTGCCCTCATAGCGTACGCCCGCGATCACGGTGTTGGGGACTAGATATTTGGCGGTGTCGCCGATCTTGTCTTCTTCGAGCTCGAAGCGCTTGGATGGATCATTTACTTCGCCAAAAAAGAATTTGCCGCGGTGGCCGTATAAAAATTTGATCTCGGTTTTTTCGGAGGCTGTTTCTTCGAAACTGTCGCCCTTGTGGAACGTCCGGTCAACTATCTTTCCGGTTAGCAGGTTTTTTACCTTAGTGCGGATTACCGTGGCATCTTGGGCTTTGATGATTTGCTGGAACTCGAGCACCTCGTAGGGCTGGTCATCCAGCAAAAACTGTACCCCTTTTCTTAAATCGAAATAATTCAACATACTTTATTGATTGATCTTTTTAATTGATGACAAAGATATATTACATTAATTTCAAGCCAGGGTCAACTTTAATTAATCCACGAGACGCCATTCGATTTTGCTTTCTTTGTCGGCGTATTCCAGCCATTCTCCTGATTTGTTGATGACGTACCATTTGTGCTTGACTTGGGACCAATACATCGGATTGTTGTCGTAGAACGGTTTTTTGACCCGTTCTTTGGGCTGCAGGCGGTCCAACTCCAGCCATTTTTTGAACACCGTTTCGATAGCGTAATCCAATTTGCGCGAATTGGCCCAGTCAGCCACCTTTTTGATGGCGTCTTTGGCGAGTGGAACCGATCCGGCCAGTTCCAGTAGCTGTTTGGCGGGCTTGGTAAAGCGGGAATAAACAATATCGCGTTTGCGGGCGTCAGCTTTTAGCTGCTCCAAATTAACGCCTTTGGTTTCGAAAAAATAGGTGACAATCTGGCGGATGGCGGTTTCTTCGTCTAATTCCTCCAAGTAAGCCACTTTTTTGCTTTTTATGAATTCCTCGATCTTTGAACCAATACTTTTACCGATGCCGGGGATCGTTACAATGCCCCGTATGCCGTCTTTTTCGTAGATTTGAGTGATATCTTGCGGGAAAGCAACCAAAACACCCGCAGCCTTGCGGTAGGCCCGGATGCGGAAAGGTTTATCGCCCTTGATCTCCAGTAATCGGGCAATTTTATTCAATTCCTCGGCTATTTCTTTGTTATCCATCGAAGTTTCGCAGAAGAAAGACATCTGCGGGTTTTTGATTTTAGTATTTTGAGGTCAGACCTTCGCAGTAGCGGAGGGCTGACCTCTCGCGGCTGCATTTTGTATTTTGATTTGTATTTGCACGTTTACGTACCGAGTTTGGCCAAAATATCTTTGTAATACTCTTTTCCCCTTTTTAGCTCTTTCTTGCCCTGGGCTGTGATCTCATACGTTCGTCGCCGTTCGATAGTTTCGCTTTTTACGAATCCGTCTAACTGTAAACGATAAAAAACGCGGTAAGGCGTTATTTTTCCGGGCCTAAAACCGAATTTTTTTTCGATCAAGCCGGGAATCTCCCAACCGTAAAGCGATTGCTTTTCCAGTAACGCCAAGATGTAGATCCAGAGATTATCGGTGGTATTTGATTTTTCGAGATGTTTAGATGGCAACATATTTGACCTGGTATTTTACGACCGTAAAATAGTTAAATAACTTGAAACGTTCATAAGAATATCTTATCAAAAGTTCAAAAATTAGCAAAAAAATGGCAAAGCACAACAAAAGGGATAATTAGTCCGAAGATCGTCGGGATTGATAATTGCTGTTTTTGCCGGTGTAAATGATCAACTATTGCGAAAATATTTAAGATGGCAAAGAGATGCCGGTGTAATAGGAATCAGATGGAAAAAAATGATTTTGTTGTTTTTGTAAGCTTTAAAAAACCAAGCAAGATAATCTTGCTTGGTTTTTAATTTAAGTACCGGATTTTCGTCTATTGTTCCACGCAGTACAGGGCGGCGCTTTCATTATTGGCGCAAGCCGCGGCGGTGGCGATATTAGCATTGAGGTTGCATGCAATGAAACCGCTGTTTGGATCATAGGCGCCGGAATATGCCCAGCTGCCATCCGATGCTCCGCTATTCCCATACCAGTAAATCGTATCTTTCCTATGAGCTCCAAAAACACCATTTGTATTAACTCCGGTATCTTGCTCGACGCATGGGCCAATTTGAGAAAGTTTGCAATATTCTCCGATGGCCCAATTGCAACTTGGGCAGGGTTTGCCGCTGTTTGTTGCCGAGACCGCGCCTCCCGATGTATTAAACAACAAAGTATATCCACCCGAGCCGGTAAGCTTGAAATCTGTCCAAACTCTGGTTGAACGCAGATTACCCCATTCATCGTACTTGATCGCATTTGTTAAACTGCCACTGGCAAGACTATTGTTCGTGCCGATAACGTTCCAGTTGCAAGTGCTGCCGCTTTTTTGGGAATTTTTATAAGTGTTACCCGTTAGTATCGAGCCTGGCGCGCGGTTTCCGGTATAGATCAGAGCCTTAAACGTGCCGCTATCTCCGGCATTACTCGCTGCGGCTTGGCAGAGCGCGTCAGCCGCGGTTTCCGAACCCAATTGATTGCCATAATAGGAATTACTGGTCACGAATATTTTTTTGTTTCCTGAAGGAAGCGCGGCAGTACAACTGTTGCCTGTGCTGCATGTGCCAACAACATCGCCAGCGGGACCCTTTCCGCTAGCATCGCACGTACCGGTTTGACAGGCAAAACTGGAACCACCACATGCAGCGGCTGGGACTATAGCGCAACCCCAACCATTCGTAGTTGTCTGCCACGTCCCGTTATTGCAGTAGCCGCTAAGATAATTATTGGAAGCAGTTGATCCGCTGGGCCAGTTCTTGTTGCCTCCCATTGACCCACAGGATGATGAGTAGGTGACGCAGAAGCCACAATTGCAGTATCCCGATTGGCACTCGCTGGCCGATGCACAGTTTGAACCATCGCTAGCAAGGCACGTCTGGGTGTTGCAGGCTCGGGGGCTGGTGCCGCTGCAAGGTGCGCCGCCGTTGGCCGGCGCGGGATTATCACAAGTGCCCGTTTGTGTACCCCCGCCGCAGGGTTTGCTGCAGGCTGACCAGGACCAGCCGCCGTTTACCGGGGTGCCGCACGTCTGGGTGTTGCAGGCTCGGGGGCTGGTGCCGCTGCAAGGTGCGCCGCCGTTGGCCGGCGCGGGATTATCACAAGTGCCGGTTTGTGTACCCCCGCCGCAGGGTTTGCTGCAGGCTGACCAAGACCAGCCGCCGTTTACCGCGGTGCCGCCGCCCAGGGCGATGCATTGCGCCCAGGTTGAGCAACACTGTTCAACGCCTGCTGCAGTGGTCAAGCAAAATTTATTGGCCCTGGCATTGCCTGCCACTTCAAGATTTTCCGTTGGCGCGGTCGTGCCGACACCGACATTACCATTCTGACCGATGGCGACATTGGCGGTACCGGTATTGTTATTCACGAATAAAGTCCCACCATTTATCGTTTCTGAATAAGCCACACCCGCGCTGTCAATTAAACCAATAGCGCCCCCCTTTATGTTAAGTGTGCCATTTTTTGTTTGCGAAGTTGCGCCGGTGTTGATCGGCGCGGCCACGGTGCCGTTGGGCGGCGTTAAAGCGGGTTCGGTCCACGCCATGACTCCGTATGACACAATTATTGAAACCGCTAATACGCTTAATACTAGCGCGACATTCTTAAAAATATTTTTCATTTTTTTAAATTTTAAAAACCATTAATATATTATAAGTCTTTATAAAAAACAACTCCAATTTGTTATCCACAGACTACGGCATGGCCAATGATGGCATTGGCGGGAACTATGTTGAGTCGATCTTGTTGTTCGTCTTATTGTTTGTTTCATTGCCGGGTTGGCAATTACCGGCTTACGCCTGGATATTTCTGGTATTGTATGGTAGCGGTTTACCGACTAAAAAAGAAAGATGATGATTTTATTCTTTGATTGTCGTGATTCGTCGTTATTTTCCCGATCTATTGCGAAATATCGGTTGCGCAGGTGTCATTTGTCTTTTCCCAATCGCCATTGTTGATCGGCGCGTTCACGTTGTCGCCGCAGATGGTTTGGTCCACATCATAATTATACGGCGCATTACCAACAAAATTACCATCGAAGTGGCAGTTACCGCAAAAATTTTGGCTTGACTGTGAATCATTTTTTAATTTACGCATCGTGATTTACGATTTACGACTAAATTAAAAATCCGCAGGTGGATTACTCCTGCAGATTTTCAAAAACAATACAGTTGGCCTAAAAACCCTTGCAAACCTCTGCGCCGGGATGATCCGGACAAACCAAAGCCTTCAATGCGTCATTGTCCTTTTTCAAAGCATCTATCTGGCGCTGCTGCTCCTTTGATGAATTTGATAAAGCTTTAATTCCGACAAGCGCCACGCCAGACGGATCGATATTGGATATCATTTTGTCATTATCTCCGTTCAGTCCAAATAAAAGATGAAAATCTTCAGCTATCGGACCGATATGTTTTATTAATGGATCTTCGCCTTTGAAGTTCCATTGATACATTGGCATTTGATCTATCTTTGTCAAAATTGCCCGGGGATCGGTTTCGACGAAATTTTCTTTTTTATCGCGGCTGGACACCGATGTCCATGTGCCGCCGGTGCTTATGTAAGCGGAATACGCTCCTCCGACTTTTATTCCAACCGTTTGTTGTCCATGACCCGCCGCCGGCGATATTTAATTTCCCATCTGGCGCCATCGTCCCGATGCCAACGTTACCGTCGTTTTTAATGATTAACCGGTCATATATTGAACTCGTACTGGCCGGACTAGTGCCAAAAACAATATCGCCGCCCTCGCCGTTAGTTGAATTTGATGGCACGCTCACTCTTATCCCTGCGGCGCCGCCCCAGCCTTCCCAATTCGGACCCACGGATGACGCGTCGAAAGCTTCCCAATAAATAGCGCCCAGATCATCTCTGGGCAAACTGCTTTGCCGGCTGGCCGCCGTTCCCCGGGATGTCCCAAACCTTATTTGCGGCGACTGGCCCGGACCTTTTGTCATATTGTAAAGACCGGCTTCATACCAATAGCCATTACCGGAAATAGCCAATGGCTTTGCCCCGCCATATATACTGTCGTCAACATTGATAAACGCTCCCATTTTTTTAAACCCGTATTGGTCCATAACAGTGGTCGAAGTATCATTGATATGGAGCATCGCCTGAGGATTTGCGGTATTAATGCCGATTTTTCCGGCAAAAACCCGAGATCGTGCCACCGCCGCTTCCCAGCTTGATCGAACCTACGGTCGTGTCCTGCAGTCCGTAAAGACCCATGGTGTTGGCGGCATTTATATCAACGATCTTCGTGTCGTTGCCTATCATCAACACATCGCCTGTTCCGGAAACCGATTGTCCGGCGATTACTCCATTCACATCCAGGGTATGGCTGGGGTTGGCGACACCAACTCCCAGATTCCCAAGTTTGCCCTGAGAAATTGAACCCGTATTAATCGGCGCGGCCACGGTGCCGTTGGGCGGCGTTAAAGCGGGTTCGGTCCAGGCCCCGACCCCGCAAGCCACGGTTATTGAAACCGTTATCACGCTCAATACCAGCGCGACATTTTTAAAAATATTTTTCATTTTTTATAACTTATTTTTTTAAATTTAATTATAAACACATTAATATATTGCAAGTTATCATCAAAGTGGCCGTAATGGTTATTTATTTACAGCCACCGGTGATCATTTTTTGGCCAAATTAGTCAAATTTTTTGGCGCGGAATTTTTGGATGACCAATTTTTCCTTTGCCGGGTCGATGCCGGCTTTTTGGGTGACGCAGCCAAGCTGTTGCTCAACCGTATCAATGCCTTCCAGCCCAGGCAGGAGCAGGGCGGAGCGATGCGATTGCGCGCCGCTGACAATGACACCGAATTCTTTGGGGTCAAGCTCGTCGAGAGACCTTACTGGCGCAGGTTTTTCCAGAATATAAATTTCATAAAAAAGATTGGCGAGGTCGCTTTTTATGAGTGGCTCAAAGCGGGGATCGTCAGTTGCGGCGCTGATGGCGTTGGCAATAACTTCGAGTGCGACGTTATCCCTGGTCGGCAAATACGTGCCGATGCAGCCGCGCAGTTCGTCGTTTTTTTTGATGGTGACGAAAGTTCCAGCCCTTTCATTGAGGTATTGGGACGGAATCCAGCTGGGCGGGGCGATAGTTTCACCTTTAATGACATAAGCTAGAATGGCTTCTTGGGCTAACTTTGCAAGTGGATGTTGCATAATACTTAATTATAATCGCTTGGTTTTAAAACAAAAAGCCCCTGTTATGAAGGGGTCTTTTTGCCGGTTGCGAACAGCGCGCTTACTATATATCGTAGTACAAGGAAAATTCCGCGGCGGTTGGCCGGGTGCGGATAGCGTCGTATTCCGCGGTTTTTTTGTAATCGATCCAGGTTTTGATTATGCCGTCGGAAAATACATTACCAGCCAGCAAATAATCGTGGTCGCTTTCCAGCGCCGCCAGGCTTTCTTCCAAAGACGCCGGCACTTGCGGGATTGAATCGGTTCCGTTTTCGAGCGAAGCCAATTTGTAAATATTGCCGGTAACCGGTTTTCCCGGGTCGATTTTATTGGTGATGCCGTCTAAGCCGGCCATTAGCATCGCAGCAAACGCCAAATAGGGATTGCATGACGCGTCCGCCGGGCGGAATTCAATCCGCTTGGAAGCCGGGGATTCGCTGTACATCGGGATTCTGATCGCGGCCGAGCGGTTGCGCGCCGAATACGCCAAATTTGTGGGTGCCTCAAAACCCGGTACGAGCCGTTTGTAAGAATTGGTGGTCGGGGCGGCCAGAGCCATTAATGATTTGCCGTGTTTTAACAATCCGCCGATAAACCACAACGCGGCTTGGCTTAATCCGGCATAGCCGCTGGCGTCAAAAAAGAGGGGAGTTGAGCCTTTCCAAAGCGAGATATGGGTGTGCATTCCCGAGCCGTTGTCTCCAAACAAAGGCTTGGGCATGAATGTGGCTGTCTTGCCGCAGCGGCGCGCGATATTCTTGACCGTGTATTTAAACATCATCACTTTGTCGGCCTGCGATAGCAGGGAATCGTATTTGATATCGATTTCCGCTTGGCCGGCGGTGGCGACTTCATGGTGTTCTTTTTCAACTTCGATGCCCAAGCGGATCAATTCGGCCACAATTTCGCGGCGAACATCGATTGTCTGGTCTGTTGGCGCGACGGGAAAGTAACCTTCTTTGTTGCGGATTTTATAACCTGAGCCGTCGTCCTCGCCATTGTCACCCCAGTTGGCTTCGGCTGATTCGACGCGGTAAAAAGAACAATTTTGCTCGGTGCCGAATTCGACGCGGTCAAAGATAAAAAATTCCGCCTCCGGTCCAAAGTAAGCAATGTCGGCGATGCCGGAATCTTTCAAAAATTTTTGCGCTTTTTGCGCGATTGATCGCGGATCGTTTTCGAAGCGTGTTTTTAATCCCGGCTCATAGACGTCGCAGATCAAGCTGCCGACCGGGTGTTGGGCGAACATGTCGATCACAAACGATTTTTGATCGGGAACCAGAACCATGTCGCTTTCATTGATCGCTTTAAACCCGCGGATCGATGACCCGTCAAAACCAACTCCCTCGGCAAACACCTTTTCATCAAACTGGTCCAAGGGCACGGTAAAATGCTGCCAGGTTCCAGGCAAATCGACGAACTTTAAATCGATCATCGCTGCCCCATTTTTTTTGCACAATTCGATTATTTCTTTGTAATCCATATTTTTAAAATGATTATCCCTCGGGGTTACCCTTGGGATTGTTTTTTAAAACGATTAGCCTTCAAAAAACAAAATCCCCGAATTCGGTTCGGAGACGCCATTGTCTTATTAAAAGCACTTCGTTGTGCTTGCGCTTAGTATATTGAAAAAAATTTTCAAGGTCAAGTTTTTTTAAATTCAGCGGAGATAATGATTGCGTTGGCGATTTCTTTCATACTCATTCTTTTATCCATCGATTTTTTGTGTAAAAGCTTATAGGCTTCGTCTTCGGAAATTGAAAATTCGCTCATTAAAATTCCCTTAGCTTTCTCGATGATTTTCCGGGTTTCGAGCGCTTCTTTGAGCGCTTCTTTCTCCGAAAAAAGCATACCGTTTTCGATGGCGCCGCCCGTGGCTTTGGCAACCAGCTCCAACAAAATTATTTCATTTTGGGAATAGCTGCGCGGCTTGGAATGTTGGACGTTGATCACGCCTAAAACCTTGTCGCGGTAGATGATTGGCACTGACAAGAAGCCTTCGAATTTATCTTCAGGCAGGCTATTTACGAATTTGAACCGTTTGTCATTGTATGCTTTTTTGGCAATCGCCACAGTTTTTTTATTTGTAGCTACCCAGCCGGTAATGCCTTCGCTTAATTTCAATTTGATATTGCCGATCTCCAGCGGCTTGGGATTCAGTGACGCGCGCAAGACCAGGCTGCTGTCGTCGATCAAATACAGAAAACAAGAATCGGCGCGGGTCACGCCGCTGACGATTTTGACAATCCGGCCCAAAACCTCTTTGAGGTCAAGATTGTAACTGACGGTTTCGATGATTTCCCGCAAGAGCTTGAGCTCTTGAGAGCTTCTTATTTGGGGTTTGGCAGTTTTTTTCATTTGCGGATGACTTTTGTTTCTTTGTTTGATATGTCGATGATAGTCGAAGAATCCGATTCGGGCAAGTCGCCGGCATTAATGATAAGGTTAGGTTTCATTTTTTCGTTGCGGAATTGCGCCAGCACTTCGTCGATCTTCGTCGATGAACGCAGGCCCGAGATATTGGCCGAGGTGCCTGTAAGCGGGATATTCAATGTTTCCAGTAGCGAGTTTACGAACGGATAGCTGGGTATCCGCAGGGCGATGGTTTTGTCTTCGACTCCGAATAATTTTACGTCATTGCTGCCGGTACGCCTAGCGCGCCGCGAAAAAATAAACGTGAATTTTCCCGGCCATTTGACTTCCAGGATCTTTTCGTTTTTGGGGCTGATCTTGGCCAGTTTTCTGGCCATAGCCATGTTTTTGACGAAAATCGGCAGGTAGCGCGACGTGTCGCGCTGTTTAACATTATATAGCGTGGCCACCGCTTTTTCGTTGGCGGCGTCGGCTAGTAAGCCGTAAACGGTGTCGGTTGGCGCCACGACCACTTGCCCCGATTTAATCGCCGCGGCCGTGTATTCAACCACCTTCTGGCCGTTGTTAGGAGTCAATGAAATTATTTCCATTAAAATAGCAATTAACGAATTAATGAATTAATGAATTAATGAATTTTGTGCATTTTCAATCCGTTAATCCGTTAATTGAGTCCCAATTGATTTTTAATTCTTTGAAGTTCTTCCTGGACGACCGGGCTGTCGTATTCACCGGCGTGGGCCGAGGTTCCCGAATACGACGGTTTTTTTTGGTCCAAGTGCAAATTGAATGTCAGTTCGTTGCCTCGTGATTTTACGTACAAATGGAATTTGGGATAGCCGCTGGCGCCCATGATCCGTGAAAAATCCGCCTCGTCGTTGCCGTCGGCATCTTTTTGTACGCGGCAAAACTGATAGCCGATTTTTCGGGCCATATTATATAGGTTGTCCTTGAGAGGACCGGAGATGATAAATTTCATAATTTTAACACAAGTTAAATTTTGCCACCAAATATCCCACGCCAAACGGCGCTTCATATGACAAAATATCAACCTTCCAATCAATTGTAGCCGCTTCTATAATTCCCAGCATAAAACAAAACGAGCGTAATCCGCATTCTCCGGCCTCGGGGTATTTGGTGTCCAGATCAAGAATAGCGGTGATATTCTTCTCTTTTAGCCCATTAATAAGCGCTGTGTCAAATTTGGCGCCATCAGGATGCAGGCCGTACGGTCCGTCGGTTTTGAGCCGATGCGAAAGATCGCCGGAAGCGATCAATGCGATTTTTTCTTTGCTTTTGGCAAGCTCATTGGCGTAGTAGTCTTTGCCGGCGGTAAAGTGATTGGCCGCCGGATCAATTTTTGTCATGAATGTTTCCACGCGGCTATGCAAACCTTTACCAAGAAAATAAAGCGGCACGTCAAAACCCCAGTCTGGGTGGGGCGAGGAGATCACGATCAATCCCGGATCAATCTCTTTTAACTCTTTGCCCAATCGTCGCAAAGCATTGATGGTATTTTTGACCTGGCCGCGCTCAATGTCGGAGCCGACGCCCGGCAGGATGATTGGAGGATGGGGAGAGATGCAGGCAAAAGAGATCATGATAATTTATTAGAGGATTAATTTAAATTGTACATTAAAAGTAAAAAGATTGGAAAATCAGCGTTGTATTGGCGAGGAAGCCACTAGGATGGTACAATATAACAAAATGCTAAAATATTCTAATACATTAATGGAAAGGAAAGGCGCGAATCTCGGTCCGGCCGAATTTTTAAAAAATCAACTAACCAAAAAAATAATTTTTGGATTATTTTGTTTGATTTGTGTTTTGACGCTGGCGCGGATCGCGCTGGCGGCAGCCGGCGCGGCGAAAACTTTGTCGCAGACCGATATTGCCAATGCGCGAGCGCTGTTTATCCAAGACAAACAGATTGCGGCCAAATACCGGTTTTCAAATTCCAAATTCATTAAAGCCGCCCAAGATAAAAATCATGTCCAAACCGAAGTGGGTGAAGCGGGGAGCGCGGAATTTGTGCCGGACTTGGCTATTTCCAAATGGAACGGCGTAGCTTCGTTTAAAGTGAGGCCGGATATTTCGAATGTGCCCAATGACGAAAAAAATTTGGTGATCAATGGCGGACAAATCGATTACCGGGCGGGCAAAGAAGATTATGTTTATTACGATGACCCGAGTGCTTCCGAGAATGGCGGCTATGAATTCAAGATCATCCTAAACGAGAAGCCGGCGACCAATACTTTTTCCGAGGCCATTGATAGCAAGGGCGTTGATTTTTATCCGCAGTTGCCATTAAACGAAGAACCGCAGCGGTCTGGCATTACTTGCACGGTCACGAAATGCAAGGATCCAGCCGGGCGCGTGGTAACCACCCGGCCCGAGGATGTGGTTGACAGTATTGCGGTTTACGCGAACGGCAAAAGCGGCGACTTTACCGCGCTGGGCGGCATGAATTACATGGCCGGCAAGGTGGCGCAGATCAAACGCGTGAAAGCCATCGACGCCAATGGCAATTCCGTCTATTGCAAACAAACCATTGCCAATGGTATCTGGACCAAAACCTGCCCGCAGGATTTTTTGGACAGCGCCACTTATCCGGTGGTGATCGATCCGACGATTGGTTATGCGAGCATCGGAGCGTCAAACGATAGCGTCGATGGAAATATATTTATTATGTCTGTTTACAACGATTACACATCCGGTGTTGGCGGAACGGCGGGCAATATAAAAATCGCGGCGTGGCTATCTTCCGGGACCGGCCATGTAAAAATGGCAATTTATAAGGGAGCAGCCGGCCTTCCGTTGGTAACGAATCCGACGACCGGAGTTTTGGTTACTGGTTCGTCGTCGGGAGAACTGCTCGTTTCGCAGACCGCAAAACCGACTCAAGATTCGCAGTGGATATCGGGAGCCATTTCCGCGTCTTTGGGTACGAATACGGAATACGGGATAGCATTCAATACCGACAATAACAACATTAATATTGCCTACGATACTACTAGCAACAGCTATTGCGGGGTTTCGTACGCCGCCAACGACTATTCCAGTTTTCCAAGCGCGACGCCTCCCAACGCGTACGGCGCCGCGGCCATATATTCTATTTATTCCACTTTCAGCGCGGGGCCGGTGATCACCATCGCCAATCCCGATGCCACTCCGGCGCAAAGCAAGACCGTCACCGCTTCGGCCAGCGACGGCACGCTGACGATGAAGGTCGACGCGGGTTCGACCTGTGACGCTACCGTTACCGGATTTATCGATTACGCGTCGCATACCTTCACTTCCGAATCCGACAATACCAAAACGATTTGCTACAAAGCAGTAGACGCGGGCGGCACTTCTTACTCGCTGTCGGGCGCCATCGCCGGCATCGATATTACCGCGCCGACCGTTACCGGGCTGGCCACCGACAGCACGCCCGCAAAATCAAAAACCTGGAGCTGGAGCGCCAGCGAGACTTCAACCTACCGGTATGCGATCGACCAAAGCTCGGGCGGCGTTCCCTCGGGTGCGTATGGTTCAACGGCAACCGCCACCCAATCATCGGGCAACGGTACTTATTACATCCACGTGCAAGCCAAAGATACCGCGGGCAACGAAAGCGCGGTTGCCACGGTTTCGGCAATTTTGGACAACACCGCGCCGACCATTACGATCGCCAATCCCGATGCCACTCCGGCGCAGAGCAAGACCGTCACCGCCTC
>Ga0182027_10008096_pt1 | contig 15360 bp, 11 predicted proteins | sample 712E1DmetaG_FD_121300 | JGI IMG/M metagenome (GOLD analysis project Ga0182027, IMG submission 121300) | Permafrost microbial communities from Stordalen Mire, Sweden - 712E1D metaG (Illumina Assembly) | ecosystem: Environmental > Terrestrial > Soil > Wetlands > Permafrost | place: Sweden... | reverse complement strand
GTCTTCCTGCCGCGAACCCTCCTCGGCCAGGCTGTAGCGCTCGCGCGCGGCCAGCCACGCCGCTTCGATCTTCTTGTAGTCGTTCGGGGCCAGGCTGCCGCGCTCATACAACGCTTTCAGGCGTCTGTACTCGTCCGCGACGCGATCCAGATCGATCCGCGCCTGCGCCAACTCCTGCTTGCGCGGGCCCGCATCCACTTTCTCGAGAGTCGCCTCGGCCGCGCCCGCCTGCGAGGCCGCGGCGTCGACGCGGAACTGCAAGTCGCGCAGGTCGAGTTCCGCCAGAAGCTGGCCGGCGCGCACTGCCTGGCCCTCTTCCACATAGACCTTTTTCACCTGCCCGGAAACCTGGAACGACAGGTAGGCCGTCTCGGCCGCCTCGACATTGCCGCTGGCGCTGATGGCGAGTTGGCGTTCGAAGCGGCTGGGTTGCCGGACCAGGACCTTCTGCGCAATCTCGCCGGCGCGCTGCGGAGCTTTGGCGCCGCAACCGGACAGACCAACGCTGAGGAGAAGGATCGCTAACTCCGACAGAACAATCGGGGCGGGGCTTTGTCTCAGGCCAATCCTCAGGCCAGTTGCGTGCGATATGAACTGCATGACGACTCTTACTCCCGCCAACAAACTGCGCCGGCGAACCGGCACGATCCTCAGGCCGCTGGTGGACTCCCGGGCCGTTCCATGCCAGTGGCACAATCCGACGATTTCGAGAGCGGCCACGGCGTGCGAGGGCCTGTTCCTCCGCTCCAAAAACTCACGTGTGCGCGAGCCGGCCGCAGTCTCATCCCGGGCCTCTATTTGACGCGCCTTTCTCAGCCTGCAGTCCATCCAGAAGTCTCCTCAGGGATCGGCCGCACAGCTCCAGGAAGCCCGCTTCACTGAGGGCAAAGCGGCCCGCTCTGTACAACGCCACGTAGCCGTGGGCCAGCGCCCAAAGCTGCAGGGCGATTTCCCATACGTCGTCCTGCTTCAGCGCTACGCAGTCCATGGCCTCGGCCACGCAGTCGGCGATGGGCGTCAGGGTCGGTGAAAGGCGGGCGCGGAAATCCTCGGGAAACTGGCGGGCGTCCTTGCGCGGCTTGGAGAAAACGTAATCGTAGAGCCGGGGATGTGCCAGGGCATACAAAAAGTAACCTTCCAGCATCCGGACCAGCCGGTCAAAAGGCGCCGCCAACTGGCGCCATCCGGTTTCTTCGATGGCCTCCCGCAGCTTCAAAAACTCATTTTCCGTCAATGACTTGAGAAGGGCTTCCCGATTGCGGAAATGGTAATAAATCGCCATCGGGGTGATGCCTGCCGCAGCCGCCACGGCACGCATCGTGACAGCGTCGGGACCCGCTGATTCGAGCAGTTCCAAAGCCGCCTCGCTGATGCGTTCGGCGGTCGGCTTTCCCTTTGCCGGCATTTCTCCTATACAGTGTACAGCCTATCTCTGTACGCTGTACAGCCGATTCCGCCGGCGTGAAGCAATTCTACGCTGCGAGTGAGCCCCCGTGAAGGCACAATGAGGAGGGTTTGCCGGAGCTTCCAGACGTCGCGATCTACGTCGAGGCGCTGCGCGGACGCTGACGCGTGCCACCCCGCGAGCTCGATCTCTCACGGGCAGAGTGGCGATTCCCGCGCTCGTGACGTCGTCTTAATGCACTTGCAGTGCGTACTCCCGGAGCAATTCGCCGTCCGGAGTCGAGAGGCGAATCCAATAGCGCGCGCGCGCCAGACTACGCGTGACCGGGAAGCTCACGCTTCCTCCCGTTGCCGCCACGGTCCTGGTCTCCAGCGCCCGCCCGACCTGATCCACCAGAGCAATGCGGTAGCTGCTGAACGGAGCGACGTCCGAGATGTCGATGCGCAGACGCAGATGCCCGCCCGCCGCGTTTTCCACTGTAGCCGGATTGGCAATCCCGCGCTCGCTTCGGAGCAGCACCTCAGTGCCGCCGTCCGCGGCGCGGCGCCAAGGCCCGTAGATCCCCACTGCCACCAGCACACAGGCCGCGGCCGCCACGGCAGTCCAGCGGGTTGAGAAGGGGGTGCCAAGCCAGCCTGCCAGGCGTTGTCTCCAGTTCACCGCGGGAGCCGCGCCGCGAGCGGCTAACTCCTCCTGTTCCAATAGGATCACGGCATTCCTGGTCGCCCGGGCAAACTCCCGTTCTTCCTCGACCCGCTCCTGACATTCCCCGCACCAAAGCAGATGAGCCAGACACCGCCGCTCATCATCGCCTGGAAGCCGGCCGAAGATCAAGTCGTCAATTTCCCGTTCCTTGAGGCAATCCAAACCACGCACCGACTCTTCCACCCCGGCCTCCGAACCACCAACAAATGACCACGCTAAGAACCGATCCATTCGATCCCTCGCTATTCTGATTTTCAGCGGAGGCTCGTCTTACCCCCGTCTGACGTCCGTCATCTTATCACTCATTAAACAAGTGTCATGCTCCCGCCATTTTTCTCATCCCAAATTCGGGTTCTGCCATCGCCAGCCGTTTCCGGCCGATTTCTCCGAAGCGTGCCTTGGCCCGGGATTTCAGCAGCCGGAACTGCGTTTCGGTCAACTGCATCTCCCGGCAAATCTTCCCCTGAGTCTGGCCGCGCAGGTAAAAGCGGGTGAGAATCTCCTTGTCGCGAACCGATATTTCTTCCAGAACCTGGACCATGAGTTGGGTTTTTTGGCGGCAGATCGCCTCCTGTTCCGGATTTTGGCGGCCGTCCGCGATCAGGGTCCCGACTTCAAACTCGGCGCGCTCGCGCCGCGACTGCACGGCGGCGTCGATCCCCGCCGCCACCTGCCGCCGGATGATCGTCCGGACGAATCCCATCAGAGCTTCGGGCTCGCGCAGCGATCCGGCGCGAATCGCCTGAACGACCGTCAGATACGCGTCGTGAACGCGATCGTCCAGGTCCGCCGGTCCCAGATGTTTACAGAAATAATAGCGGATGCCCCGGCTGAAATTTGTATACAGCTCCTCCATCTCTATGCGCTCCCCGCGCTGGACGCCTTCCACCAGCGCGCTCCAGCTCCGCATCGAGCTGCCTGGCGACGGCTGGACGCCCGCCGCGGACTCATTCGAATTCTGATTCGCCGGAAGATCGTGTGCATCGTCCCGGTCGGTGTGCCTGCTGGACTTCCACTGCTTTGCCATTTTAGTTCCGCCCAACTGAAATCCACGCGCCCCAAAATGCGGGCCGTGACTGCCAGCCTCCCTTTGCCAGGAGTGCCAGTTGTGCTTCCCGCAGAGCGGCTGAGGGTTCGATGCCCCGCCGGAAACACGCATAGAAAACGTCGAACAGCGCGGAGGCGTCGTCCGGAATCGACCACAAAGTCCCGATCGCCCCGGAGGCGCCCGCGGCGATCCAAGACTTGAAAAACCCAGCCAGCCCGGCTCCCGGCTGATGCGTGCCCAGGCCGGTTCCGCATCCGCTCATGACCACGAGACTGCCGGGCAGCGCAAAGGCCCCGACGCTGCGCGCCGTCAGCCCATCCGCGCGGCCGTCCGGGCGCAACGAGAGCATTAAAAACATCTCCGACGGCCGGCGCACTACGACGGCCGACTGGTCCGTCGGCCCGCCGGGCATCAATACGAAACCGCGCTGGTCCGTCTCTTCCTGGATCAGGTGCGCCGCAATGTGAATTACCTTAGGCCGCGCGGCTACTTCGATGGCAAAGCGTTCCGGCGTCGCTGCGCCGCCCGTGAGCAACTGCGACCTCGTTCCCTGGCTGCTCAATTGCCGGCTGATGCGCTCCAGTTCCGCCAGGCTGCCCGGCAGGCGCGGCAATTCCAGGCCGGGCCCTGCCGCTGCCGTCGCCTGCCGCCGCGCCCAGCGCGCGTCGGCCCGGTTGTAAATCGGGTCGCCAACGCCCAGAAACAGGTCCGCGGGCCGCTCCCGGGGCTTCCCACCGAGTATCAGGAACACCGACGCCACCGGCTCCAGGATGTGGTCCTGCACCAGATACCGCCGGACTCCACCCTGGTTCCGGCAGATTGCCGCCAAGGGCGCTTCCAGCAGCGCGTCATCCATCGACATCAGCCATCGCTCCCGCGAACGGACCTTCTCCGAGAGTCCGCCGAACAACTCCCGGTACAGGCCCTCGCCCTGCGTCTCCGCGCCCGGAAGCCCGCGCCGTACGGCCTCGCCGAACGCGTTCAGCGCGCGCGCCAGCCGCTCCCGCCCCGCGAGCGGCGCCTGTTCGAAGCGATCGCGCGTCACCGCCCACAACCACGAGCGGTCCTCGCCAATACTGAACGACAAGAGCGCATCGCCCCGTCCCAGCGCCATCTGCAGCCGCTGCAACCCGCCCTCTCCATTCAGCCCAAGACTCGCCCCGGCCGCCTTCGGCCCGCGATTCTCCAGCGTCCGCAGCTTCCTTTGCAGCGCCAGCCTGGCCGCGGCGGTCCGCAAACTGCCCCGTCCATCGCCGGCGAACTGCCAGAATTCCTGGGAGCGCCATTGCACCAGCGCTTCGCGGTACTCGGCATCTTCGGCCAGCTTCGTTTGGGACTGCTCCCACAGCGCCGCGTTCCTGGTCTGCTCCACCGCCAGGAACGCCTTCCACATCAGCGCTTTGCTGCCCTCGCGCGCGCCTAGTTCCGCCGCCAGCGCGGCATAGGCGCTGGCCACCTGGTACAGGCCGATGCCGGCTGATAATTGAATTTCCTGGGATGGGACGATTTCCTGCCGCCAGGTGTTGGCAATGTCGAGGGCCTTGCGGTAGGCTGTCAGAGCTTCGTGCTGCCGTCCGGCGGCGGCTATCGATTGCGCCAGCGCGAACGCGCTTTGCCACGGCGACGCGCTCGACGGCGAATCCGTCCGGGAATTGCCCGCCAGCTTCGCCAGCCACTCTGCCCGCTGCGCCTGCCCCCGCTCGAGCGCCAGGCGCGACAGCGCGATCAACACCGGCTCCACGTCCCGCAACCGGTGCAGACGCCGCAGTCGGTAAGCCTCCAACAGCGCCTCTTCCGCCCGGTCGAACTCCCGCCGCTCCATCCACAGCAGCCCCAGGTCCACGGCCAAGGCGGCCCGTACCTCGGCGTTGCCCTGCGCGTCGGCGGCGTCCATGCCGCGCTCAGCCGCGCGCAGCACCGCTGCGCCGTCCCGCAGGCGCAGCGCCAGTTGCGATTCGCTGGCGTAGTAGTTGGCCCAGAACCGGCTCTTGGCGGGCAGACTCCGCTGTGCTTCGCGCAGTTCCTGCGCTGCCGCATCCACATCGCCCAGAAGCGAGTACAGCGACGCCAGGTTCAACCCCACCACGGCTTCCCCTTCCGCGTTGCCACACCCCCTCGCCAGTTCCCTCGCCTCTTCATATACTTCCAGCGCTTTCCGGTACTCGTGCAGCACCAGATGGCTTCCGGCGAGCGCATTCAGGAATCGCTGCGCACGGGCCGGATTGCCCGCGTTCTTTGCTGCCTCGGCCCCGGACGCCAAGGCGCGAATCGCCTGCCGGTACTCCAGTTTCGCCAGCAACTGCATTCCCTGCGCGCTGAATTGATCCAACTGTGAATCGATGGGGGCGCGTGAAGGCGGGGATATCCTCGCGCTGGCGACCAACGCCAGACCGGCGAGCCACACGACGGCACGCACTCCAACCTGCTTCACGATAAGTCCTGTATATCAGAAATAGGACCAAAGATCTAGAACTAAATCTAGTACTGACAGTACTCCCAGTGTAGTACTTCGGTTTGAAATACCACCTGGGAGTTTTTGTCACACCTTCGTAGGTGCGCTGCGTCAGAATCGTGGTTTTTTGACGTGCGCTGCGTTCGCACGATGGGGGCAGAAGATCTTCCCCCCGTCCAGTTCATCCCTCACCGAGCCCGGGCTAGTACTGCCAAGGCGGAATGATGATAATAATGGGGTCAAACGCCATTTTCGATCTCCTCTCCCGAAACCCGATCTGAGAACCGGGTTCGGCTACCAGCAAGCCCCACCATCGGCACTGACAAGGCTGCACTTTAGGTAAGTGGATGAAAAGATTGGGAAAATTTGGCGTGTTACAGCGTCATCGTCAGGGCCGCGCTCCGCCGGTTGGTGCTCACCACCATTTGGGCTCTGTCAGGCGCCCGTGGCGTACACTTCTGACCGGTCTTCGCGCCGCGTCCTCCAGTCTCGGCGGGGCAGCATCCGCGCTACCAGGCCGACGCTGTCAGCAGGGCAACACTCGGATGCGCCGGGTTCGGTTTCCCGCCTGCCCATCGGCACGCTTGCATCCGTGCCGCAGGCATTGCAGAATTTGCACGCTCCCGGCGAGCGTTGCCACCGTCCCTATGTCCGCGCAGGCATCCGATTCATCCAGATTGGGGGAAGGCATCAATGCTGCGCGTCGAGACATTGCAGGAGTATGATGACCGCAACGCGACAGGCGCGAGAGCCCGGGAGAAAAGCGATTCACGGTGGATTGAGTGATTAGAACCAGTTGGATCACGGCGTATTTGGATTTGGAACAGCTGCAGAGGATCTTTAGCTGCGGGTGCGATTGCCGGGCTGATCCAGAAGTCGAAGGCGCTCGCACCCAGGCTATGTGGCGGTTTAGAGACAGTGATTGATTCCGAGACAGAAATCAACGCGGCACCTCCGCCTGTGAATTCCGGCTGGCTTGACCGGGTGTGCATTGTCCTGAGTGTTCTCGTCCTCTTGGTCTTCACTTTATTCCTCTTCTGGACCCTCCCCCTGACCGGCCCGCTCCTCAGTTTCCCAGCTGCGGGCGCAGTCATTATTTTGTTCGCGGCAAGGCCAACGAAAGCGCAGTTGATGTGGTCGATGGTAATCGGCATTGCCTACGCCGGGACATACCTCCAATCCCACCAGTTCATTTCGGAGGCATTCGTGGGCGCTCCGGTTGTTAACGCATTTGCGTTTTGGGGAGTTGGATCGATCTTGGTCTTAGGTTGGAGGGCGGTGGTCCATTCGCCGTATCTTGATTATTTCCTGCTGTCGCTGGCTGGTCCCAGCCTGATGATTCTGGTTCGCCTGGCACTGGCGGTGGCGTTGCCCTTCCAGCCGCAACCGTTCGACCTGAACCTGTACGCGGTTGACTCACGGCTTGGGCTCCCGTTGTGGAGAGTAGCAGCCGAGGCGCTTCGCTCGTGCAGGCCGCTCGCCAATGCGTGCGCGTTCGTATACACGGCATTGTGGCTCGCACAGGTACTTAGCATGCTGCTCTTCCTCAAAGGGAAGAGGCGCATGGCGGCGAACCCATTCTTCACTATCCCTGTCGCGGGGGTGCTTGGATGCGTGTTGTATCAGATCTGCCCTGCCTCCGGGCCACTGTACGCCTTTGGGAACGATTTTCCGCACGTGACCACCAGCACCGCGCGAGTCGTCGCCGGGCTCGCACAGGCGCCCAGGAACGCGGTGCCTTCGCTGCACGCAGCTTGGGCACTCCTCATCTTCTGGAGTACGAAGGGATACGGGGCTGGTCTGCGTTGGGCTGCCGCAGTATTCCTCACCCTGACATTGGTCGCAACTCTGGGGAGCGGCGAGCACTATCTCGTGGATCTGATCGTCGGCCTTGTCTTTGCGGTGTTTATTCAGGCCGTTGCAGAACGTCAGTGGCTCTGGGCCGCCCTGAATGCGGGCGTGACACTACTCTGTTGTGTTTATCTGCGCCTTGGCTGGGTTTCAGCTATCAATCCCTGGCTGCTCGTCGCATTGTGTGCCTTGTCCTCGGTTTCGTTTCTAACTCGCGATCTTGAGTGGAAACCAGGCCGCACGACAGGATGAGCGCCCGGAAGAACGTAGTCCAGGCCGAATCCAGGGGCGTCCCCAGTTTATCCCCTTCTGCCGCGTGTCACTTTTGGGTGCAGTCCAATCTGTGCCAGACTCCTGCATGCCCGTCCGGCCGCGCCACGCTCTCCGTGTATAATCCGTACTACATACTCCGGAATTAGTCATGGAGATGCACTTACGTTCCTCCCGGGTGCTCCGCAGCCGGCTGCGGCGCCCCGCGGCCCGATAGGCCACCCGTGCTCTTATTCCTTCCGAGTGGTTGCAGTCGGGTGTACAATGCCCCGAGGCCTTTGGCCCGTTGCGGCAGGCCTTGTTCGGACGCCGGCTGGAGTTGCCGGCGCCACCTGCTGACCGACTGTTGAAATCGGTGCCTGCGCTAAGCCGGGCATCCGCCTATGGAGGAAACCAGAATGCCGTCTCCCAAATCATCGAAGCGCCAGACGCTTCCCAAGAGCCACAAGAATTCTTTGAAGGGCGCCACGTTGATCGGCGCCGTCAACCCCGAGCAGACCATTACGGTGACCATCCGCATCCGCCCGCGCCCTTCCACGCCGGCTGCCGAAGAGGCGCGCGCCTCCGGCAAGCGGCTGACCCAAGCTCAGTTTGCGGAACTGTTTGGCGCCGATCCCGCCGATATCGCCCGCCTCGAGGATTTCGCTCACCGGCACGGACTGACCGTCCTCGAAGCCAGCGTCGCCGAGCGCAAGTTGCGCCTCTCCGGACCCGCCTCGGCCATGCAGGCGGCTTTCGGGACGACTCTCAAGAACTACTCCCTCGGCCCGCTGGAATACCGTGGCCGCACCGGAACCCTCTCCGTCACGGATGACGTTCACCCGCTCATCGAGGCTGTGTTTGGCTTGGACAACCGGCCGCAGGTCCATCCCCACTTTCGCTTCCACCCCCATCAACGGCGAACCGGGAACAAGCCCACGGCAGGGCTGAAGCCGCGCACCGCCGGCGACGGCTCCTTCACGCCCGTCGAGGTCGCCCAGTTGTACCGGTTCCCGGCCAAGCTCGACGGGACCGGCCAGACCATCGCCATCATTGAACTCGGCGGGGGCTACACCAACACCGACCTGAAGAACTACTTCGCTGGCCTCAAGGCGCCCGCGCCCCAGGTGACCGCCGTCTCCGTCGACGGCGGGAGGAACGCTCCAGCAGGCGACCCCAACAGCGCCGACGGAGAGGTCATGCTCGATATCGAAGTCGCCGGCGCCGTCGCGCCCGGCGCGCGCATCGCCGTCTACTTCACCCCCAACACCGACTCCGGTTTCATCGACGCCGTCACCGCCGCGGTTCATGACACCGTGCGCCATCCGAGCGTGGTCTCCATCAGTTGGGGTTCGGCCGAAAGCGACTGGACGGCTCAGGCGCTCAAGGATTTCGATTCGCACTGTGCCGACGCGGCCTTGCTCGGCGTCACCATTTGCGTCGCCGCCGGCGACAACGGTTATACGGATTCCACCGACTCCTCCGTGAAAACGGCCAGCGTCGATTTCCCGGCCTCCAGCCCCAATGTGCTCGCTTGCGGCGGCACCCGGCTGCTCCGCGATGGCACCGAGACCGTCTGGGGCTCGCTGCTAAGCCAGGGCGGCGGGGCCACCGGCGGCGGCATCAGCAGCGTCTTTCCCGTCCCCGCTTTCCAGAACGGCGTGCACCTCCCGCCCTCGCTCAATCCCGGCGCCGGGCCCGGCCGCGGCGTGCCCGATATCTCCGGCAACGCCGATCCGCAATCCGGCTACCAGGTGCTGGTGGACGGACAACCGGGCGTCGTCGGTGGAACCAGCGCCGTCGCCCCGTTGTGGGCCGCCCTCATCGCACTCCTGAACCAGGGCTTGGGCAAATCCGTCGGTTTCCTGACCCCGCAACTCTACCAGCTCCCGGCTACGGCCCAGGCGTTGAAAGACATCACCGTCGGCGGCAACGGCGGCTACCACGCCGGACCCGGGTGGGACGCTTGCACCGGTCTCGGCTCCCCCATTGGCAGCGCTCTCCTGGCCGCATTGACTGCCAAGGCCCCAAGTGGGTCCACCAAGCCGCCCGCCAAGAAGCCGACCAACAAGCCGACCAAGAAGCCCGCGAAGCCGCCGGTCAAGAAGTCCGCCAAGAAGCTTGCGTCGCCGAAGAAGCGGCCTTCCACGCGCCGCGCATAGTCTCACATCAGCCGGGCCGGCGCCTTTCGGCGTAGGCCCGGCCGCAACGCCGGCACCGCAGCGGTTCGCCTTTCAGCACCGCCGCCCGCGATCCTGCCCGCATTTCAGCGCTCCGCGCCGCCGCCCCCCGAGGCCGGTGCTACAATCGGCAGAACGATGTTGCGCATTGCCGGGCCATGGACGAAACGCCGCCGGTCTGTCCCCTTTCTTCAATCGCGAGATTGAATGCTATTGATTTATGGCAAAAAAGCAATACATCGGACACTTCTGGCAATTTCCTGACAAAAATTACGTATTAAGATGGGCGGGGATTCTCTCGACTTTTGCCGGAATTCAGGTGCTCATCCAGTTTGTTGCTTTCTTGTCTGGAATTCTTGTCGTCCGTAACTTGACAAAAGCGAATTATGCAGTCTACACGGTAGCATCTAGCTCTCTTATTATTCTCTTCACTCTCTCCGATCTAGGCATTGGCAATGCTTTGCTGGCCTTGGGCGGCAAAGTATGGAACGATGATCTGCGCCTGGGGCAGCTTCTTCGTACGGCGCTCAAATTGCGCCTGGTCTATTTTCTGTTCGGAGCGCTCGCGTTCACTGCCGTGCTGTTCCCGCTCAGCCTGAAAGCCGGCGCGTCCCTCAGGATGTCGATCGGCGTCTGGGCGCTCCTCCTTGTCAGCGCCCTGCTGCAGTTGAACTACACAATCTGGTCGACCGTGCCCCGCCTGCGCATCGAGATTACCCGGCTGCAGGCGCTCGATCTGTCGGCCGCGCTGCTGCGCCTGGCACTCATTGCCGGCGCCGCATTCACTTTTATGAGCACGGCCGTCGTTCTGACGATTAATGGCCTGGGCTATGGCCTGCAAGCGCTCTTCGGCTGGCACTGGGCCAATCGGGTGATTGCGCCGCAGGCGCGGGCCACGCCGGGGGACAGAAAAGCGATATTGGATCTTTCCAAGAATGAAGTACCTAACGCGCTGTTCTACTGTGTGTATGGACAGGCCAGCGTGATCGTCATTTCTATTTTCGGGCATACAAAAGAAATTGCCGAAGTCGGAGCGCTATCCCGTTTGGGAGCCATATTCACGATTCTTGGTTCCATCATGACTACTGTCGTTCTGCCGCGCTTCGCCCGGGTGCAGACACGGCACGAATTGAGGAGGAACTACATCCAGGTCGTTTGTTGCTATCTGGCCGGCGGCGGCGCATTGTTGTTTCTGGCATTCCTGATCCCCGATCAACTCATCTGGGTGCTGGGCGGAAAATACAAGGGCCTTCAATCCGACGTCCAGTACATCGTGGCGGCGAGTCTTCTGATGTCCTTAATAGGCTTGGTTTTTTCGATGAATGCCGCCAAAGGCTGGGTCGGCGGCCTCTACTTCAGCATTCCGGTCATCGTTCTATGCCAGCTTGTAGCCGCCGCGTGGCTGAATCTGTCGACGGTCCGGGGAGCCGTACTATTTGGAGCGCTGCCACTCACCGGCGGCTTGTTTGTTATGATTCCCCTCGCCTGGCGCGGACTGCGGCTGGCGCCGGAAAGCATCACGCCATGAGTGCGCCCCAGTGTCCCGCCTGTGGCCAGAACGTCGTCGCCGCCGAGCCGATCCAGCGCCTCAACGTAGCGCACCAGCATGCGCTCGTTGCACCGGCCGATGAAGCTCTGCAACAGCGGCTCACCGCCGCCGCGGCCGAGGCGGCGTTGGACTATGCCATGCTCCGCTGCCGGCATTGCGGCCTGGAGTTCAGCTCGCCCCTGCGGGCGCCATCCGGCGACTGGTACCGGCTGGCGTACCAGGCGTTGGACCTCTACCCCGCCCAGCGCTGGGAGTTCGACGCAGTGCTGCGCCAGGTTCGCGTCGGAGACGCGCTTCTGGAACTCGGTTGTGGCGCCGGGGCTCTTCTTGAGAAATGCCGCCAGCGCGGCCTGGCCGCGGCCGGAGTCGACTTCTCCGCCGACGCGGTCCGGCTGTGCCGGGAGCGTGGGTTGCGCGCCTGCCAACTGGATCTGGCTGGAGCAGTGGAAACGCCGGGTTTCGAGCGCGTCGCCCACATCGCCGGCTTCCATGTCCTCGAACATCTCGACCGGCCCGGCGCGCTATTTCAGCTCGCCCGGCGCCACGCGCTGCCGGCGGCGCACCTGTGGCTCTCCGTGCCGTCCGAGCGCCGCCCCAGCCGCTCGTTCGGCCAGCGCGACTTTCTGGATGAGCCTCCGCACCACCTGACTCGCTGGAATCCGGCCTCCTGCGCCGCGCTCGGCGCGCGCCACGGCTGGCGGCTGGTCCAGGTTCTATACGAGCCGATGACGCTCCGCGTGGCGCTGTGGTGGATCTCCGTCTCCTCGCCCGCTTATGCGCGCTGGAAGGCCGCGCGGCGCTTCCGCAACAGGTGGATCGAGCGCGCCTTTCGCGCGGCCTTTTGCCCCTTCGCGGTGCTGCAAAGGCTCACCGTCCGGCGGCATCTCAGCGGGCATTCCATGTTGGCACATTTTGTCCTGGAGGCCGGGCAGCCGGTTGCCGGTGGCGACGGGAACTCGTGATGGATTCAATCATCTGTACGCTCTTTGAACGCGATTACCACTATGGCCTGGGCGCTTTGGCGAACTCGCTCTACGAGCATGGATTTCGAGGCACGCTCTACGCCGGCTATCGCGGCGATCTGCCATCCTGGGCCACCGCCGCCCGCCGCGAAAGCCGCTACTCGGAGCTGGCCGTGGCGCCGCAGTTGCTCCTGCGCTTCGTGCCACTGCCGACAGCGGCGCATTTCACCAACTGCAAGCCCGACTTCATGCTTTCCCTGTGGGATGATTACTGCCCCGAGGCCGGCGCAATCTTCTACTTCGACCCGGACATCCTGGTCCAGTGCCGCTGGTCGTTCTTCGAGGAGTGGATCCGGTTCGGCGTCGCCGTGTGCGCCGATATAATTCCTATGCTGCCCGCGGATCACCCCCTGCGCCACGCCTGGCGGCAGTTCTTCGAGCCGCAGGGCGTCCGGTTCATCCAGCCGCAGTCGCTCGCTTTCAACGCCGGTTTCGTCGGAGTATCGAGGCCCCACCGCAACTTCCTCAAGACATGGCAGCGATTGCTGCAATTGATGGAACCAGCCATTGGGGGGCTGCGGAATATGCACCTCAAAGACCGCACATTCCCTTTTCATATTCCGGACCAGGACGCGTTCAACGCCGCCACGATGGCTTGCGAAGAGCCCGTGAGTTCCGTCGGCCCGGAAGGGATGGATTTCCTGCCCGGCGGCGGATCGTACATCATGACCCACGCCGCCGGCGGCGTAAAGCCCTGGAACAAGAAGATGCTGTGGAGCGCGCTGCGGGCGATGCCTCCGCGCCGTGCCGACAAGGCGTTTCTGAGGTCCGCGGATTCCCCAATCCGGCTCTACTCGCCGTTGCGGCTGGCCCTGAAGAAGCTGGATCTTCTGGCCGGCTCGGCGCTCGGCCGCTACCTCCACGCTTGAGCGGGCGCGGCCGGCCGCTTACATCTCTCTGCGATTTTCGAGCGACTTCGACATCGTGACCTCGTCGGCGTACTCGAGGTCGCTGCCGACGGGGATGCCCATGGCGATGCGCGTCGCGCGCACGCCCAGCGGCTTGAGCAGACGCGCCAGGTACACCGCCGTCGCCTCGCCCTCGACAGTGGGGTTGGTGGCGAGGATGATTTCCTGCACCGTGCCGTCCTCCAGCCGGGTCAGCAGTTGCTTGATGTGCAACTGCTCCGGGCCCACGCCCCGCAGCGGGCTGATCGAGCCGTGCAGCACGTGGTACACGCCGTCGAACGTGCGCGTCGTCTCAATCGGCAGAATGTTGGGCGGCTCTTCGACAACGCAGATCTTGGTCCGGTCGCGGTGCGGATCGGTGCAGTAGGGACACAGCTCGGCCTCGCTGATGTTGCCGCAGATTGCGCACAGCCCCAGCTTCTCTTTCACGTCCACCAGCGCCGTCACCAGACGGTCTACGTCCTCGCGCGGCGTACGCAACAGGTGGAAGGCAATGCGCTGGGCGGATTTCTGCCCAATGCCGGGCAGTCGTTTCACTTCGGCAATCAGGCGTGCGAGCGGTTCGGCAAAGTCAGGCATCGGCGTGCTCTTGCGGGGCCGCGGCCAAGCGCGCTCGCGCCGGCGCGCACCCCGCCTGGTCCCTTCTCAATTTAGATCAGACCGGGCGGCAGTCCCATCCCGCCCAGCATACCGGCAGTCTTCTTCTGGGCTTCTTCGTCGACTTTGCGCGCGGCTTCGCTGAAGGCCGCCTGCACCATGTCCTGGAGCATCTCCGCGTCGCCGGCCGCTTCCGGGTCGATCTTTACGCCCAGGCAGTTCTTGTGGCCATCCAGTTGGACGCTCACCATGCCGCCGCCCGCGGAGGCCTCCACGCGAATGGCGGCGATCTCCTCCTGCAGGCGCGCCTGCATCTGCTGGGCCTGCTTCATCATGCCCTGGATGTTCATGCCACCGGGTAACTTCATGTCGGTCTACTCCTTCAGGTCGCGGACGCCGCGCACCTTGCTTTCGGGGAACAACTCTTGAAAGCGCTGCACCTCGGGGTTGGCCAGCGCCCGCTGCGCCGCCGCATTCGGTTGCTGCTCGGAGGCCTCCACGCCCGGCTGAGCCGCGTCCGGTGTTCCGCTCCCGGCGGCGCCGGTGGCCGCCTTCGCGGCAGCCCCGGGGGCGGCGTCGCTGATGGTCACCTTCACCTTCACTGCCCGCCCCGCGGCCGCGGCCACGTTGCGCTCGAAGTCGGCGCCGCGCAGGCCCATGGCCTGCGTTCTCGATGTGATGAACTCCACGCCCCCCGGGCTTTCCACGATCTCCGAACTGCGCACCGCATCCAGCGCCAGGCGGGCGTTCTTCTGCTCGAGTATCGATATCAGGCGCTCCCGCAGGGTTCCGCCCGCGGGTGCGGCCGGCCGCGGCGCGCCCACGCCCGTTTGCAGACTGCGCGCCGTCAGCGGCGGGGCCTGCGCGGTGCGCGGCTTCTCCGCCGCCGCCAGATCCCTCAGCGCCTCCTCGATCGGCTTCAGCCGTCCCGCGTGCACCAGCCGCAGCATCCCCAGTTCGAGGTGCAGACGAGGCTGCAACGAGTACTGCAATTGTCCGTAAATCTCGATCGCCAGTTGCAGCCAGCGCGTCAGGTCTTCCTCGCTGAACTTCGACGCCGTCTCGCGCAGCCGCGTCTGCTCGCCTTCGCCGGCCGCGATCAGCCGCGTCGGCTTGCCATCGGCACAGGCGATCTTGGCGACGGTCAGATTTCGGAAGTAGCGCGCCATTTCACGGCAGAAATGCTGGAAGTTCTTGCCCGTCCGCTCGAGTTCGGCGACGATCTCGAGCATCTCCGCCGTAGACGATGCCTCCAGCGCGTGCGCCACCCGCGACAGCGACTCGATCGAATACATGCCCAGCAGATCGCGCACCGCCTCGCCGGTCAGCTTTAGACCGCAGCAGGCGATGGCCTGGTCGAGCGCCGAGAGCGAGTCGCGCACGCTGCCCTCGCC
>Ga0182027_10008095_pt1 | contig 15361 bp, 14 predicted proteins | sample 712E1DmetaG_FD_121300 | JGI IMG/M metagenome (GOLD analysis project Ga0182027, IMG submission 121300) | Permafrost microbial communities from Stordalen Mire, Sweden - 712E1D metaG (Illumina Assembly) | ecosystem: Environmental > Terrestrial > Soil > Wetlands > Permafrost | place: Sweden... | reverse complement strand
CGGTCACCAGTACGCCGGTCGGAAGCGTGACCACTCCTCTCATCTCCATCGGCGCAACCACCGGCACGCCCACAGTTGGCTCGGTTTTAACCGCCGGAGCATTGACGCCCGGTGGAGCAACCGCCACCTATCAATGGCAGGAAGCCAGCACATCAGGTGGCGCATACTCAAATATCAGTTCAGCAACATCCGGCACATACACCGTAAGCGGGAGCGATGCGGGATATTACATCGAAGTCCAGGTGACGGGAACAGGTAACTACTCGGGCACGGTCACGAGCGGCTATGTGGGGCCGGTAACCATTCCGGTCACCGGTATAACGGTGACGGGAGCGGGCTCGGCCACCATCATCCTTAACGGCGGCACTTTACAGATGAGCGCGACCGCATTGCCGGCCAATGCCACCAATCAAACCGTAACTTGGTCGGTCACGAATGGCACCGGTTCGGCAACAATCAATTCAACATCAGGATTACTCACAGCGACGGGCGCGGGGACAGTGACCGTGACAGCATCAGCCGTCGACGGCTCAGGAATCACGGGTACAGAGGTGGTCACGGTTGCCGTCGCCCCAAGTGCGCCGACATTAGTTTCGCCGGCTAGCGGCTCATACACCAACAACACCGCGCCGACTCTGTCTGCGAGTTATTACGATTCCACAACCGGCGATACGGGAAAAACCAACTACAGAATTGATTCGTCATCTTCATCCGACTGTATAGCAAGTTCGCCGGGGAGCGTCGTCGCTTCGGGAACTTCTGCAACAACCTCAAGCAACAGCCAAAATACCACATGGACTTCCTCTACCTTAACAAACGGAACATATTACTGGTGCGCGCAAAATAAAGAACTATCAGGGAATTTTACCTCATCATGGACTTCAATGGGCACCTTTATTTTGAACACGACGCCACCGACAACAAGCGACAACTTCACAAGCAACGGTGTCTGGTTGAGCACTGATCCGACAATCACGCTATATCCGGCAATTAATGACATTTCAGGATTAGCATGGACAAGGTATTGCGAGGACACCACCAACACCTGCGACCCGTCTCAAGGAACTGACTACAACAACACCCCTGTCCTTATCGCCCCCGTATCTACTCCGAGCACCAGTTACTTTAGGTATGCTTCAGCGGACAACGCGGGAAACATTCAGACAACGGTTTCTCTTACGGTAATGATAGACACAAGTCCGCAAGTGACGCAGGTTTTAATTAACCCGGTAAATGTTTCCTCTCCTCCTACGGCGTCAAGCAGCGTCACCATAACCAACGAAGGACATTTTAACTACGAATACGAATACGCCTGGTGCGTTGTCGCGAGTTCAAGCATTCCTTGCAATTCAGGAGGCGCCTATATAAACGGAGCCGATAGCCGTGACATTTTTTACGGAAGCAACGCAAAGAATATCAACGCAGGAGATGACTTCATAACCACCTTGTCTGCGACGGTTCCTACGGCAGGCACCTACTACTTTGAGGTAGTCACATACTATGACACCAACCTATCGTCCTCTGCTTTCCAGCAGTTCACGATCGGAAGCTCAACCCAGGAATCAAGTTATACCTTGACCTACAGGGCGGGCTCTAATGGTTCAATTACCGGAACCAGTCCGCAACCCGTATTATCCGGCTCCGCTGGATCAGCTGTGACCGCCGTGGCGTCAACCGGTTATTCCTTTGTAAACTGGAGCGACGGTTCAACGCAGAATCCGAGAACCGACACAGATGTCATCAACAACATCACCGTCACTGCTAACTTTGCCATCAACACTTACACGCTGATCTACACAGCAGGAGCCAACGGCTCCATTACAGGAACCGAATCGCAAACAGTTAACTATGGCTCTAGCGCAAGCCCTGTGACTGCAGTTGCAAACACGGGCTACTATTTTACGAATTGGAGCGATAGTTCAACGAATAACCCCAGAACCGATACAGATGTAACCTCCAACATAAATGTCACTGCAATCTTCGCGGTCATTACAATCACTCCTGCCCAATACACTCTGACTTACGCAGCGGGAGCAGGAGGCGCAATCTCGGGAACGGCATCGCAGACGGTGAATTCGGGCTCTGACGGCACAGCCGTGACCGCCGTCCCCTCAACCGGCTATAACTTCGCAAGCTGGTCGGACGGTTCAACCCAAAATCCGAGAACAGATACAAATGTAAACCAAAACATAACAGTCACTGCTAATTTTACAGCCAACCCAGCTTCCGCTCCCAGTGGAGGCGGTTACGGAGGGGGAGGTGGGACGGGAACCGCCGGAAAGGTATCCGGCGTAGAGTTTTTGACTCCTTTTCCGCAAAGCCAGACCGTCTCGCCGGAAACAAAAGCCACCGTTACAGTCACGCCTTTTGGATTCACCAATCCTTCATACTCTGTAAGCGATTCATTCAAAGGCAGTACCCTCACCAGCTCTGATATTAACTCGCAAGGCATCCTTATATGGACTCCAACTTTAAGCGACGTGGGCGTACACAACATAACCATCTTAGCCAGCGGAACTTACGGCCTGTACGCGACCTCGCAAATAACGGTGCAGGTGGTTGTCCGGCCCGCGACAACAGCCGCTCCTTCGTATGTATTCACAACCTATCTCGCCTACGGTTCGCAGGGTAACGATGTCTTGGCTCTTCAAAAACTTCTCGTCCAGTTGGGATTCTTAACAACGACTCCGACGGGTTACTATGGAACCCACACCAAAACAGCGGTCAAAGCATTTCAAACGGCGCGCGATATTTCTCCGGTCGGATACGTCGGGCCGGCCACAAGGGAAGCTCTCAACTTGGCTGAGAGCGCCGAGGCAGCTCCGCTAACCTCCAACAACCAACCACCAACGACCGACCCGACCGTCACCGGCGCCTATGACAAAGATACGGCCCAAGCGAACAACCCGGACATCAATACAGATCTGGGGCTTGTCGCGGTTGCCAACGCGCCCTGCGCCTCGGGCACGCTCGTGAAAAACCAATCTTTATCCGCTGTCTATTATTGCGGCGCCGACGGCAAACGCTACGTTTTTACGACGAGCCGCGTCTACTTCTCATGGTATAAAGATTTTTCCGGCGTGCAGACCATCTCTGATGCTTACATGGCATCGATCCCGCTCGGCGGCAACGCCACCTACCGCCCCGGCGTTAAGCTCGTTAAAGCGCAATCCGACCCCAAGGTATATGCGGTCGCGCGCGACGGCGTTCTCCGCTGGGTCGAAACCGAAGCTATTGCCGCCCGCCTCTACGGCGCGAACTGGAACAAAATGCTCGACTACATTCCAGACGCCTTCTTCGTGAACTACGTCCTCGGCGCGCCGATCACGCAGTGAAAATGGATTCGAGCGGTGTCGTAAAGCTCCTCCAAAATATCCTCGTGAATACGAGGATATTTTGTTTAATGTTTCATGCTTCTTAACGCTGTGCTATACTAAGAAACACCCATGATCCACATTAAGAATGTCACAAAATTATACCCGCAAAACGACATACCGGCGTTGCGGAATGTTCAATTTCGCGTTCAGCCGGGCGAGTTCGTATCCATCGTCGGCCAAAGCGGTTCGGGAAAAACAACGCTCGTTAAATTGCTCATTGCCGAAGAAAAACCCACCAAAGGACAAATTTTGCTCGGCGATTGGGATGTGGGGGAGATCAGAGCCAGCGAGGTGCCGCATTTGCGCCGCCAGATCGGCGTCATTTTCCAGGATTTTAAATTGTTGCCCCAAAAAACGGTTTACGAGAACGTCGCTTTCGCGCTCGAGGCGTGCGGCGCGCCGACGCGGCAAATCAAGGCTGTCGTGCCCCAGCTCTTGAAGATCGTGAACCTCGATGACAAAGCCGATCGTTATCCGCGCCAGCTTTCGGGCGGCGAGCAGCAACGGGTGGTCATTGCGCGCTCGCTGGCGCACCGTCCAAAATTGCTGGTCGCCGATGAGCCGACCGGGAACCTCGACGCGCTTAACGCCAAAGAGATCACCAATTTGCTTTTGAAGATCAACCAATTCGGCACGACCGTGCTCCTTGTCACCCACAATCGCGAGATCGTGAATTCATTGAAGCGCCGCGTCATCACCCTCGACCAAGGCATGCTGGTGAACGACGCCGAGGTGGGGAAGTATATTATTTAACAAGCTTGTAGGTTGTAACTTGTTAGCTTTTTAGGATTACGGCCTACAAGCTAAAAAGCTACAAGCTAAAAAGCTAAACCCAATGACCAAATTCTTTCGTATCGTAAAATTCGCCTGGCAGAGCCTGGGAAGAAATCTTTGGCTCACGATCATGACGGTGATCGTGCTTTCGGTCACGCTGTTCTCGGTCAATGTTCTGCTTTCGCTCAACGTTGTGACCGGCGCCGTGGCCAAGTCGCTTGAAAGCCGCATTGACGTGTCGGTCTATGTCAAAGCCGGCGCCACCGATGATGAAAAGAACAGCTTGCGATCGTATTTGGTCGGTTTGCCGCAAACCGCCGATGTCAAGACCGTGAGCCCGGAAGACGCGCTCGCCGCGTTCCGCAGCCGCCATGCGGACGAACCTAATGTTTTAAAAGCGCTTGATGAGGTCGGCGACAACCCGCTGGGCGCGACCTTCGTCGTGACGGCCAAGTCGCTCGACCAATATCCAATGATCATTGCGGCTTTGGATCACCCGGCTTACAGCGGTCTCATCGATCGCACGGAAAAGGATTTTGAGGACTATTCGACGCTCATCGCCAAGGTTCAGGACATCCGCGACCGGGTGAGCGGTTTCGGCATCGCCCTTCTTATCGTTTTCGCGCTCCTCGCCATGGTCATCATGGTTAACGTCGTGCGCGTCGCAATTTTCACGCACAAGGAGGAGATCGGGATCATGAAGCTCGTGGGCGCCAACGGTTCGTTCATCCGCGGCCCGTATTTGATCGAAAGCGTCATCCTTTCGTTCTTGTCTCTCATCATAGCCAGCGCCGGCATTGCGGCCGCCGTGTGGTTCGGCTCGCCTTACTTGGCCTCGTTTTTGGGAACCGACCCCGGGCTTATTCCGTTCTTTGTCGGAAACGCCGCGCTTATCGCCGTTTCCGAATTCGCCGCCCTGGTCGCGCTTACCGGCATCGCTTCTTCCTACGCCGTCGGGCGATACATGAAAGTGTAATCCGTTATTTCTTCAAAAGAAGAGCTTTTTGCTGCTTCTTTTGTTTTACTTTATTCATTGCAGAATATCTAATACCTAATATCTAATGTCTAATCCGAAATTGATAAGCTAATCGGCGCGAAGTTCGTTCGGCGGATTAGATATTAGTTGTTAGATATTAGATATTCGGTGTTTAAAATTAGACAATCATTACTGATAACGCTATCGTTAAGCTGAGATATGAAGCAAGACGAAATCGAATACGACCTCATCGTCATAGGTGGCGGGCCGGCGGGGATGATGTGCGCGGGGCGCGCGGCAAGTCGCGGCGCCAAGGTGTTGCTTTTGGAAAAGAATTCGTCGCTCGGCGTTAAGCTCGCGCTCACCGGCGGCGGTCGGTGCAATCTTACGAACGCCATTGAAGACGTTCGTGAGTTCGTGTCGCGCTACGGCAAAGGCGGCAAAGCGCTTTTTCCGGCCTTTTCGCGTTTCGGCCCCGAGGAGGCCGTGAATTTTTTTAATGAGCGCGGTTTGCAAACAAAGATCGAAGCCGAGGGTCGCGTTTTTCCGGTTTCCAACGACGCCCGCGACGTGATCCGCGCACTCGGCGAATATATGCGCGAGGGCGGCGTCAAGGTCGTGCTTAACGCGGCGGTCGAAAAGGTATCGGTTTACGACAACTATGTTCGCGTTGTTTCCGCCGCCGGCGAATTCAGGGCTCGATCGGTCGCGATCGCGACCGGCGGACTGGCGTATCCGGAAACGGGCTCGACCGGCGACGGTTTCGCTTGGCTCGCCAAGCTCGGCCATGCGGTGGCCGCGCCGGACGCTTCGCTTGTGCCGGTGCGCGTGGCCGAACCCTGGGTCGCGGAGCTTGCCGGTCTGTCGTTTCCTAACATCCGCGCGACGGTTCTTGGAAAAAAAGAAAAGATCGCGTCCAAGACCGGGAAAATACTTTTCACGCATTTTGGATTGTCCGGCCCGCTTATTTTGAATATGAGCCGGACGATAGGGGATGCGCTGAAAAAAGGCGAGACATTTATTTCGCTCGATCTTTTTCCCAAAAAAAATTCGATCGAGCTCAAGGCCGAGATTTTAAGGATATTCGGAGCGAACCAGAACAAGAAGATAAAAAATGTCGCTGGTTTGTTTTTGCCGCCGAAGATCGCCGATGTCGCGCTCGCGCTTCTCGCGATCGATCCGGAAAAGTTCGTCAACTTGGTGAACCGCGCCGAGCGCTTGCGTCTCGCCGAATTTGCCAAAGACATGCGTTTTAGCGCAAGCGGGCTCATGGGGCTCGACAAAGCGGTCGTGAGTTCCGGCGGCGTCGATCCGGCCGAGGTTGACTTCAGAACAATGCGGTCAAAACTTCATCCCAATCTCTATGTCTTGGGCGACGCGTTAAATTTCAATCGGCCCTCCGGGGGGTTTAGCCTGCAAATTTGCTGGACAACGGGATATCTGGCGGGAGAGGCGCTACGCATCGGAAAATAAAAATCATGCCCAAAGCTCCGAGGGATGGATTCGAACCATCATAGCGGGATTCAAAGTCCCGAGTCCTGCCATTAGACGACCTCGGAGCGCTAGGCACGATAATATAGACATTACGGGACAAACCGCGTTTAATCAAGTGTCAAAACGATTGATTTGCGGATTTTTTTTACGTTTTATGCTATTATAGCGATATCCACACCCACGGGCTTATTAAGATTTAATAGAAAAAATAATAATGAGCAATCCAACGCCGAAAGTCGCCAAATCGGGAAACGGGAAAATATTATTGGTTGAAGACGATCCAATGGTGGTAAGAATGTACGAAAGAAAGCTCAAATTGGACGGATTTAACATAAATACGGCTTTTAACGGCGAAAAAGGTCTGGAAGAACTTAAAAAGGATCGGCCCGACATCATCCTTTGCGACATCATGATGCCCAAGATGAGCGGCCTGGAGATGCTCAAGATCGTCAAGGATGATCCGCAGTACAAAGATCTGCCCGTCGTTATGCTCACCAACCTCGGGGACAGAGCCGAAGACGTTGAAAAATGCAAAGAGCTGGGCGCCGAGGATTATTGGGTCAAAGCCAACATGAAGCTCGGCGAGATCACGGAGAAGATAAAAAAAATATTAGCCAAGTATCTTAATAAATAATCTTCACGAGATTATGAATAATTCAACAACCGTCGCGAACGGCGCGCCGAAGAAAAGCATGTGGGGAGCCGTTATTATCGTGATCGTGGCCGTTGTGGCTTTGGGCGCGGGCGCGATTTTTGGACCGAGTTTTATTAAGAGCGCGCCGGCGGGGGGCAAGATGTGCAGCGGCGTGAACATCGACTTTTTCGGCGGCGGCAACCCGCAAGACACCTTCGCCAAAGTGGTATACGCCGGCGCCCTCCAGGCGCAAAACGATCTGGGTCCCAACGTTAATTATATTTGGTCGAACTGGGATTCGAACACAATGGTCAGCCAGTTTAAGGACGCATTGGCCGGTCTTCCCGACGCCATCGCCATGATGGGGCATCCGGGCGCGGTTGCTTTGGGTCCGCTCATCGACGAAGCGGAAAGGAAGAATATCATCGTCACTCTTCAGAACGTGGATATTCCCGACATCAGAACCAAATACACGTCGAAAGGTTTCGGATATGTCGGGCAGAACCTTTATAACTCCGGATTGCTCGTTGCGAGCGGCATGATCCGCAAATTCCAGCCCGCAGCGGGATCGGAAGCCATTGTTTTCGGGGTTGACAAAACCAGCGACCCCAGCCGCTATGAACGCACCAAGGGCTGTATTGACGGATTGACCAACGCAAAAATGATCGTTCATGAAATTACCATTTCGCAAGCCGCGCAAACGAACGCCACTTCGGACGCCGCGAAAAAAATGTTCGCCGACGCTTTCGCCAAATATCCCAATACCAAGATCGTTCTGATCGATCACGGCGCGCTCACCGCCGCCGCGCCGAACCTGCTCAAGAATTTGGGCAAAAAGCCCGGCGACCTTATTGTGGGCGGGTTTGACCTTTCCGCCGAAACGGTGGCCGGCATCCAAAGCGGCTATATCGGTTTGATCCTCGATCAACAGCCATACCTCCAAGGCTATCTGCCCATTGTGCAGGCCTGCATGACCAAAAAATACGGTTTTGGCGGACTTTACATCGATACCGGCGTCGGTCTTATTGACAGCACCAACGTCAATGAGGTGGCCGGCTTGGCCGCCAAAGGCGTTCGTTAAGGTCTTCGCGCTTAAAAGTTCCCGCGGTTATGAAACTGAATTTCAAGATCACGCTACTTTTGACGATCTGTTTTTTCGTGATCTCGCTGGCTTTTATTTTGACCTCGCTCTCCGCGCTTGGCCGGAACCAATCCGACAACCTGGCGCTCTTCAAGAACGAGTTCGTTCAAACCAATCTGGAAGCGTTCCAAAATTCCTCCGATCTCTTTTTCGGCAATTTGGACAACGAGATCGCCGGAGGCAGGATAAATTCTCAAAGCAACATGGCCGTTTTCGTCAATAATCTTGATCCGACCGGCGAAAACGTTGTTCTTATCGATCTTGCGAGCAAGGGGTTTTCGAGCAACGACAACCCGCAATTGACGGCGCTTTTGGATCAGAAAACCGTTGGCTCGTTCCTTGATCAATGGACGCTGGATCCGAACAAGAACGATTTTGCCGTTGACAACTTTGATAAATTCATGGACGGGGTCGCCGATATTACGCCCGCCAGAGTTCGCGTCAAAATATACGATAAATTGGGTATGATCGTCGGCTATGGAAAGGTCTTTGAAACGGGAAAGGTGCGGGTTGATTTCATTGAGCAACAAAACGCGGATTTTTACCGAACTTATCTGTTCATCCTTCTTACGATCTTTTTGATCGCCGCCACGCTGATCCCGTTATTCTCGATATTGTTCATGAAAAGGGCGGTCGTTGATCCCATCAAGCGGCTCAATGCGGTCACGCAACAGATCACCGAGGGCGACCTTTCCAAAAGAGTTGACGTCAAGTCGTCGGATGAGATCGGCGAGCTGTCCGCGAGCTTCAACAGCATGACCGAAAAGTTGGTTGATTCGAACCGCAATTTGAGCGCCAAGGTCAAAGAACTCTCCGAAGAGCACGGACGCCTGTCGTCGCTGGTCGAAAGCGTCAAGCTCGGCGTGGTCATGGTGGACTTGCGCCTCAACGTCATCTTGGCCAATCCGGCCGCCAAAGCGATCTTCGGCAAGACCGCGTCGAAAAATCTCACGTTCAAAGACCTGTCCGAAAAAATAAAGGGCAGCGTCAATATTTCGCAAGCCTTGAGCTATTATGTTCGCACGGGAAAGCCGCTGAACATCCAAGAGGTGATGATCGGCGAAAATTATTACCGGCTCTTCATGTCGCCGGTGCGCGACATCATCGAGCACATCTTCATTGGCGCGGTGGTGGTCATGGAGGACGTCACCGAGCAGAAAAAACTCGACAAGATGCGCACGGAGATCATTTCCGTCACTTCTCATCAATTGCGCACGCCGGCCACGATCGTAAAGGGTAACCTGGAAATGGTCTTGGGAGGCGACGTGGGCAAGGTTACCAAGGAGCAAAAAGAGCTTTTGGACGACACTTACATGGGCAATGAGCGGATGATCCATTTGATCAATGATCTCATGGACGCGGCCAAGATCAACGAGGGTAAATTGGTTTTTCCGCTTGAGCCGGTTCAGCTCGAGGATCTGGTCGGAGAAGTGGTCGATGAGAATGCGCTTTTTGCCAAAGAAAAGAAAGTGTCGGTGTCTTATGCCCGTCCCGACGACCCTCTTCCCAAGGTTAAGATCAACCGCCAGCGGGTCAAACAGGTTTTTCAAAATCTGTTGGACAACGGCATTAAGTACAGCTCGGTCGGCGACAAGGGCAAGGTCATGGTGGATATCGAGAACGACGGCAAATATTTGCGCCTGACAGTCAAGGACAATGGGATCGGCATTCCCAAAGCCGACCAAGGGAAGATATTCGAACGGTTCTCCCGCGGATCGAATTCGACAAAATTGGATCCCGGCGGCGGCAGCGGACTCGGTCTTTATATCGCCAAGGCGGTGGTTGAACAGGGCGGCGGCAAGGTCTGGTTCGATTCAAAAGAAGGAGAGGGTACGATTTTTTACGCGACTTTTCCCATAAAATAATACATTATTATGACCGAATCGTTAAAAAAGATCCTGGTCGTCGAAGACGAGGAATTGATCGCAAAACCGTTGAGCATGAAATTGCGCTTGTCGGGTTTTGAAACAAAGAACGCCTTTGACGGGCAAGAGGCGCTGGAAATTTTCGCCAAAGAAAAATTCGATCTGATCCTTTTGGATCTGCTCATGCCCAAGATCGACGGATTCGCGGTACTCGCCGAATTGAAGAAAAAAGGCGATACGACGCCGGTCATTGTCGCCACCAACCTGAATCAGGCGGAAGATGTTTCCCGAGTGTTCGAATTGGGCTGCACCAATTATTACGTCAAAGCCGACACGACGCTCGACCAGATCGTTGAGAACGTGAAAAAAACGATCAAATAATTTTTTAACCGGCGCTTCTTATGAATTATTTTAATCAAATGGGAGCCAATGCATGGATCACGCATCCCGCGATCATGTATCCGGTGCTGGCTTGGCTCGTGGTTTGGAAGGGACTGGCGCTTTGGTATGCGGCGCGCCGCGGCCAAAAGGCGTGGTACGTCATTCTCCTCATCGTCAATACCTTAGGTATCCTTGAGATCATCTATATTTTCGCCGTTGCCAAACGTTCCGATACTCCGACCCCCAAACAGCCGCCGGTGCCGATCAATCCGCCGGCCGCGAAAGTTTAAAGACCTAAAAACCTCGCCGCCGCGCGAGGTTTTGGCTTAATATAAATTTATGGAAAATCAAGAATTGAAACATTACATTGACACACAACTCGCCGGCGGCACGTCGCCCGACGAGCTTAAGAAGCTCCTGATGCATCACGGCTGGGCGCCCGAGATCGTCGATGCGCATATGCCTCCGACGGTTCCCGCCGCGCCGCCGCTTGCCGAGGCTGACGGCATCGGCGCGATCGACGGCGGTTCGTACCTTGATGATCAGAAAAAACGGAAATGGGCGATATTTTTTCTTGTTCTACCGTTCGCGCTCCTTGTTTTAATCCTAATCGTTTTCGCAGTTAATGCCCTTGAGGCGGGCAGTGCCGCAAAAATAGTTAACGTCGCGCTTAGTTTGCTCGGCTTGCTGGCTTTTTTGAGCATCTTTGTTTGCATCCCGATCGGGGTTGTGCTTCTTGTTCGTTCGCGGCGCACGCTGAAGCCCGGCGCGGCCTATGACGAACGTTCGGGAAAATACGAAATGTCGGTAATTCCGCCGGAGCTAGGTCATTGGAACTGGGGCGCGGCGTTTTTGACCCTTTGGTGGGGAATATATTATCGCGTTTGGATCTCGTTCCTAATTTTCGTGCCGGTCGTCGGTCAGTTTTGGTGGGTTGTCATGGGAGTCAAAGGCAATGAGTGGGCTTGGCAGAAAAATAAATGGCTCTCGGTCGAAGAATTCAAGAAGGCGCAAAGAAAATGGATGCCGTGGGCTATCGCCTTACTCGTTTTGAGTATTATGAGCGGTTTGGCATGGGCCTCGCTTATTGTCATCACCGCCTCGAGGATGGGAAAAGTGTACGGCACGGTGCAACAGCTTAATCCTGCCGACGGGTTGTCGGGTTTTAATATAGTTTCCGGAGCGCCGCTCGGAGTCGAAGCTATGAACGCGACCTATAATATCAACGATCAACCGGTCACACTTAAGAATGGCACGTCGATCTCGCATCCGTTTGCGCCTGGAGGCGTAACTGATGTGCCGGTGACCGCGACGACGAATTACTTCGGCAAGGCGGCTTACGGCGATCTTAACGGCGACGGGTTGGATGATATGGTTTTTGTCATGTGGCAACAGACCGGCGGCAGCGGGACTTTCTATTATTTGGCCGCGGCGCTTGACGCTCCGAATGGCGCGGCGCCCCTAACAGATACTGTTCTCTTGGGGGATCGGATCAAACCGGTCTCGACGGAGATCAATAGCGGCGTCATTGTCGTCACTTACCTCGACCGCAATCCGAACGAGCCGATGACCGCCGTGCCGTCCGTTGCTGTTGTCAGGGGTTTCAAGATCGTGAACGGAAAACTTGAAGAAATCAAATAATCGCCTTCCCAAGTTATGACAAATATTCCGCTTGAAAATGCAGGCGGTAAAAAAAATAAAGAAGGGATCGCCTTGGTGGCCATATCCATCGTGATCCTGGTTTTGGTACTTGCGGGTTACGCCGCAAACCGCCTTATCGTCGCGCGCATCTTGAGCGACCAAGGCGTCGCTTCGGCGTTAAAAATGTACAATTCGTCCTCCATTCCCGGCGTGGGCAAGATCGATGCCGCGCAAACGGTGAACGCCGCGCTTGCTTTGCTCGGCCTCATCGCTTTGCTCGGCAGTATTATTCTGTTTCCCGCCGGCATTGTTCTGATCGTCCATTCGCGCCGCCCCGCGAAGCCCGCGCCCGTCTATGATGAACGATCGGGGAAAGGCAAAGCATCCGTCATTCCGCCGGAGCTCGGAGGTTGGAATTGGGGCGCGGCGTTCATGAATATATGGTGGGGAATGTCTTGCCGCGTTTGGATATCGTTCCTCGCGCTCGTGCCGTTCGTCAATTATTTTTGGTGGGTCGTGCTTGGGTTTAAAGGGGATGAATGGGCGTGGCGCAAGAAAAAATGGGTTTCGGTGGCGGAATTCAAGAAAGCGCAGAAGAAATGGATGATCTGGGCGATCGTCTCGCTGGCTCTTACAGCCGCGTCCATTATTGTCTCCGCGGTCATGCTGATCGCCGGCTTATCGAAGCTCGGCGGCGGCAATTCGTCGCAAAATGACGACTTTAACAATACGCTGCAGATGATCGACAGCGTCAGGCATTAAGGCGCGAGCGCCGCTTTTGCGACGCTTTCAAAACTCTTAACCTCGCAAAATATATGAAAAAGAAAATACTCGGCGCCTTGCTCGCGATCGCGATCTGCGAACTGGCCGGTTCGATCGGTTCGATCTTCACCATCCCCGCGATCGGGAGCTGGTATGCCGGTCTTGCCAAAGCGACGCTTAATCCGCCGAACTGGATCTTTGGCCCGGTTTGGACAACGCTTTTCGCGCTCATGGGGATCGCCGCGTTCATGGTATGGGATAAAAGAAAAAACAAGGCGGCAAAAACCGCACTAATGATCTTCGCGCTTCAATTGGTCTTGAACGTTCTTTGGTCGGTTTTGTTCTTTGGCGCGCATCGCCCGGCGGGCGCCTTTCTTGATATTATTTTGATGTGGTTCGCGATCCTTTGGACGATCTTTGCGTTTTGGAAGATCGACCGCGCGGCCGCTTGGCTCCTCGCGCCTTACCTTTTGTGGGTGTCGTTCGCCGCGTATTTAAATTATGCGGTCATGGTCATGAACTAACTTTTTGTTATGGGCAAATTTAATAAGATCGAAACGGCGTATTTCGCGGGCGGGTGTTTTTGGTGCCTCGAGGCGGTCTTTACGCGCACCAAGGGCGTTGTTTCTTCGGTTTCGGGATATGCCGGTGGTGCGAAGGAGTGTCCGAGCTATGAAGAAGTGAGCAAGGGGAAGACCGGCCACGCCGAGACCGTTAAACTCGAATACGACAAAACGCTGATCTCGTACAAGGATATGCTCTCGATATTTTTCTTCGCCCACGATCCGACCGATCTCGACCATCAAGGCAAGGGCGTGCGCACGCAATACCGTTCGGTCATTTTTTACGAAAACGACGAGCAAAAAGCCGAGGCCGAGGCGTTCGTGAAAAGACTTAAAATGGAAGGCCCTTATGCCAGACCGATCGTCACCGAGATCAAGCCCTTAAAAAAATTTTATTGGGCCGAAGAGACGCAGCAGCGGTATTTTGAGCACAATCTGGATGACCCGTATTGTTCCTTCGTTATCGTGCCAAAGCTGGAAAAATTCAAGAAAATTTTTAAAAGGTTCTATAAGGAATAAAAATAGGTTGCAGGTGTCAGGTTGCAGGTGTCAGGTTAAACCTGAAACCTATTTTATTTTCGCGATGATCGCGTCGAGTTTACTGCAGAGGTCTTCAACGCTTCCGTCGTTATTGATCGTGAATTCGGCCATAGGGGCGATCGTGCGGATGGTCGCTTCGGTGTCGGCCGCCGCTTCTTTCCGGAATTGCTCCCAGGTCTTTTCCGCGTCGTTCGGGTTTTCTTTGCGTTCGCGGATGCGCTCGAAACGCGTTTTTTCGTCGGCCGTGATCGTGATGAGATGAAAGAGATCGAGTTTTGACAGTTCGGAAATGTCGCTCGGCCGTCGGATCCCGTCAATGATCGTGAGTCGCGCCGTCGAAGCCGCCGCGTCCCGAGCCATTGTTTTGGCGAACAAGTCTTGGCCGAAAGTTTGCCGCAAGGTCAAAGAAAGCGCTTGCAGATTTTCCCGCGTTTGCGGGAGGTAAAGCCGGTCCAGGACATCGCGCATGACCGTGGAAAATTTAAAAACAACGCCGTCGTATTTTTTACGCAGGTATTCGGCGGCCGTGCCCTTTCCTGAACATATCTCGCCGACAATGCCGATGATGATCTTATTGTTTGGCATAGCTTTGCGTTTCGTCGGTCATGAAGTCGAGTTTGATGCCGACCTGCTCGAACATTTTTTCGCTTTCTTCGCCGGCGTGGTAACGCTTCTCGCAAATGACGTGTTTCACCCCGGCGCCAATGATCGAACGGGCGCAGGTGGCGCACGGCGTCATGCGGCAATAAAGGGTGGCGCCTTCGAGCGCCACGCCGATGCGCGCCGCTTGGACGATGGCGTTCATCTCGGCATGGATGGTGCGCACGCAATGCTGGGTTTGATGCCCGTCCTCGTGGATCGTTGTCTTCATCTGGTGCCCGACCTCGTCGCAATGCGGCAGACCGGGCGGCGAACCGACGTAACCGGTGGTGAGAATATGCTTGTCGCGAACGATGACGCAGCCGGAGCGTCCGCGGTCGCAGGTGGCGCGGGTCGAGACCGCCTGCATGATGTTCATGAAATATTCATCCCACAAGGGTCGGATATATGGTTCGGTCATAGTTCCAAATGATATAACCCTTGGAGAAATCGCGCAAATCGGGTACCATCTATTAGAAAGAATCAAGAACCAAGAATCAATTTCCAGCCCCGTATAGGCAAACTGATTTGGAAATTGGTTCTTGGTTCTTGGAATTTTAATACAAGATATGAT
>Ga0182027_10008094_pt1 | contig 15362 bp, 15 predicted proteins | sample 712E1DmetaG_FD_121300 | JGI IMG/M metagenome (GOLD analysis project Ga0182027, IMG submission 121300) | Permafrost microbial communities from Stordalen Mire, Sweden - 712E1D metaG (Illumina Assembly) | ecosystem: Environmental > Terrestrial > Soil > Wetlands > Permafrost | place: Sweden... | reverse complement strand
TTCGAATTCGCCTCATAGGCACGCTGGCTGACGATCAGGCCAATCATTTCGTCGACCACCGAAACGTTCGATTGTTCGGTGTAGCCCTGCATCAGAGTTCCCATTCCTTCCTGACCGCCGGGTATGCCGATTGTGGCCGCCCCCGAAGCATCGGTGGGCGAATACAGGTTGCTTCCCAGGCCGTTGAGCCCAGCCGGGTTGGGGAAATTGGCGAGCTGGATCTGGCCCACGACCTGCGCGGCGGTCTGATTAGGCAGCGTCACGCTGACCGTCCCGTCCGTGGCGATGGTAATCGTTTGGGTTCCGGATGGGATCGCAATCTGCGGCTCCAGCATGTTGCCGCTCGAGTCGACGATGTTCCCGTTATTGTCAAGCTGGAACTGACCGGCCCGGGTGTAGGCCGTTTCGCCGCTGGACAGATGGATCTGAAAGAAGCCGTTGCCCTGGATGACCAGATCCAGAGGGTTGCCCGTGGTCTGGAAACTTCCTTGGGTGAAGATGATCTCGTTGGAAACCGGCTTGGTCCCGAGGCCCAGTTGCAAACCAGTCGGAACGTAGGTTTGCGAGCTGGAAGCGGCTCCGGGCTGGACCACCGTCTGATAGAGCAGGTCTTGGAATTGCGCGCGCCTGGATTTGAAGCCAACAGTGTTCGCGTTCGCGAGGTTATTGGCGATGTTGTCCACATTCATCTGTTGGGCAGTCATGCCGCTGGCGGCGCTGAACAAGGCTCTGATCATTGTGCTGACTCTCTTTCTAAGCAGTGACTCTGGCGACATCCTCCACGACGTACCGGTTCATGTCTCCACCGATCTGAGCGGCTTTGTTGAGCGCCTCAAACTGCCGCATGATCTCGATCAACCGGACGGAACCTTCAGCTGGGGCCAGGTTCGATTGTTCCTGGTAGCCTTGCCGGAGTTGCGCCGTCGCGGGTTGGAGCGCATTCGTGGATCGGGGGTCCAGTTGGAAATATCCGCCGCTCTTTTTGGCGGACGGCGTCCCGGCGGCCCAATCCACTACTTTGAGACGACCGGCTTCCATGCCCTGTTGCCTGACCGTCCCGTCCGCATCCACGCTCACGCTCAGGGCGGGATCGAGCTGGAACGGCTGTCCACTCTCGCTGGCGAACTCAAGTCCACTCTGTGTCACCAATTTGCCAGTCGACGTGACCGAAAATCTGCCGTCTCGCGTAAACAGCGGCCCCTCGGGACCCGTGGTCTGGAAGAACCCCTTTCCGCTTAGCGCGATGTCATTCATGTTTCCTGTGCCACGCAGCTCGCCCTGGGTTGTATCGGTCCACTGGCTCTCGACGACAGGAAGGAAGGGTTGCGCGACGCCCGTGCCATCCTGCTGCGCGGACTTTGTTTCTTCAGAAAGGTAGAGCGAGAAGCTCTCGCGGTCGGCCTTGAAGCCGGGCGCGGATGTATTAGCGAGGTTGTTGGCAACCAGGCTCAACGACTCTAGACGAGCCCGCATGCCGGCAGCTGCCGCAATGGTTAGAGGATCCATAGACCCACTGCAAAGCGTGCAATGAGAGTGCCAATCCGCATCCTGAACGATTTGAACCAGTTGGCTGCGAAGGGAGGGCTTCGATCCCGCGATGGCACACGGGCGGTGTGCCGCTGGTTTCAATTCGGGACGCCGCGCGACCGCGTCGCGAGAAAAGCTATTGACAGCGTTGGCATTGCATGGCTTTCCACTCTGGCCAGTCGGTTGCATGGTTCCCGGCTGTGACTGTGCTTGACGCGCCTAACTATGCGACCGGAGCAAATCTCGGCGTAAGCGGAACTCGCTTCTATGCCTCGTCCCAGACACAGCCACCGACTTCATTGATAGATGTGTTCAGAAACCTTCTCCTCCCAGCCGCGAGCCAGGAGGTTGGCGTTCCAGAGAGCCCTTCGGCTCCATGTCCGGACTCTGCCACAGATTCTGACGCCGAAGGTGGAGATCGACAGCAAGCTTCGATTCAGAGTTTTCGCAGCGCTTCCAGGACGAGGCAGATCGACGTGAGAACCAAGAAGAATGCGGTCGAGGAGAGTGTGAACTCATTCGCATCTGGAGCTTCTACCCTCTCGAGGCAGCCAGTATGGCCATTCTCGTTGGCGGATTCTCAACTTGCTGGCACAGGTGTGAGAGTAGATTCGGGCGCCGGGAGTGACACGCAACCCAAACTGCTGCGTACTAAGGCTTCGGTCCGCGCGGCTCAAAGCACGATCTGTGCTGCGGCCAGTTCCTCGCCCACTCCAGAGCAGCCCGCTGGACCCGCAGAGTTGGAAGCCAGAGTCACAACGGGGCAAGCCTGTTTTTTCACTGGCAATTGGCAGGAGCAACTGCCCATGGCCGTCGTTGCAAAACTTACGCCCAAGCCTGTGGACCAACCGGCTGATGGATTGCCACATGGCGGCGAACAACCAACACTAGTTCCGCAGGAATCGCAGACCGTCACTCTCTTATCGACACAGGCTGGCGCTACAGACGTCGCGGGTCAAGCAACCTTGCGGGGAGAAGGGGGGGGAACGCCCCGCCCTCGCTCGCAGGGCGTCGCACTTGGTCGAGGAGCCAGCGCGAACTCGTTTGACGGAAACGGGAACCAAACCACCGAGAAAGCCGGCAATTCCCCGAAGGCCTACACCCCTCCCCAACTCGCCGAATCAACCAGTGCCGCGAGACACCTGAATTCCCCTGAATGGAGTGGCAGCCCAGCCGCAGATTCCACACGGTCGCGGCAGGTTGGAGGCGTGGCACCGGATTCATCTTTCCAGAACCAAAGTCGAGGCTCCGCCTCCTCTTCTCTTGCTATTGCGATTCCTCCCCAACCTGACCCCACTGATGTCGCAGGCCACGAGCACGCCCTTGGTTGGAGCCTGACTTCGACGCAGTGTCCCGCAGAGTCCGGGCTCGGCAAAGAGAGTGCCTCTGGTCAGTTTGCCTCAAGCCAAAGCCCCAGCTTCACTGCTTCGCCCAGTTCATCCAGGGTTGAGCCACGTTCAACGCAACCCGGCTCCGCCGGTTCCCTGATGCCGAAGGAGTCCCTTGCTTGGAGTGACAGTCCCACGACGCGCCCTACAGAATCTTTCCGTGAGCCAGAATTGGCGCTTCGCCAATTCGCCCCCGGCCAGCGCCCAAGCTCGGCTGTTTCGCTTAGCGCGCCGAAAAATAGTCCCGTTTCTCCACAACCCGAATCCAATGGCTTCGCAAGTCATCAGAACCCTTCTGGTTGGAGCGGAAACTGCGCACCGGATTCAGCTGAGTTGGAACGGGAAAGCATAACCGCGCAGGCCCGGTCCGCCCAGGTTCGGGGCAACGAAGCACCCGACTGGCTCAAGACCCCATTAATTGCTTCCGCATCTCCGCAAATCAATTCTAGTGTTGTTGTGAGTCCTACAGACTCGCTCCAATTCCGTGGGAACCCTGACAAAAGCGCCGGAGGCACGAGCCATGAAGGGGAAACCGGGCTAGGCAGGTACGACAGGCGTGAAAACGTGCAGACACCCACATTAACGAACAAGACCGCTGGCTGTGAGCTCATACGCGTAGACCAATCTGGAGGGATTGCCAACACTGGAATGGCCCAAACGACGGTGGCGGCACCGGTGTTGATTAAACAAAGCGAAGTCCTGGAGACATCCAGGCCCTTGACTCAAGACGCAGCAGCGGAGGCAGCGCAGGAATCGACATTGCCCGCACAACCGAGCCGCAGCAGCGCATCGATCAGCTCAATCGAAGTTCAGGTTCATCTCCAAAGCGATAGCCAGATCGGGCTTCGTTTCGTCGACCGGCAAGGCCACATCGAGGTTCAAATGAAGTCCGCGGATCAGCAGGCGTCACAGACCCTGATTGATGGGCTGGACGGACTCAAGAGTTCGCTCACCCGTGAGGGATGGAGCGTCGAAAGCCGTATACCGACACGTCTCACTCTCGCTGCTGACGCCACGCCGGAGGCAAGCGTCTTCGATAGGAGCTCGGCCCCCATCGGCCAACCGCCTGACACGTCTCTGCCCAGGCTCGCCTGGGTGGGCGCAACACCCACTGTCGAGGACGGCCATGTTCACGACTTGCAAGAACACACGGATAACGCCCAATATGTCCGGACTGAGACTCCGGTCCTTACGCCACTGAATCACCGAAGCGATTCGGATTCATCGACCGGCCAGGATCGATCCCACCCGGATCAAAACGATACATCTGGAAGAAAAGAGCAGCAGCACTCTGCCGACCATGGCAGCCGTAATTCGGAAAAACAAAGTCGCCAGCCAACCCGCAACACAGAGACATGGATGGACTCTATTGAGAGCCTGTAGAGCCAATCTACGTATGTAAGATCTTCCACTGGAGCTTGAAAATGACCACACCTCTCACGTCGCCTGTTACAACTCCCCTGAACTCGCCGTCTTCGTCTTCCTCGACGACCAGTTCCACCACTGATGCGCTCGGCAACGAGCAGGTATTCCTGCAACTCCTCGTTGCTCAAATTCAGAATCAAGATCCGCTGAACCCGACGGACAGCACCACGTTCATGACCCAACTGGCCCAGTTCTCGGACCTGGAACAACTCATCAACATCAATCAGTCAGTGGGGCAAATTGATGTTGCAGTTGGCGGCACAACGAACTCACAACAGAGTACTCCCGGCACTGCGGCATCTTCTGGAAGTGACGCCACTGCCGCCCTAGGCACGCAGCAGGGCACAGGCTCTCCCAGCGCCTCATCTTAGTGCAAGAAGCAAAGTAGTAATTCATCCCACAGTACCGAAAGTATCGACACGAGGTAAGTTCAGATGTTCACTTCTTTCAACACCGCGCTCTCCGCCCTGAATGCCGACTCCACAGCGATTGATGTCGTCGGAAATAATCTTGCCAACCTAAACACGACCGGATACAAATCAAGCACGGTCTCCTTTAGCGACCTCGTGACAGAGTCGCTTGGTGCAGGGCTCGGGGAATCGCAGGTCGGTTTTGGTGTGGCGCCTCCAACCACGCTCCGCGAGTTCTCTCAAGGGGCGATTCAAACGTCGACTGGGCCGCTCGATGTGGCGATTCAGGGCGATGGGTTTCTCATCGTCCAGGATCCATCAACGAATGCCACACTTTATACACGGGGCGGCAATCTTATCGCTAACAAGCAAGGTCAACTCACCACGGTGACAGGTGAAATCGTGCAGGGCTGGAATGCAACAGCCAACGGCACCATAGACACCACTCAGCCTCCGACGGCCGTCACGGTGCCCCTGGGAACGCTCATTCCACCCAAGGCGACGGCGAATATGTCGCTTACGATGAATCTTGACTCGAGCGCTGCGGTAACGCCAGTAATCGATCCGACGACTCTCGCTACCAACCCGCCAACTTTTTCCAAAACGATGCAGGTGTACGACTCCCTCGGCGGAACACACCAGGTGACGATCGGTTTTTGGAATCAAGGGGGCGGAAATTGGTCGTATCAGATGTCTGTTCCAGGATCCGATTTTGTCGGCGGCGCACCGGTTACGCAAACCGGGACCCTTACGTTTGATGCGCGAGGCAATTTGACATCTCCAGCCGCAGCCGCAGCGCCGACGCTCACCCTGGCCAACCTGCTAGACGGTGCCGCTGATATGACGGGCACCGCACCGGCCGCCGGGCCGCCGCCAACCGTACCTGCTATCACATGGGATCTCTACAATTCGTCCGGGGTGTCTCAATTGACACAGTTCGCGCAAACCTCTGCTGTTTCGGCGAACTCGCAGGATGGATCCCCCTCATCTCAACTGACTCAAGTGGGAATTTCAGACGGCGGGAACATCGTGGCGACATTTTCTGACGGCCAACAGCTTACCGTCGGGCAACTTGCACTGGCCGCCATCGTGAATCCCGACTCTCTGGTTGCTGCGGGCAACAATAATTACCAGCTCAGTTCAGCCACTTCGTTGCCCGCTATTGGCCTGCCCAATACCGGAGGCCGTGGACAGATCCTCGGTGGATCGATCGAAGCCTCCAATGTCGATATCGCCACGGAGTTCACGAACTTGATCGTTTATCAGCGCGCATATGAAGCGAACTCAAAGGTCGTTACTACTAGCGATCAGTTGAGCCAGGACACCATCGCTTTGATACGGCAATGACGGCAGAGGACCAAATCAGCTTACTGGCGGATGTCCCTTTGGAGATCTCGGTCGAACTGGATCACCGAATCCTGTCTCTACGCGAAGTCCTCGAACTCGAAACGGACAGTATCATCGCAATGCGCCGGTCGGCCGGAGAGAACATCGACATACTGATCGGCGGCGTGGTCGTAGCCTTCGGTGAAATCGTAATCATCGAGAATACAATGGGCGTTAGAATAACGGACTTCAATACCGAGAGATAAGCGAATGAACGCTTTTGAGCAACTACTCGCCGCACTCGCCTTTTGCGGCCTGCTGGCAGCCCTCGTCTGGATTGCTCGAACGGGCAGGACGTCGGCACTTGGCTGGATGACACCGGCGAACCCGAGTTCAAGCGATCTGAGTGTGATCGCACGCCGCGCGCTGACGCCCCATCACGCCCTCTACTTGGTCGCCATCGCTGGTAAGGTCTACATAGTCGGAACGCATCCGCAAGGAATGCAGATGTTGTCGCTCCCCGTAATTCGAACTGCTGGCGACCTGGAGTCCGGGACGGAGGAGAAGAGAACAAATTGATGGCATTTTTCCTCCTACCGCCGGCCCGAGCAGGCCAAGACGAACTCTTTGGATCGCTTCTCGGAGGACAATCCTCAACAACGATACAGATTGTCGTTCTTCTGACGGCACTAACGGTCCTTCCAGCGATCCTAGTTTCTCTTACTCCCTTTCTTCGACTCACAGTTGTCCTGCACTTTCTCAGGCAGGCACTCGGCACCCAATCTGTACCCAGCAACCAGATCCTACTGGGGCTCTCACTGTTTCTAACAATTGTCGTCATGCAGCCGGTGGCGGCGAACGCTTATCGTCAAGGATGGGTTCCTTACCAAGAGCACCGTCTGAATGGTGAAGTGGCCTGGGAGGAAGGAACACGCCCCATTCGGGCCTATCTGCTCCGCTTCTGTCGCGAGAAGGACCTTGCCCTCATCATCGAGATCACGAAGACTCCTCCTCCCAAAAAACCGGACGAACTGAGTCTCCGGATCCTCGCGCCGGCCTATGTACTTTCCGAACTTAGAGCCTCCTTCCAAATTGGTGCAGTACTGTTCATGCCTTTTTTGATTATCGACCTCATCGTGGCATCCCTGACGCTCTCCATTGGCATGGTGCAATTGCCGCCGGCCATGATCTCGGCTCCATTTAAGATCCTGCTCTTTGTACTGGTCGATGGTTGGAATTTAGTCGTAGGATCGCTTCTCAGGAGTGTCACCTAAAATATGAATGCTCAATCAGTCGTTGACCTTGTCTCGAATATGCTCTGGAGCACTTTTTGGAGCGTTCTTCCTCTTCTTGTAGTAGGACTAGTCACAGGTATCTTAGTCAGCCTCTTCCAGATTGTCACGTCCATTCAGGATCCGTCATTTTCCGCTGTGCCAAGACTCCTCGCCTTCTTCGCTGCGATAATTCTCATGCTTCCCTGGATTATCCTGAGGGTGACGACTTATACGACTCATTTGTTCCAAGACCTGCCGAAGTATGCCCGCTGAGATGCTGGAGACGTTTGCGCTGTTTCGATTGGGCTCCGTCGCGATTAGGCTATGCGCGATGCTGGTCTTCCTCCCTCTGCCGGGCTTCAGGAATCTCCCTCCAGCGGCCCGGGTCCTTCTCGCTCTTTCTCTGGCGATCGTTTTGGCCGCAGCCTCCCCCGAATCTCTCTCCTCAAGTGAGGCGCATGAGGATCTACTGCTTAGGCTTTTGGCGGACCTGTTCACTGGAGTCAGCATCAGTCTTGTGGCCACTTTGGTAATCGAATCAATGATGTTCGGCGGGCAGATTATCGCGGTTACGGCCGGATTCTCTTACGCCTCGATGATCGACCCGTTCAGTGAGGCCGACTCGGGCATTCTGCCCTCCCTGATGAGCCTTACTGCCAATCTACTGCTCTTTCAGTCGCCCCTTTACGCTGGATTGATTCGCGCTCTGTCGGCCGGAGTGGCCCGTGAACCGGTTCAAGTATCTGTCAGGGGCCCTGAGACAGTGCGAATTCTCCTAAGGTTCTCCACCCATTGCCTGGAAACCGGAATTAAGCTTGCTCTGCCTGTAATCGCCTTGGTGCTTCTGGCCGATCTCTGTATTGGATTGTTCGGCCGGCTGCAGCCACAGATCCAGTTCCTATCGATTTCGTTCTCTTTGAAGTTGCTGGGGACAATGGCCGCGACGGCTGCTCTCATACCAGCCGTATTTTGGCTTTACCAGCGGTTGGCAGTCACTGCCGTGGATGTTGTGCATGCGTTGACGAGGTAAATAAATCGAGTGTCAGAGCGCGGCCAGAGAACGGAAAACGCTACACCTCAACGTCTGAAGAAAGCGCGAGAAGAAGGCAAGTTCCCTGTCAGCAAGGAATTCGTTTCCGCCGTTCAGTTCGCCGTTGTTGTCGCGCTCTTGATCGGAACAGGAAGCCAGTGGACTCGTTCACTGCTTCAGGGTCTTCGGACAATGATTCGTTATTCCTTTTCTTGGGAGTTGACACCGAGCCGCCTCTGCCAGGGCGCGCGAGATCTTTCCTCATCATGGCTTCTGCCTCTGGCATTCGCAGGTCTCGCCACGACAGCAGCCTCGGTGGCAGCTCAATTGGGAGTCACAGGCTTCGGGCTCGCATCGGCCAAGTTGGCTCCCGACTTCAGCAGGCTTGATCCGATATCCCGCCTCAAAGACTTACCGCGCCACAATCTGAGTTCCTTCGGGCAGGCAGCGCTCTTTTTCAGCTTGCTTTGCTATGTCGGGTGGAAAGTCTTTGCGCAGTATTCTCCGGAGTTTATGAGTTTACCGTATCAAACACTCGGGCATGCTTTTCTAAATCTTGGTGCTGTTTTCACGCGTCTCTTCTTGTCTGCCGCCGCAATCGTTTTTGTGTGGGGCAGCATTGACCTTTTTCGCCAGCGGAGAAGGTACTCAGAACAACTAAAAATGACGAAACAAGAAGTGAAGGATGAGTGGAGACAGAACGAGGGGAGTCCAGAAATCAAGCTGCGGATCCGACGCTTGCGGCACGAACTGCTGCGTCGTCGAATGATGGCCGAGGTGCCGAAAGCCTCAGCGGTAGTCGTCAATCCCACGCATTTTGCAGTTGCTCTCCATTATGAGCATATAGCCATGGCTGCTCCAAAAGTGGTAGCCAAAGGTAAAAATTATCTTGCCTTGCGTATTCGTGATCTAGCACGAGCGCATCAGGTCCCGATTATTGAGAACCCACCACTTGCTCAGGCACTTTACAAGAACTGCGAAGTTGGACAAGAGATTCCAGAAAATCTTTATAAGGCCGTAGCGGAAATCCTGGCCTATGTGTTCAGAATACTAAACGAAAAACGATAATAACCGGAAAGAAATGGATTCATAGTCATGACAGCGCCTGTCGTCTCAAGTCCTGCCGCAGTGGGACGGACTGCCACTGCTGGCCACCTTGCCCCCATAGCGGGGAAGGCCCGATTGGACTCAAAGGAGCGATCGGCCTCGGGATGGGAGAGACTCGCGCCTTGGGAGCTTGTGGTTCCGATTGCAGTCTTGGGAATCCTCATGGCGATGGTCATACCTCTTCCGCCGTTTGTACTTGACATTCTCATTACAGCAAATATTACTTTGTCAACCATAGTGCTCCTCGTCTCCATGAACATCCGGAGACCAGTTGAGTTTGGCGTTTTTCCTACACTTCTGTTATTGATGACATTGTTCCGGCTCGCTCTAAATGTATCCTCATCCCGGTTGATCCTCCTAAACGGCGCGCGCGGGACGAGCGCGGCAGGCGAGGTGATCGAATCATTCGGCGGATTCGTCGTGGGGGGCAGTTTCATCATCGGCGTGGTGATGTTCCTTGTCCTGATAGCCATTCAATACGTTGTTATCAACCATGGTGCTGTCCGCATTTCGGAAGTGACTGCGAGATTCACCCTGGACGCATTGCCCGGCAAGCAGATGTCGATAGACGCTGATCTCAACGCGGGTTTGGTTAATGAAGCTGAGGCGAAGCAACGCCGGAAGGCCTTGGCGTCGGAAGCTGAGTTTTATGGAGCAATGGACGGTGCAACGCGCTTTACACAACGCGATGCGGTTGCAAGCATTCTAATTACAATTATCAACATCATAGCGGGCTTTCTCATCGGCGTTCTCCAACACGGGATGGAACTTAGCCAGGCGCTTAAGACCTATACCGTGCTGACCATCGGCGATGGCCTCGTGACTGTCATCCCAGCTCTGATGATCTCGATCTCAGGTGGACTCATCGTTACACGAGCTAGTTCGGATCGAGACATGAGCTCGGACGTTCACCTGCAAGTATTCAGTTCTGCGAAGCCGCTTTTTCTCGCGTCTGGCGTCTTGCTTGTGATGGCTCTATTGCCAGGCATGCCGAAGATTCCGTTCCTCATTTTCGCTGGCGGTGTCGGCTGGGTTGGTAGGAGGCTCAAGACGGCGCAGGACAAGCTTGTTGCTATTGCCGAGCCGTCCGCACTCTCCGTGCCAAAGGAGAATCTGGAGACCCTGCTCCAAATTGAGCCGCTCGCCGTAGAACTCGGGCTCGGACTGGTGAAGTTTGCGGAGGGAGGAGCTAATTCACCTTTGCTGCGCCGTATCTCGGTAGTCAGAAAGCAGACAGCTTTGGAGCTAGGCTACATACTCCCATCCGTTCGTGTTACGGACAACCTCTCTCTCAAGGCAAGAGAATATGCAGTACAGGTTCGTGGAACTGAAGTCGCACGATTCGAACTGCCGCCAAACTCGGTACTCGTCATTCCGGCGCCCAACGGGAAAGCGCCTACGACCGGAGTAGCAACAAGAGAACCGGCCTTCGGGATTGAAGCTCGCTGGGTTCCGAGCGAGGCCGGCGATGCGGCGCGTTCTGCAGGTTGTACAGTCGTCGATCCACTCAGTGTCCTCGGAACGCACCTATCAGAGCTATTCCGCCGGTTTGCGCACGAGTTGTTCACTCGTCAAGATGCTAAGCGCCTCTTGGACCGCGTTTCGGAGGAAAACCCGCGAGCAGTCGAGGATCTTGTCCCAAAGCTGCTACCCCTTTCAACTGTCCAGCGGGTTCTTCAGAACCTGTTGCGGGAACGAGTTTCGATCCGTGACGGCGTGGCTATTCTCGAGAGCCTCAGCGAAGCTGCCGCCGTGACGCGGAACCCGATCCTACTGACTGAATATGTCAGGCAAACGCTCCGTCGTTCTGTTGTAAAGCCGTTCCTCTCCCAAGATGGCAACCTGCCCGCCCTGATAGCGGATGTAAGCCTCGAACGTACAATTGAACAAGCCGTCGAGCATCAGGAGTTTGTCTCCCACTGTAATCTCGCCCCACAACAACTGCGTGTCGTTTTGGAAGCTGCGAAAGCCGCCACCTCGCGTCACGGTAGCACGTTCGCAATCCTTACGAGCGCAGGCGCTCGCTATTTTCTCCGCCACATTATCGAGAGCCAGTTTCCCGGGGTCAGTGTGTTGTCACATGGTGAAGTTCCGGCGGGGGTTAAGGTCCTCGCCTTAGAGGGCTTTGGGAGGTCAGAATAATGCCACGCCGAAAATCATTTTTTGCTGATACGGTCGAGGAAGCCATCGCTCAAGCCACTCGCCGGATGGGAGCCGAAACACTCCTAGTCGGCTCCCGTCGCACAGAACCAGCCGAAAGGCATCTAGGGGTCTACGAAGTGATCGTCGAAGGCGAGACGCCGCCGTTTCACGACACTTTCCCGCATCGGCCCGAGGGAGGCGAAGCGGAGGTCGCGCATCCGTCCGGTTCCTCCCGAGAGTCGACATGTGACGAGGGCGATTTGGAACTGATCCGTCGTGAAATCATGAGCATGCGAGACCTGCTGGCACGATGCGCCGTGCGCATGGCTCCTATGCTGCCGCCGGAGTTGCTCCCGCTTGGCGTCCGCTTGAGCACGGCCGACTTCTCTCCAACGCTGGTGGAGTCCCTGCTGGACTCTTCGGCACGCCGCCTAAAAAGCGACGGTACGGCCATCAAGGAACCAGAACTCCAGCAGGCACTCATCAGTGAAATCAGTAGCCGCCTGAGAGTGGACCCGGGGTTGGGAGTCCCTGGCGGTCCGCGGAAGGTGGTTGCATTCGCGGGCCCAGCTGGAAGCGGCAAGACCTCGACTTTAGTCAAATTAGCGATTAGATTCGGGTTGGCCCAACACAGCCCCACTCTGATCATCAGCACCGACACTTATCGCGTCGCAGCCGCCGATCAATTGCGCACTTACTCGGCAATTCTGGGTGTCAACTGCGAAGTAGTTGAAACGCCGAGCGGCCTTTTCCGGATTCTGGAGGAACATCGTTCCAAGGAGACGGTTCTAATCGATCTTCCCGGCATGGGGCCACGCGAACCTGAGCTCATGTGCGAGTGGGGCCCCGTCCTCGCCCACCCGGACATCGATGTGCACCTTGTCATGCCGGCGACAATGCGTTGCGCCGACCTAGCACGAACAGTTGGGCGATTTGAACCACTCAGGCCGGCGCATCTGATCTTCACGCACCTCGATGAAACCGCCTGTTATGGTGGCGTACTCAGCGTGGCCATTGAAACTGGGAGACCGGTTTCTTTTCTCTGCAGCGGCCAGAGTATCCCTGAGGACATAGAGCCCGCCACTCGCGCCGCGCTCCTGCGCCTGATCGGCGCAGAGCCACTTGCGGCCGCTACGGCTGCATGAACCGACGAGAACAGGAAGAGCCTATGAATCCGTACCAGGGACAAGCGACAACGATTACTCCGGATGAGAGGGAACATCTGATCCTCGAGCACATGCCTCAAGTTCGCCTCATCGCAAGGCGTATTCATGATCGGCTGCCGGAGACGGTTTGCCTGGAGGACCTCGTTTCGACTGGCGTCGTCGGCTTGATTTCGGCAATCGACAGGTACGACGCTTCGCACGGAGTCAAGCTCAAGACGTATGCGGAGTATAAGATCCGCGGAGCAATCCTGGACAGTCTCCGCGGTTTGGACTGGGCTCCTCGTCAACAACGGCGCCGCAGCAAGCTGATCGAGCTCGCCATCTCGAACCTGGAGCAGAGTCTCCATCGGGCACCCAACGAAGAGGAGATTGCGGTGGAACTTGGCGTTCCCCTCAGCGAGTACCGTGACTGGCTCACGGAGATTCGCGGGCTCAACTTGGGCAGTCTGGAAAGCCACCCGCCGGAAGAAGATGGGCGCGAGTTGCTTCGATTCGTCGCCGACAGCGAAGAATCATGGCCTTCTAACTTATTGGAACGTGCCGAGCTGAGGCGCATCCTGGCGCAGGCCATCGCCAGAATGCCCGCCATCGAACGGACGGTTCTCGGTCTTTACTTCCAGGAAGAATTGACCTTGCGTGAAATCGCCCTGGTCATTCAGCTGCATGAATCACGCGTTTCACAATTGAAGACACAGGCTATCGCGCGGCTGCGAGCTTTTCTGAATAAGAAATGGCCGACTGGCCGCGGCGCAGCGGTCTGACGCCTTGGAGATGCCGCAGGGAGGCAACGAACGATGGATTCGATCATACGATGGTTCGCCGAAGAGTGGGCGTCGGCCCTATCGAGCGCCTTGTTCGCCATGACCGGCGAGCAGGCGGAGACCTGCGCTGGCCCGGATGTCAAGTCTCCGCCGGAGGGAGTTGGCTGGCAAGAAACTCTCACGATTGCCGACGGCGCATGCATCTTCGTGCGTTTGCCGGAGCTGGTGTGCAGAACCGTTGGTGGAAGGATTCTGCAGGCGGCGGGCCTGGCAAGCGAAGACGAAGCCTCATCAAAGGACGCCTTTCTTGAGGTAGTCAGGCAGAGTCTTTCCCAGCTAGCGTCGAAAGTGGGGCAGCGCGCCGGATCTGAAGTCGAGTTGAAGAACGGACATGAATCCGGCAGCTACCCGCCGGGATTCCAGTGGCAGGAGATTGCACTCGCCTTCGGCGGCGCGTTGCCTCCCTGTGCAATCGGGGTCTCACCGGAGTTATCGGCCGCGCTGGCGAAGGAAGAGCGCGAGTCCAGTGTAGCGGCGGCCGCCGCTGCCTCTCCCACGCCCGCCGATACGTCCACTTCCGACCAGCAGATAACTGCCCCTCCGGTCGCCAAGAACTCGAAGACATTAGATTTGCTGCTCGAGGTTGAACTGCCAATCGGTGTTTCTTTTGGACGGACGCAGATGAGATTGAAAGAGGCACTGAAGCTGACGACAGGGTCGATTGTTGAACTCAACCGGTCGGTGACTGAGCCGGTGGAAATCATTGTCAACAACTGCGTGATCGCGAGGGGCGAAGTCGTTGTAGTGGATGGGAATTATGGTGTTCGAATCCTGGAGATCATCAGCCGCGAGGAACGATTGCGAACCCTATTCTAGGTCGCCGACAGAATTCTAGGAGGATGTGATGGGGCCTTTATTCTTTGCCGTGGCAGCATTCGCGCTGATTGCATTCCTGCAATTCAGCCTGTTCATCGCAACCAAGCGTCGTCTGGAACAACTGATCGATTCGCAGAACTCCCGTTTTGACGATTGGCACGCTAAGAAAGAGAGTCTGACCGCGGAGATCTCCCAGCTCAAAGACGAAATTGCCGGTTCGCAGCCGTCCCTGGCAACGGCCCCACCTCCCGGTCAGTCGATGAACCTGAGCCGCCGTAACCAGGTACTCCGGCTGCACTTCCGGGGAGATTCGCCCTCGCGGATCGCCTCCGTTCTTCAAATCAGCAAAGGGGAAGTCGACCTTCTGCTCAAGGTACATCGGACATTGATTCCGTCCGCAACCTGGACTGCCGCGGGTACACACGAACCAAGAAAGGTACGCGGGATCGCCCCCGCCTCCGAGCGTCTCATAGACGAGAGCGAATCCCCCGAGATTGTGCCAGACCCCTTTACGGCTCCTGATGCTTCACAGGCAAACCGAGGGGCCGCGGAGTGGGCGGGTGGGCATCCTCGATCGTGACCGTCAAGGTCGATTCCTTGTGCTCGCGCATAAGAACGATGGGGAACGATTTCTTCCCGCTCTTCCGGGAGTTACGAATGGCGCTCGTCACTTCCCGAGGCGTTGTGACAGCTTCCTTGTCCACCTTCAGAAGCACGTCACCGGCCTTCAAACCGGCCTTTTCTGCCGCCGAGCCCTTGAACACGGAGCGGACCAGCACGCCGTCCTTCACGCCAAAGTAGCCGGCAAGCTGTGTTTCGCCCAGGCTCTCGGCCTCGACCCCAAGCATGGAGCTGCGCCAGGACATCATGGCTCGGGGCACGTCCGGCATCACGACGGGGAAGTCCGGAAGCTCGACGTGAAACTCCTCC
>Ga0182027_10008093_pt1 | contig 15362 bp, 24 predicted proteins | sample 712E1DmetaG_FD_121300 | JGI IMG/M metagenome (GOLD analysis project Ga0182027, IMG submission 121300) | Permafrost microbial communities from Stordalen Mire, Sweden - 712E1D metaG (Illumina Assembly) | ecosystem: Environmental > Terrestrial > Soil > Wetlands > Permafrost | place: Sweden... | reverse complement strand
CAGCAGGGAACAGGATGCGCAGCAACGAGCGGGGCGCCATCGGATCGTGGAGCACCGCGAAGGTGTGTCCATTCGCGGCACTGCCAAAATAGCCGTCATAGTATTCGTGGCCATCAGCCTGATGGCTGGACACCAAGTCGGGCCGGCACTCGCCGCAGACCGGGTAGGTGTTGGCCGACGAGAAGCGGGCGCCGAAGACCGCCGACATGAGTGGCGGGGTTTCTTTGAAACTCCAAGTCTGGTTGATGGCCCAATAGAGCCCCTGACAAGCCACTTCGAGCGTTGGCGGACCGACAGGGATGAAGTGGCCTTCTTGGACGTATTGCGCCAGACGCGCTCGTAAAGACTCTTCATAACCAGTCTCAAGCGCGAGGGGATCGGAGAGTGAGGCGGACGGACCGAGCGGGCTGCGTCCGGCGGGCCGGTGATTGGCGCACAGCACCTGGTTGTGACCGGTCGCCGAGACACCGCAGCACTGGCAGACGGTTTTTGGCGCGTGGGAGTTGCGGTTGAGAAGCATGCTTTAATGATAGCGCCCCGCGTTCTCGTTCGCAAGCCCCCGCGCGTATTCGGCAACCCAAGCGCCCCGAGTTAATTCTCCAGCTCTCCGGCTCCCTCGTATTGCGTCGGCAGCACCACGATAGTGCGGTCGCCGGCCGGATCGAGCCAGCGCAGGGAGACGTGCTCGACATCCAGATTCAGCAGGACGAAGATGGGCGGATTGTCGTCAGAAAAGCGTCCGCCATAGTACTCGCCGACATCGGCCAAGCCGGCGCGCACCAATGGATGCTCGGGCCCGCAGGGCTCGTGGTGGGTGCTGGTGTAGTGCTGGGCGAAGTACTCTGGGAAGACGAAGGCCAAAGGCACCGTTTGTCCGGTCGGCCAGATCTGCGGGCTTACCTGTGCCAAAGCCGCATAGATTGCCGTAACGGCCTTCTCGATGTCGTCGATGGGATGTTCGCTGACGTAGCGGGCAAAGCCCCGCCGCAACCGGGCGGCCCGTTGGTCGTCCTGATGCATCGACATTTCAGAGCCCCGTCCAGGCAGAGCGGTCTGGAGGTTCAAGGGTTCCAGGATCTCACAGTCGCAACTCCCATTTTGCAACTCGGGCGGGCGCAAGCAGCGGGGGCAGACACCGCAACAGCTCATTGCTCGTATTGCGCCGGCAGCACCACGATGGCGCGGTCCCCGGCCGGATCGGTCCAGCGGAGCTGGCTGTGGGTGAGGGCGGGATTGAAGCAGACGGCGATGGCACGCTCGTCGCCGACTTCGACGCTGATCGTGCGGATAGGGACGTCATCGGCGTCGATGAGGCGACCATGGGCGGGCGCCTGGCCGCCTTCTCGGAACAACATGAAGCCCGCCATGGCCCAATCCCGATATCGCGCGACATCCCAGCTTGCGGCCAGGACTAGGACCAGGTCGGGCCTGGTTTGGCGTTTGCTAGGCCAGACGAGTTCAGCAGCCCGCCAGACCGCAGATAAGGCCGCCGCCGGGTCGGCGAAGCGACCATTGGCCGCTATCTCGTCCCGCAGCCTCTTCTGGAGCTTGGTGATGCGCGAGTCATCGCCGGCCTTGCGCCTGGCCATTGCGTTCGCGCAATTACACAGGCCATGGAGCGCGACCTCGCCTGCGCAATCAGAGCAGGTGCTCATGGCGTGTCGTATCCCGGTGGCAGGACCACGATGGTGCGGTCGCCGGCGGGATTGATCCAACGAATCGAACTGTGGTCGGCCTCGGGGTCGTAGAGGATGGTTATGCCAGAGAAGAGGTAGTCATCGAACAAACTTTCGCCATAGAGCTCATCTTCATCGGCCAGACGGTCCTTGACCAATCTCGCTCCGCGGGGCGACGCGTCGCCACAAAGAGGGGATCCTCGATATATCCGCGCCCAGCTTGCGCCCAGGACGATGACGATCTCCGGGCGCTCCTCTATTTTCCAAGTGGCCCCTATAGCAGAACTCACCCCGCGGACCAAGCCAAAAAGTAGCTGACCGGAACGTGATTGCGGCTCGCTGATCAGGAGATGATTGCGCAGGCGCAGGGCGTCCGCATCATCCCGCTGCCCAGGATCAGTGGCCGTCCTCTGAGCTTGGGAGTATCTGACTGAAGGGTGTTTGTCATATGTCCGCGCGGTCCGCGCGAGCATTTCTGTGGTTACTTCGGACAAGGTGGTCATGGCGCATCATAGGCTGGCGGCAGGACCACGATCGTGCGGTCGCCGGCATGGTCCAGCCAGCGCACGCTGCTGTGGCTCTCCTGGCCCAGGATGATGAAGGCAAGGCGGGGTCCCCCATGGATCTCTAGGCGCTCCTTGGAGAATAGATCTAGAGTGTAGGCCCAGACTTCGCCGCTGTCCACGAGGTTGGCGACGACCAGCGGGTGGTCCGCCTCGCAGATGACCGATAGGGGCTGCCCTGAGGCGTGATAGACGCTCAAGAAGCGTGAGCCCAGGGCGACGACCATAGGAGGCTGTTGCTCGGCTGACCAGGTGTGCATGACCGCCCCCTCGACTGTACTCAGGATGCCCCAGAGGGTGGTCAGGTTATAGCCGACCTTGTCCTGGGCGTAGGTCAGAGCGGCGGACAATTTGTGGGCGCAGAGATCATCCCACGCATCCTCGCTGATCCCGACCTCGCCGACATAGGCGGGGACGGCCAGGCGGCAGTCGGCTGGCAGCGCGTCGGCGCCGATCATAGCCCGTACTCGCCCGGCAGGACCACGATGGTGCGGTCGCCATCGGGGGCGATCCAGCGCACGCAACTGTGGGCGGCCGCCGGATTGCGGAAGAAGTAGATCCCCTGGTCGCCCATGCTCAGCAAGGCAGAGTCATCGGGATCAGCGAGTCCGGAGCGCAGTAGATCTTCACTCGGCGAGTAGCCACCGAGTCCTTGGAGGTGGTAAGCCAGATCTTCCCCAAGGACAATCGACATCGGGGGCCTCCCCTCAGCCCAGGGCCAAGTTGAGGCGATGGCATTGTACAAGACGGTGCTCAGATTGAGGAAATCTGGATGAGCGGAGATAGAACGTCCAACACTACGCAGACTCTCTCGCAAGGCATCTGCTCGCTCCTCATCTGTGGAGCTCATGCGTCGTACTCCGCGGGGAGGACCACGATCCGCCGGTCGCCATCGGGACTGAGCCAGCGCAAGGTGCTATGGGCACTGGCGGAATTGAAAAAGACGCGGATCTCGGTTAGGGCCAACAGAGAAGATTCCTTGTCGTCCAATGGTAGGCCAAGCTCATCGCCCGCATCGGCGGCCCCGGACATAACGGCGGGGTTGTCAGGCCCGGCCGAGCGGCCCTTATGGGCGAAGCGGGTAGAGAAACTGGCGCCCAGCAACAAGTTGAGATCCGTCGGCTCATCACGCACTTCCCAGACCGCCATGATGGAGGTGGTCACGCCCAGCAGCACGCTGAACAGGTCGCCTGAACCATAGGGGGTGGCGCTGACCCGCAGGCGCGCCAGCAAAGCCTCCGCCTCGCGCTCGTCGGCGGCGATCTGCTCAGACCGAATAGAGATGGCGGCTTTCTGGGAGCGGCTCAACTTGGTCGTCATGACCCTATTCTAGCGCATGGGGCGCCGATGCGCAAACCTTGGATCGATTCGCGCTCAACGGAGGTCGTAGGCGGCGGGCAGCGTCACAATGGTGCGGTCGCCGGACGGATCGATCCAGCGGATCAGGCTGTGTTCGAGGGTGGGGTTATGCAGGAGGTAGATGTTGGCGCCATCCGAGCTGTCGGACTCCCAGATGTACTCCCAGAAGAGGTCGTCGGGATCACCGAGTTTGTCGCTCACGACCTCGTGGCCAGACATCGCCCCGCAGCTTGATGCGCCATCGTAACCCCGGTGTCTCTCACCCAGCACAATCGCTAGGGTCGGGCGGATGTCCTGCGGCCAGGTATCGCTGATGGCGGCGGTGATGGCCTCGATGAGCCAGAAGAGATCCGGACGAAAAGGCACCTGTGCTTGCAGTTCCTCGCGCAGCCGCTCGACGATCCGGTCGTCCCCTTGGGCGGTCGTCGGATCGATCGCGGGGTCAAGATCGATCCGAGCATTCTCGAGGAGATACGAGAGCTTCTCGAGATCGAAGTTAGACAGGGCGGGCGCGCGGCGGGTCATCTCTCGTCGTACTCCGGGGGCAGCACCACGATGATGCGGTCGCCATTGGCGCTGCGCCAGCGGATCTGGCTGTGGGGCAATTTCGCGTTGAACAAGATGGCCACGCTCTGCTCCGATTCATGCAGGCAGACCTGGGCCATATAGAAGCCATCGCCGTCGATCTTGTCGCCTGCGTCGGCAAGGCCGGCAAAGACTAACGGGTGGCGGGCCCCACAAACTTTGGTGTATTGGCCGATCATGTTGAACGCTGCGCCGAAGACCACGGTCAGGGTGGGCCGGTCGCCGGCATATTCCCAGATCTCCGTAATTGAGGCGAGCACGGCGGGCAGGGCCCGGCCGAAATTGCCGCCCTGCGTGAAATGCTGCTCGCGCAGACTTTCGGACAACGCCGCGATCAGCGCATCGTCGACCGATAAGGGCCTCTTCATGATGCTGCTCATCGCGCATCATACTCGCGCGGCAGCACCACGATGGTGCGGTCGCCGACGGGATCGAGCCAGCGGATGGAGCTGTGGGTGACTCCTGGGGCGAACAGAGTCAAGATGGCGGCCGGGCCATTGGCGAATTGACCGCCATAGTGCTCGTCGGGGTCGGCCAGGCCCTGGCGCACCAGCTTGTGCTCAGGCCCGCAGGGCTCCGTGTCGGCGTAATCCTCCGCCCAGCGCACGCCAAAGACCAACGCCAGGGGTGGATTGTTGTGGTGGGGCCAAGTGTATAGCAAGGCATTGACCACCCCGCGCAGGACGCCGGCGTAGCTGGCCACCCCGTAGGCCTGGGCATGCTCGGCCATGCGCGCGTAGAGCTCTATGGCGCAAGCCTCATCTTGTGACAGGGCGGCCCGGACCTGGCCCGCGATCGCTGCGGGGATGAGCAGCGATTTTCCGGTGCTCATGTACGGCCTGCCGCGTCATAGATGTCGGGCAACACGACCACCGTGCGCTCGCCGACCGGATCGATCCAGCGCAAGAAGCTGCGCGGCTCAGCGGGATTCAAGAAGCAGCCTCCCAACGCGACATCTTCGATTGTGTTCCAGATGACCTGGCAGAAGATCTCACGAGTATCGATGAGGCCGGCGTCGGCGAAGTCACCCGGAGCGCCGCCAGGAGAACTAAATGGGAATCTAGAAATCCATTCCTGGCCCAAGACCAGGGCGATCATAGTCCGATGCGGGTTATGGCGCCAGGTGTAGTAGATGGCGTCCCCGACACAATCGAGGACCCGGGAGAAGCCGCTCACGACTCCGCCTGCCGCGTACTGCTCGAGTAAGGACCGGACTACTTGCGCGCAAAGATCATCATAGGCGATCAGCTCTTCGAGGCGCTCGTGGTGGGTCGGGCCGTTTTGATCGCCGGTGATGATCGAGATCCCCGACTGGTATGATCGACAGGCCCGTTGCGGTTCGCCCAGCTCGTCCAGCGGTTGTGCGCAATAGCGGCACGTCGGCAGGCGCAGATTCATATGATCGCACCGGTCCCATGGACATGGGCATTGGGCGTCGCTTGCGGCCGTCCGGCAAAGAAGGCCAACCACAGGATGAAAACGAAAAGTTGGATGGGCGCGAGGTTCATGTCCAGCAGGCCGAAGATCGGCTGGTGCTCCAGGATCACCAGCACCAGCACCACTCCGAGGGCGTAAGCGTAGAAGCGGCCAGCCACAAACACGAAGGCCAGGAAGAACAAGGTACCCAGGTCCGCCCCCAGGGTTTGGCTTCCTAAGAAGCCGCAGATCCAGGTGTTGTAAGAGTAGATCGCGGTCCCGGCCCAAATCAACACCATTGCCAGGCTGCGCATCAACATGGGCATCGGCAAACTGCGCAGCGGCTCGAGCCACTCGGGGAAAGCCCGCAGCGGGGATAGGCCGCTCTGGCGCGCCGAAGGCGGGAGGACAAAGGGCAGACTTGGTCTTGGAAGCGAGAAACGCATGCGGGACCTCATATAGAGCTCACACGTCCATTATCTGACTAAGAGCGTCAAAAAGCAAGTGGGCGTATTGGCGCCAGCCGCGCACCGGGAAAATCCGGCCAGCCGTTGACGCGCCAAGAGATCTGCCGATGATAGGCGCACATCTACCTTTGGCCTTGGGCTGCCCCACTCCTGGAGGATCCTCTCTTGACCGCAGAAACTTCGTCGTCCGCGCCGCTCCGCTCTGCGGAAACTTCGTCGTCCGCTCCGCTCCGCTCTGCGGAAACCGAATCGATCGCCGTCGTGGGCCCCGATCCCGCCGCCCCCGAAATTGTCAATCTTGTGGAAACTTCCCCCGGCATCGGGCGGAGACTGCGCTCACCTTCCACTTTACTCTCCTTTGCCATCCCCGTCGTGCTGCTCATCCTGGTCCTCAAGACCATGGTCGGTCTCGATTTCGGCGCCCTTGTCACGGGTATCTCCGAAGCTTCACCCCTCTATCTCGCCGCGGGAGCGCTGGTCTTCTACGCGGTCTTCCCGGTGCGCGGGTGGCGCTGGCAGCAGTTGCTGCACGGAGTCGGCATCAAACTCTCGTGGCGCGATGCCACCGAGATACTCTCGCTCTCCTGGTTCGTGAACTGCGTGGTCCCGGCGCGCCTCGGCGACGTCTACCGGGCCTATTTGCTGCGCCGGAGCCGCATCGGCTCGGGCACCTCGGGCCTAGCCACGGTCATCGTCGAGCGCGGTCTGGATCTGGTGGCCTCGGCGGGCATCGCCGTCCTCACCGGACTTTGGATCATCAGCTCCGATCCTTCTGTCGGAGGCGGCGTCTTGCTGCCGCGGATCATTGAAATCTCCGCCGTCATCTTCGTCGTTTGCGTTGCCGCCTTGTTGATTATTGTTAAGGCCCATGATCGCATTCTCGCCATCCTGCCCTTCCCGGCCAAGCTCGAGTCGCTCATGGACCGTTTCGCCGAGGGGCTCAAATGTCTGAACCTGCGCAATGTCGTGCCCGTCACCGCCGTCACTTTGATCTCTTGGGGCCAGGAGACGGTGCGCCTGGCCTGTGTGGTGACCGCCTTGCATCTATCCGGGGTGAACCTGTCTTACCCTGAGATCGCCTTCATCGCAGTGGTGACGAGCCTGCTGTCAGCCATCCCCTTCACCCCGGCCGGTATCGGTCTGGTCGAAGCGGGGCTGATCGGCATCTTGACCACAGTGTTTGGCCTCTCGGCCGAGCATGCCGCCATGATCGCCCTGCTCGACCGGGCCATCAGCACTTACTCTATCATCATCCTGGGCGCGATCCTCTATATCTGGAGCCCCAAGACACGGGAAACGGCGCCCGTCGCGGCCTAGCTTGCGCTTTACACAGACTAAGACCGGCTCCCCTTGGGGAGCCGGTCTTATCTTAGCCTGACAAAACGGTCGTGTGGTCGATGGCCTTAGCTCGCCTTGGTGGCGGCGCTGTAGCAGTTCGCGCAGTAGTGGCGGGTCTCGTTGCGCATGCGAGCGGTGGCCCCGATGGGGATCATCGCCTTAATGGCTCGCACCTGGTTGGTTACAATGGGCTTGCCGCAGGTGAAGCACTTGCGCTTGCTAAAGTTGACCGTGGCGACGGGCTTGGTGTCCGAAGCGATCTTCGCGGCTTTCTTGACGGTGGCGGCCATGGGTGTTCCTCGATAAGGGCGATGAGCGAACGGCCTACGCCGTCCTTAGACTTTGACTCTGGGGCTGTCCATATGCCCTGTCAAGAGAGCTCGACCCCGACGCGCGCGTAATTCCGAGGGCGACATCTTTGGTCGGACGGGGTCGTTGTGCCAGTGGCTATTTGACTATAATCTCTTCCCCGGTCTCGATGTCGAAGATCGGGTGGTTGAGGGACCGGGCCAGGAACATCTCGGCGCGGGCGCCGATGGAGTTCTCCCAGCCCGGCATCACCGCCATGCAGTCGCTATCACGGACGGCCTCAAGATCGCGCCAGATGCTTTGGGCGCGGGTCTGCTCATCGACATCCTTGCCGGGCGGATGCGGGTTGATGCGGGCGGGGTTGGAGACCTGCCAGCCCAAGGACAGCAGGAATTCCTCATAGCGAAAGAACGCCGGGTAGTTGCCCTCAGGCAGCCCCGTCATCGGCCCGGACAGGTATATGTGTTTCAATCCCGCGTGAGGTCCGATCATTCTGTCTCCGATTGATCTTTCAAAATCAAAGTCTCTTTTGACCCTTTTAGTTTGGTCCAGACCACAAGAATCGTCAAGCTCTTGGCTAAAGGATCGTGTTGCTTGCGCGTCTCCAAAGCCCTTGACGGGCCATCTTTCTCGGCTAGGCTCTTGGCACGAACTTAGAGATTTGGCGACTTTAAGAAAGCTGGAGTCTAGCTGCGACCATGGAAATCCTACTGGCGATTCTACTGATCATCTTTGTCCTATTCATCGTGAGTCTGGCTTTCGCTATTGACGACCACTTCAAACGCCAAGCGCGCCGCAAGGCTCGCCGCGAAGAGATCGCGCGCAATCCGCTGCCTCCCGACTTCTGGCTGGGTGCTCAAGCCACTATCGTCAAGGGCCAGAGCGGGGTGATTTACAACTACTTGCCCACCGCGCGGGAGTCGCAACAGTCCGTCAACTTCGAGTTCGAGGTCGACCACAAGCTTGTTGGGCTGCGCCTCTTTCGAGTGATCAACCGCTGGAACGACCTTGAACCTCGTGCCCTCATCATGGTGGACCGCATGCCCTTTGGCCGGCGGCTCTCGGATCCCAATGAGATCAATGATGCCGATGTTCGCGCCGGGGTGGTCACCGCCTGCGCAGACATCCGAGCGCTGGTGGTCCTCTATCACACGGGCCCCTGACTTTAGGCCAGAGGTCGGATCAGGCGTCCTTTTGCCAGGGCAGGCTATTCTGGCCGGTCGTTGACGTTCTTGTCCCTTCGACCAGACTCCCTTGGGATCAGCCCCGTTCGCTTAGTTGAGAGGATCGCCCCTGATGTACTCGCCCAAAGGCACGCTCCACGTCATCGCCGGGCCGATGTCCTGCGGCAAGAGCGAAATCACCATCCGCGAGCTGCGCCGCGCCGAAATTGCAAGGCGGTCGGTCCTGCTCCTGCGCCCGGCCATCGACGTGCGCACGCCGCCCGAGGTGGTCCGGAGCCGCTCCGGGGCCGTCTTCCCGGCCCGCACCCTGGCTGACTCCTCCGAGATCATGCCGGCGGTCTTCCTGGCCGGCTCCGACGTCGTGGCCATCGAGGAGGGGGAGTTCTGGGACGATGGTATCATCGCCGCGGTCGAGGCCCTCGTGGCCAAGCATGTGACGGTCATCGTCAACGGTCTCAACCAGGACTTCGCCGGGCGCCCTTTTGGTCCGATGCCGGCCTTGATGGCGCTGGCCGATGAGGTGACGGTCCTCTCGGCCATCTGCCAAGTCTGCGGGGAGCCGGCATCCAAGACCCAGCGCCTGCGCGCCGATGGTAGCCCAGCCCGGGCTGACGAGCCCTTGATCGTCATCGGCGGGCTCGAGGAAGAAGCGAACGCCGACCGCTACGAGGCCCGCTGCCGTCGACACCACATCGTGGCTTAACGGTTCGCGCAGACACCATCTTGACATTGACACCCTCTCGACAAGAGTCAGAAGGCAACTAAGATTCGCCTGAAGAACTCAGATCTTTCACAAGGAGGCTCATCATGACGGAACCGCGGACCGTCGTTCCCGTCACCACCCCCTCGGCCACCTCTGCCGCCCATCCGCCATCTGCCCATCGCCCGGCCACCCCGCCCCCGGCCGTCGAAGACGAGCAAGTGGAAATCCCGCGCCAGGCGGAGATGCTCATGGCCGGGTTGGTGAACTACCTGGTCACCCGCGGCATCACCTACGAGTTGATCAACAATGGGCAGGCCCTGGTCATCGCCCGGGCCGACACTCCAGGCGGCTACGTCTACTGCTCTGCTACCCTGGGCATCCTACATATGTTCGTGGGTATCGGTATCCGGGTACCTGAGAGCGAGGGACCAGAACAGATCGAGGCCTATACCGAGGGTCTTACCAACGCCATGCCGGTGCCGCGGGCTTTTGACCCGAGCCCCGAATTGGGCTATCCCCAACTCTCCCGCTATGCGATGGTCGACTCGCGTGATCTTGGCTTGTGGATGCGCCTGCCGATGCCGCGGACCTTCAGCACCGCCCTGACCTTTGACGGCCTGTGGCTGGCTGACTGGCTCTTCCGCGAAGTGGCACGAAACAAGTAGTCTGATCTCCAGAAAGTGTCTGCCTCAGGTGAGCGAATGTGTTCGAAGAACCGAGGCTCTCGCCCGCGGATAGTTAGACAATCGGGGCCAGAGGTTTCTGCCCACCTTGCTTGATGATGGACATTTGGAAGGTATGTCCTTGACAGGCGGACAAGCATTCCGAGACTCGCCAAGTGCCTGGTCAAGTCCAGGCGACCAGGCAGTCGTTTAACTTCACAAGGAGTCCTCAATGGCAAAAGCCGTCCCCCAGACGATCATGGGTGTTGTGACCGACATCAACGCGACAACGGTCACTGTTTCCGTGTTCGACGAAAACAACATGCCGGCTTCGGTCCGCTATCCGTTGGCGGCCTGGAACAAACTGACCGGCGGAAAGATCGGCCTCATGTCGCGCGTCGCCATCACCGGCGAAGACAAGAAGGGCGTCACCTCGATCCGCCTGGCTTAATCAGGACTCGCGGGTGACCTCGCGCTACGCGAGAGTCAGGACTCGCGGGTGACCTCGCGCTACGCGAGAGTCAGAGCGTTCGCCACCTCAACCGCCCTCGGTTGATCCGAGGGCGGTCTTCTTTGCCTGGCGCATTTTAAGACGATAGGACGTGATGTCACCGGTTCGTGAGTTGTCGCACCTGCCAGGCGTATTGCTCGACCATGCGACAAGCGGATGCCTTTGGTCTAGCGCCTCCGAGGGCGCGCCCTTGCGCCCTTGCGCACCATTCTCGGATTAGGCCATGGGCGGCCGAGCACCGCTCTTGGGCGATGAGCGGTTGCTTTAAGGCGACCTCTCACCAAGATGATCTCATTAAAGACACCGCACAAGGATGGATTGGCATGCTTCACGACCCCATGGGCCTCATCGCCGAGCTCGACGGGCACATCGGTATATTCGGCGCCGCGAGTCTCGGCGTCTCGGAGAGCTACATGCTCATACCTTTGAATGGCCGGATCGCCTGTTCCGGGTGCGGGACGCCTGGATCGGTCACCTTGGTGCTGGGACTGTCGGAAACCGCCTGGTGCGCGCAGTGCGACCCAGCGGGCATGTTGAACAGCTTGCTGTCGAGCGACGATTTCCTGTCTGCCGCCTCAATTGCGCGCCCTGGGGCGACCCGGAGACACTAGCCGCCCAGAGGCGTCCGGTAGCGCTCGAGGTTTTTGCCAAAACAGATCGGGCAGAGTGTCGTCTTGTTCTTGATAGGTGAGCGTGTGCGCGGCACGCCGTTGGCGTCAATTGGCTCAGCCGCGATGACAAAGTGGCTCGCCGGGCCCGAGAAGCTGCCGTTGTGGGAGTCGTCAAAGCGCGGGTCGAAACCTAAGGACGCTCCCGCGCAGGCCATGGTGTGAGTCATTTCGCCCGGGAAGGAGCCCGGCTTGCTGTTCACCAGTTTGTGCCAGAAGCGGGTCTGCCCCCGCGCTCCGGAAATGACTTGGCCCATCGTTCCACACCCTTCAATCTTATACTGATCCGACGGAACGACTATGAACGCCGCCAGCGCCCATGTCAAGACTGGCGGTCGTCGCCGGTTCTGACCTAGCGCCCGCTGATCCGCCGTTCGATCGCGTTGAGCATCGAGCGCAGCTCGGCGGCCCCTTTGAAGTTGTGCGAGTGGATCCGCCAGATCGGCAATGGGAAAGAAGGGTCTGCCGCGATGGTATCCGCCAGCCACTCTACGACCAACGCGCCACAGTCCTCGCCTTCCAGGTCGTAATCGAGCGACAGGTAAGTCACTTCCCTGGTGGCCAGAATCTTGATGGCCGCTGAGCTAGTCCGCGCCAGCGTCCAGTCGCCACCGGCCGGCGGATCGCGCCGGTCATCGAGGAACAAGGCGATGCCCATGACCTAGCTCCGATCACGATAGCGGGGCACGACCAGATTCAGGGCGGTCAAAGCGAAGCCGTGGGCCTTGGTCTCCACGATGGCTGGGGCGGTGTTGTGTATCTTGAGAGTCCGGCTCGATCCGATCGGGATGTCCAGCACCCCGTGGGCGATCAAGAGCTTGATGAAGTGGCCGTGGCTGACCAGCAGGATGGTGCCACCTTGGGCCGCAAGGTCCTCCAGGACCGCCATGGCGCGCAAGGCGCCATCGCTGTCATGTTCGGCCCCGGCGATGGCCTCACCCGCCCGCCAGGACTGGGCGCCAGCATCTTCCGCAATCATGGCCTCAGTCCAGCCCTCGAAGGGCCCGGCGTCGACTTCGACCGCCCGCGGCTCAGTAATCAGTTCCGGGACAGGAGCGGCGTGACTCGGATCAACTGGGGCGTACTGGCTCATGGACCCGATGATGAGCTCGGCAGTGCGGACGGCCCGGGATAAGGGCGAGGCATAGGCCGCGTCGAAGCGAACCCGCAGGTCGGCCGCCAAGTAGCGGCCCAGATCGCGCGCCGCCACCTCGCCGCGTGCGGTTAGGGGCCGGTCGGTGCGCGTGGTGATCCGGCCGATGGCATTCCAGTCGGTCTGCCCATGTCGTACCAGATAGATGCGCGTCACTTGCTTTAGACTCCTAATGAAGCCTCCCCGCACACACGGGTGGTCTGTGTCAGCTCTATCATAGGGCATCGCGGCGCCCTTGGCAACTGCGAAGACTCTGCGCCCAATGCTGTGTAGTCGCTAAAAGCGCGAGATGGCGAATCAGTGCCCCCAAAGTTGACTTGGCAGCTAAATCCACTTGGTTTAGGGCAGCGGGATAATATCCCAGCTTGAGAGGAAGGAGGTGTCTGCTATGTTTGATTCCATCTATCGCGGCTGGCGCACCGATTCCATCTATCGCGGCTGGTAAATCAGCCCCAAACAGAGTTGCCCGGCGCTCACGAATAATGAGCGCCGGGCAACTCTGTTTGTCCTGACCGCCCTGGTGGCGGCCGCCCGACTCTGAAAATTGAACTCGAGCTTTTTGGCGGTTGACTTACCAGCAGGGTCGACCAAGCTCTGATTAGTGGTCAACATCTTGTGTCCCCACAAGAATCGAGCTGGTCAGGAGGCCTTAGCGATCATGTCAGATCAACCCCATCAGAGTCTCGTCGCACGCCTTAGGCACAGCCATGTCGCCACGGGCATGCCTGCCAGCAACGCCCAAGAACCTTGTGTGGGCTGTGGCGAGGAGACCGCTGTGGGCAGTGTGTTCTTCTCCGATCGTCGCGCGATCGACCGCTCGGACGGCGTGCGGGTCTTCTTGTGTTCCGAGTGCCAGGCCGCGGCCCACCACGCGCGAAAAGGGGAGCCTTTGTCCGAAGAGGACCTCCAGATCATCGCCGGCAACGGTCTGATGATCGGGGCCGGCCTTCTCGGGGGCGGGGGCGGGATCTGATATTCTTGCTGCCACGCTTAAAGCTCAACCGCCGAAGGTGACGAGCGCCTCGGCGGTTGAGTTTGGAAGATACGAATTTTGAGCGTGAGCCCTTTATCTCACTTGAGGCCCCTGGTGTATCCGGGCGTGGCTCACGACGATAATGGTGAACCAGAAGAGTCCCAGAGCGGTCTGGAACAAGATAGGGGTAGGGTTGCCTTTGATTGAGGCATCCCAGAAACCCAGCGTCACAAAGGCCACAAGCAGTGGCGACCAGAAGCGCACCAGACCCATATAGCCGCCACGAGGCAGCAAGACGATGCCCATCATGGTGGCAAAGAAAAGCCCTGAACCCAGGTCCAGCGCCGGACGGGCCAAGGCAACGACTAAGACCATGCCGGCGACTAAGCCTGCCCAGAGGTAATTGGCGCGGCTGCTAGTAAGAACCCAGGCGTCTTGCGGGATGCGCATTTTGTCGGCCTCCGCGTTTTATTGCGTTCTCTTAACCTTCGTCAAGTCCGTTTTTCTGGATGAAATCGCAGCCGCCGAAGGTGACGACTCCCTCGGCGGCTGCGGGGTAAGTTGGCGGATTTAGACCTGCGTGGGGCGGAGGACCTTCACCAAGAAGCCGCCCAAGATCACCATTAGCTCGTCCGCGTCGTTGGCGGAAATCAGCTTGTCTGCGAACAGCTCGCGCATCGGCGCGATGAGGTCGGCATTCATGCGGCCGTCGCCAAGGAAGATGCCGATGACTTCGAGGTTGCGCTTCTCGCGCTTGATCGCTTCGACTGAGCGGGCCATATCGGACGGCTGGCCGTCGTGAATGACCATCAGCACATGGCGGTCGGCGGGCTGCTTCTTGATCGCTTCGGCGGCCTCGTCGAAAGCATCGCGGAGCGCGGTGCCACCCACGGCATCGAGCCCGGCGATGAACTCCGGGGCGAGGGTGCTGCTCATGCCAAAAGGCACGACCGGGGCGGCGGCTGGACGGCTCCAGTCGGAGAAACCCCAAACGGCCATCGGCACGCGGATCGCGTCGGCGGCGAAGTAGGTGCCCAAGACGGCCTTACGCACTTCGTCCATCGCCCCGCCCATTGAGCCTGAGCAGTCCACCAAGATACCAAGCGCCAGCTTGCGCTGCTTGGTCGGGTATTCCCGGCGCTGCATCGGCTTTTCCGGGTTGCGAAGCTCGCGGCGGAACTTGTAGCGCGGACCCGTTTCAGCGGCCATGACACGCGGGCGGGGCGGGATGCGAAGCAGTTGCTTGGTAAGCACCTGACCGCGAGCCACCGCTGCCTGATAAACGTCGTTGGAAAGCTGCCGGGGCTGGAGGGGGCTCTTGCCGGTGCCCTGCGGACCCGCGCCTCGGGAAAAGAAGGTGCCAAGCTCGCGCGCTGCTTCTTCGAGGATTTCGCGGACTTCCTCGGGCGTGAGCAGGTTGCCCTCGCCGTCGTCGCCATCTTCGTCCTCGTCGCCGTCAGCGTCGCCATCCTCGTCGCCTTCGCCTTCGCCTTCGCCCTGACCTGCGCCGGGGAAGCCGGGAGCGCCCTGACCCTGACCCTTGCCCTTGCCCTGATTGCAGGTGCACTCGCCCTGACCAGCGCCCTGACCCTGACCAGCGCCTTCGCCCTGACCCTGACCAGCGCCTTCGCCCTGACCTTCGCCAGCGCCTTCGCCCTGACCCTGGCCAGCGCCCTGACCCTGACCTTCGCCAGCGCCTTCGCCCTGACCTTCGCCAGCGCCTTCGCCCTTGCCTTCGCCAGCGCCTTCGCCCTGACCTTCGCCCTGACCTTCGCCAGCGCCTTCGCCCTGACCT
>Ga0182027_10008092_pt1 | contig 15363 bp, 11 predicted proteins | sample 712E1DmetaG_FD_121300 | JGI IMG/M metagenome (GOLD analysis project Ga0182027, IMG submission 121300) | Permafrost microbial communities from Stordalen Mire, Sweden - 712E1D metaG (Illumina Assembly) | ecosystem: Environmental > Terrestrial > Soil > Wetlands > Permafrost | place: Sweden... | reverse complement strand
GCGAGCCCAGGGCTTGGAAAAAGATAAACGCGCCAGGGTTGGAGGAATCCTCCGGCCCTGGCGCGCTTGCTTTTCCGAGCCCCGGTCCCTGCGCTACTCGTACATCTGCCAGTTGCGCGCCGCGTTGTTCAAACTCCAGGTCAGCGTGTAAGCACCGGTGCCGAGATACTCGTAGACATCGACATAATAGCGCCCGGCCTGCGGCGCCTTGAAATTCAGCATCTTGGGATAGTCGTTCTGGTCGGCGGTCGAGTCGAGCCAGTCGTCCGTCAGCACGTCCGTCGCGTCCGGACCGTAAAGGAAAAGATCGAAGCCGGTTCCCGCGTCGCCGCTCAACGAAAGGCTCAGGTTATCCCCGCGCCCGAGATCGACCGCGTAAACATCGTCGATGTCGAGCGTGTCGGTCAGCGTGCCGGTGACCGGCGAAGGGCTCAGGGCTACCCCCGGCACGTTGTCGTCGGCGCTGAACGGGACGATCGCATAGGTGATCGTGTAGCTCCCCGAGCCGCTGTAGGCATAGGCATCCAGATAATAGGTTCCCCCCTGGCCCGCGGGAACGGTGTAACGCAGGGGGGCGGGGTAAATATCCCCAGCGACGGAGGTCACGACATCATTAGCCAAAGTGACGTCGATGGCGGAGGGAGAATAAAGATAGAGGTCAAAGGCAGTCCCCGCGGCGCCCGTAATCGACGCGGCCAGGGTCTGGGTCGGCAGCAGCGCGATCGCGTAGACATCGTCGATGTCCGTATCCTGGGTGAGGGTGCCCGAAATCGGCGAGGCCGGAGCCGTGACGCCGGGGATTTGGTTATCGGCCTGCGTGATGACCTGCCAGGTGACGCTGTAGGTGCCCGAGCCCGCAAAGGTGAAGACATCCAGGTAATAGATGCCGCCTGCCCCCGGGGGAACCATGTAACGAACCTCGTAGGGATAACCGCCGGTGTCCACCTTAAGGGTGTCGGCGACATCATAGTCGCTGTTAACGTCCGTGGATCCCGGCGGAAAGAGAAAGAGGTCGAAAGTGGTGCCGGCCGCCCCGTTGATCGTCGCAATCAGGATATCCCCCGCGCTGAGTGTCCGATGATAGACGTCATCCAGGTCCGTGCTTGCATTGAGCGTGTTATTGATCGTGCCACTACTGGCCGAATTGGAAAGCGCCGTGCCGGGAATGTTGTCATCGCTCGCGGCCCGCGCGGCGCCGCTCAAGGCCTGCATCCCCACCAGCAGCGTCAACCCATACACCAGCATCCCCATCCGTTCCATGGCCCGGTTTCTCCTTACGACTCAAAGGCGCCGAATCGTCGGTGCGAGGCCGAACGCTCCGGACAATAAACCAGCATACCTCGTCCAAGATCCCCGTGGGAATCAAATTGTCCCGCCCGGCGCCGGAGAATTTGCTTTCACCGGCGAAATCAGGCAAACTGGCATTGACCGGGGCGGCGCCAACCGCTTTCGCTTCGACTCCGGGTACGTCGTTCGCCCTTGGCGCGAGTGCCGTCATCTCCCTTAACGATGGGCTTGTACCGTTTATGAACTGGCGTTCCCCCAAACTCATTATTTTCACGACCGTCTTCGTTGACCTGCTCGGCTTCGGGATCATCATTCCCATCCTGCCGGTCATCGCCGCGCAGTACCCGATTCCCGGCCTGCACGTGCGCGGCTCGGTCCACGGGATCGGGCTCAGCGCGGGGTTGATGTTGTCGTCCTTCTCGCTGTTGCAGATGCTCTTCGCCCCCTTTTGGGGACGGCTCTCCGACCGCCACGGCCGGCGGCCGATCCTGCTGCTCAGCCTGGCCGGATCGAGCGTCTCGTACCTGATTTTCGCCTTTTCGGGCAGTTTTTGGACGCTGCTGGGCTCGCGCGTGCTGGCCGGCATCTGCTGCGCCAACATTTCGACCGCGCAGGCCTACATCTCGGACTTGACCAGTCACAAGGATCGCACGGCGGGGATGGGCCTGATCGGGATGGCCTTCGGGCTGGGCTTCGCCTTGGGACCGGTGCTGGGAGGCGGGGCGACGCACTTCTGGGCCAAGCTGGATCCGGGCGCCGCCGCGCACATGGGCCCGGGCCTGGTCGCCGGCGCGATCTGCGGGCTCAATTTCCTGGCCGCGATCTTCCGCCTGCCCGAGTCGCTCCCACGCGAACTGCGCGGCAAGGTCCATTTCCGCCGCTTCGCCTCGACGCGCGAGGCGCTGGCCAACCTGCGTCACCCGGCCATCGGCCCGCTGATCGCCCTGTTTTTCCTGGTCACCTTCGCCTTCGCCAATCTCGAGGTGAGCTTTTCGCTCTACGTGCGGCGCGTGCTGGGAATGGACCAGGAAAAGGTCTACGGCTTCTTCGTTTTCTACGGCCTCATCATGGCCTTCGCCCAGGGATTCCTCGTCCGCCGCGCCGTGCGGCGCATTCCCGAGCAGATGCTGATGATCCCCGGCATCGCCCTGCTGGCGCTGGGGATGTTCCTGCTGCCGTTCGGCGCGCACGTCCCCTTCGCCCTGGCGACGATGTGCCTGATGGCCACCGGCCAGGGGATCGCCAACCCCTGCATCATGTCGCTGATCTCGCGCTCGGCCACCGCGCGCACGCAGGGCAACGTGCTGGGCACCAGCCAATCGGCTTCCTCGCTGGCCCGGATCGTCGGGCCGATGTTCGGCGGGATTGTTTTTGATTTTGGTCCGGCTTGGCCGTTCTGGATCGCCGCGCTGGTCATGGCCGGGGCGGCGCTGTGGGCTAATTTCACCCGGCTGCGCCTGCGGACGGTGCTTCAGGCCGCACCCATGCCCATGCGGAGTGATTCGTCCACCGCGTCCACACCGTCCACTTCGTCCACGGTTCAACCATAGAGCCTAGCACTTACTGGTGTGGATGGGGGTTTTTGACGTGAACCAGTATCGGCGGAAGGATTCGCTGTAGAGGTTGATCCACTCCAGGGCGGCGCGCTGAAAACCGATATCGGCCCGCTGGCGTTCGGATTCGATCCATTTATACTTCTGGATCTCCTGAACTTGGGCGTCGAGATAGGCTTTGAGTTCTTCCCGGTTCATCGCCGGCCGTCCTGTGTCTTTGCGCGTGGTGTTATGTTCTGACCCAACCGGGCGGTTATAAGCATGAGTGGTCAAAGGGATCCTGTTTTTCCTGCATATTAATGCACCTTGTACGATCACCTGTGAATTGTCAAGCACTCAGTTGTTGACCTCGCAAGCTTTGGCCGGCGTGCGCCCAACGGAGCGCCGCTTTCCACCCATTCTATCGACCGCGCGGCATGAAAAGATGAGATCAATCGTCATGCCTTCTGGTTTGACACCGGGCCGAGCCGCAAGGGAATCCGGCCGCCCGGTTCGATCAATTTTTCTGGCCAGCACGGGGCCGAGGATGTCATATTTCTGGAATGGATCGAGTGCTCCTCAATGTTTTTTTCGTCCTTCTTGTCCTCGTGCCGGCGGTCCCGAAGGCGGGCGCCGTCGAGATTGTTCTCTTTCAGCGCGGGTACGTCGCGGGCGGGACGGGGCCGGCCACCGAGCTGACCGACGCGGCCGTCAAAGCCTTCCGCGCGCGCCGGCCCGACGTGACGGTCAAGGTCGCCGGCGTCCCCTGGGGCAAGGAAGGCGACCTCAAACTGCGCACGGCGCTGCTGGCCCGGCGGCGCATCGATTGCTTTCGCCTGGCCCACGACCAGCTTCCCGCCTTCCTGCCGCGCGCGGGGCGTCTGCTCGCGCCCGTCGACCCCTATTTGAGCGCGGCGGACAGGGCCGACTTCGGCGCGGCGGCCCTGGCCGCGGTCAGTCGCGAGGGCCGCGTCTGGGCTTGGCCGCTCTGGTCGACGGCGCTGGCGCTGGTGGCCAACCAGGACCTTTTAACGCGGCATCAAATCCAGCCGCCGCCCGGCCGGCCGTGGACCTGGGCCGAATTTAGGGATGTTTTGAAGCGTGTTTCTTCCGGCAAGACGCACGGCCTGAACGCCGCGGCGCGCCCGCCGCTCTTCGAGTGGGCGCCGCTGCTGCTGACGCACTGCGGCCCGCTGTTTGTCGAGGGTGCGCCGCTGGCGTCCGATGGCACGATCCCTTTGGCCCCGCACTTGGCTCAGGCATTATCAAGAGTGTGCGCCCTGCGCGAGGCGGGCCTGCTCGCGCCCGGCTTCGGCGTCGATGACGACTCGGCGGTCCAGGCCGATTTTCTCGCCGGGCGCACGGCCTTCCTGCTCACCTCGCCCGGCTTCATCAAGACGCTGGTGCGCCAAAAGTTTCCTTTCGCCATCCTGCCGCCGCCGACGGGCGACTGGGGTCGGCCGATCACCACTGGCGCACTGGGCTGCTTCGCCGTGGTCGATGCCGGCGACGCGGCGCGCACTCGGGCGGCCCAGGCGCTGTGCCGGTTCCTGACCTCGGCCGAGATCGCGCGCGCGGTCCCCGGCTGGTACCTGGCTCCGCCGGCGCGCGGCTCGATCCCGTCCTTCTACGACCAGCCCGCCACCGGGCCGCTGGCCGCGATCCTCAAGACGACCCATTACCTGACGCCGCCGGTGTCGGGCGGGTTCATGGATGGCACGCTGATCCCCAACCTCCAGGCCGCGCTGCTCGGTGAGCGCACGCCCGAGCAGGCGATCGCCGCGATCCAGTCCGCCGCGCGCCGGGCGGTGTTGAAATAGTGTGTCCCTCGATAGTTATTTCGTGCTCGTGCTCGTCATCGGTATCGGTATTCCACTCATTCGAGAACGAGAACGAGGACGATTGGGGTAAACTTTTAAGGTTCCCTATAGCGACCGGCCGCCGCGCTCAGCGCTTCTCCAACGGCACGTAATGGCGCACGGTGGGACCCACGTAGACCTGGCGTGGACGGTAGATGCGGCCCTTGGCGTCGTTATGCACTTCGCGCCAGTTGGCGATCCAGCCCGGCATGCGCCCGATCGCGAACATCACCGTGAACATGTTGAGCGGCAGGCCGATGGCGCGCATGATGATGCCGCTGTAGAAATCGACATTAGGGTAGAGCGAGCGCGAAATGAAGTAGTCGTCGCGCAGCGCCGCCGCCTCGAGTTCCTTGGCGATCTCCAGCAGCGGATCGCTCACGCCCAGCTTGGCCAGCACCTTGTCGCAGGACATCTTGATGATCTTCGAGCGCGGGTCGAAGTTCTTGTAGACCCGGTGGCCGAAGCCCATCAGCCGGATGCTGCTGCTGGCATCCTTGACCTTGGCGATGTATTCCGCCGGGGTCATCTTGTTGTCGTGAATCTCCTGCAGCATCTCGATCACCGCCATGTTGGCGCCCCCGTGCAGCGGCCCCCACAGCGCGCAGACCCCGGCCGCGATCGAGGCGAACAGGTTGGCCCCGCTCGAGCCGACCATCCGCACGGTCGAGGTCGAGCAGTTCTGCTCGTGATCGGCGTGCAGCACCAGGATCAGGTTGAGCGCCGCCACCACGTCCGGGTCGGGCTGAAATTCCTTGTAGGGGATCGAATACATCATGTGCAGCAGGTTGGCGCAGTAGCTCAGCTCGGGTTTGGGGTAGACGAACGGTTCGTCGATCGACATCTTGTAACTGAAGGCGGCGATCGTGCGCACCTTGGAGAGCAGGCGCGCCACCGCGATGTCGAAGTTCTCGTCGCTGCCCAGTTGCAGCAATTGCGGATGAAAGCAGCCCAGGGCGTTGACCATCGAGCTGAGAATGGCCATCGGCGGGGCCAAGGTCGGAAAGCCCTCGAAGTGGTATTTCATCCCTTCGTGCAGCATTTCCGATTCGGTCAGCAGGCCGGAAAAATGGTTGAGCTGCGCCGGCGTGGGCAGCTCGCCGTAGATCACCAGGTACGCCGCTTCGATGAACGTGGCATGGACCGCCAGTTCCTCGATCGGATAGCCGCGATAGCGCAGGATGCCCTTCTCGCCGTCGATGAAGGTGATCGCGCTTTGGCACGAACCCGTGTTGCCGTATCCCGTGTCCAGCGTGATGTACCCGGTCCGGTCGCGCAGCTTGAGAATATCGATCGCCTTCTCCCCTTCGGCGCCGGTCACCGTGGGAAAGTCGAATACGTTTCCGTCGATTTGTATCGAGCATTGCGGTTCTTGGTTGGCAAGCGTCTCGACCATAATCCTTGACCCTCGTTTCGTTGAAATGGGGTGGTCTTCAAGTCGTTGACTGAGACTGTACTCACAAATGCCCCGTGACGCCCGTGGGCGCCTAAAGTTGAATTTACCCTGAAAATGGCATTCCGTCAAGCGCCCCCGGAAGGGGGTAGTGTCTCAGTTTGAATCCTGAAATTTTCAACCCGTGCTTGCCCCGGTCGGCCGTCCGTGCGATACTTGAGGTATGGCAAAGCACCCACCACGACCCAGGGACCCGAACCAGCTAGCCAAGCTGATCGTCGATATTGCGACCGGCGAGGTCGAGGACAAGGACCCGAATGCAGGGAAAAACCCGGTGGCGGTGGCGTTGGGGCGGCTTGGCGGCGCAAAGGGCGGCATGGCCAGGGCAAAAGCTCTTTCTCAAAATCGACGCACTGAGATTGCAAAAGAAGCCGCTCAGGGTCGTTGGACGAAAAAAGATCGCTAGACATCCTCGTACTCCACATCAAAGCCTAAAGCTGTCTTTTCTATGATTTTATAGCTCTTATTTAACAGTTTTTTTAACTCATCCCAATTATCGCTCGCTCTCAGAAGTGCAAGCACTCCGTCTATATGTGATCTCAATTTTGCCCCTTTAATTGCGTTTGGCTGTAATCTGTCTCTTCAGCCTGTATCAAATTCCGAACATCCCGCCTGCACGATTTTTTATACACACACCCATTCAGTTCCCGCGCCCCTCGTCCGATAAAGACTCTGTAATAGGAGCGGGACACGTCCCCCGCCGCGCGCGCTCGTTTGCGGCCGGGGTCCGATGCGCCTCGCCCCCCTGGATTCGGATCCCCGCGAAGGAGGCCCCGGCGGCCATGGCTTCGGCGATCATGAGCAAGAAAATGGAACTGGAAGGCAACCTCAAGGCCTTTCAACTCCCCGATATACTGCGTTTCCTGGCCATGGGCCGGATGACGGGCATCCTGACCTTCGCCAGCAGCGGCCGGGTGGTGGAACTGGTGATCAAGGACGGTTCGCTGATCGGCGTCGGCTCGACCGAGCGCTTCCTCAAGCTGGGCCAGATGCTCGTCTATGCCGGACGGATCGGCCGCAAGGCGCTGGACGAAGTGCTGGAGGCCGTGCGCGAAAGCAGCCGCGGCCTGATGACCGGCGAGATCCTGATCGAGCGCAATCTGGTCGGCCGCGAAGAGGTCGAGCAGGCGCTCAAATTGCAGATTAAAGAGGAACTGTGGGAACTGTTCAGTTGGACCGACGGCACCTTCAAGTTCGAGCACGGCACGGGCAAGGCGATGCAGCGCGAACTGATCAGCCTGGAGATCGAACCGCTGATCGAGGAAGCCGCCCAGCAGATGGAGAAGTGGCGCCAGATCTCGGGCAGCCTGGGCAATACGTGCGAGGTGTTCGTCGTGCGCCCCGACCTGGCCGCCCCCCCCGAGGCGCGTCTGACCCCCGGCACCTGGCGCGTGCTGTCGCTGATCAACGGCCGCCACAGCGTGCAGGCGCTGGTTTACCTTTCGGGCCTGGGCAAGTTCGAGACGCTCAGCGCCCTGGACCGCTTGTTAAGTTTGCAGATCATCGAGCCGATCCAGCGCAAGGCGCGCCGCCCGCGCGCGGCCGGTGATATGCAATTGATGCCCGCGCCGCCCCCCATCCCCGTCGCCTCGGGCGTCATCACCCCGGCCGTCGAGGAGAGCGCCAACGCCACCGACGGCGGCTTGCGCGGCCTACTGGGGTTGCGCCGCAAGAGCTCGCGCACGGCGCCCCGCGAGACGGACACGGTGGACGGCAATGAGCCGCCGGCCATCCAGGTCGGCCCCTTCCCGACCAGCGTGGGTTGGGCTTGCGCGCTGATGAGCCGCCTGGCCGCCCTGCTCTGCCTGGAACCCGAATTCAAGAGCGAGGCCCCGTCGGCGGCCCTGATCGAGGCCCTGTGGGGCGAGGTCGGCATGCGCTTTCCGCATGCGGACCTGATCGAGCCACGCGACGGTCAGCTCGACGCCTCGCTTTATGAGCGCTACGTCCAACTGGCCGGCGGCCTGGACTCCGCCATGACCGGCAGCCACGAGGACAGCATGGAGGCGCTGGCTGCTTTCGGCCGGGCCCTGATGCGCCGGGCGACCGACCGGCTGGCCGACCGTGCGGCCCGGCTCATCGCGGACACCGCGCGTCCCTACCTGGATGGGGTCAAGATCGGCGCCCCGGCCGATTTCTCGCCACGCGACTGGGCGGGCGGCTGGATGACGAAATTTTGAAGCGCGGAGCGCGGAGTGCGGAATTGAAGAGGAAGTCGGCATTCAGAAGTCAGAAGACAGAAAAGCGAATTCGGAATGAAATTCAATCGTAATCGTCCTCGTCCTTCGTCCTCGATTACGGGCACGAGCACGAGCACGAGCACGAAGAGGAGTGAGAGCGATCATGGCTGGTGAATCCATTCTTGTCATCGACGACAGCCTGGCGGTGCAGGACATCGCGCGCACGGCCCTGCAGGATACCGGGTACCAGGTGACGACCGCCGCCAATGGCGCGGCGGCGCTGACCTACCCCGGCATCGAGGACATCGACCTGATCGTCATCGACAGCGCTCTGGAAGGGCTCGGCGGCGACGAGACGACGACCATTCTCAAGCAGCACGGCAACACCCACCCGATCCCGGTCCTGCTGCTGGTCCCCGAGACCAAGGTCCCGGCGCGTGAAAGCCTGGACATCAAGGGCGCGATCGGATACCTGCTCAAACCGTTCGACCCCAAGGCGCTGGTGCGCAAGGTCGAAAACATTCTCGAGCAGCAGCACTTGGACGATCTGGCCCGCCAGTACCTGACCGACGCGGCCGACAAGGCGATGCGCGAGTTGGCCGAGCAGCAGATCCAGTCGGCCATCGAACGCAAGACGCAGATCATCGTCGAGCGCTCGATCCAGAACGTCATTGCGGCGGTCGATCTTCGCGCCCGCGGCGAGGTCGACCAGCGCGTCACCGGGCTGATCAACGACAAGGAACAGGAACTGGTCAAGTTGACGGTGCGCGAGGTGGCCCAGTCGATGGTCGAGAAGCTGGCCGAGCGCAAGGTCGAGGAGGCGATGCAGGCGATCCTGGCCGAACAGACCGAGCGGGCCGTCAAGCGCGTCACCGACCAGGTCCTGCCCAACCAGATCCGCGAAAAGGCCAAGGAGATGCTGGCCAACATCCTGCCGCGCGAGGTCGAGGCCAAGCTGCAAAAGGCGACCGAGAAACTGGTCCCCGAGATCAGTCAGCAGATCGTCGCCACGGTCGAGGCGGTTGCCGGCAAAACGATCCCGCGCACGGCGCGCGAGATGCTGCCGCCGGTCGTCGAAAGCCAGGTCGCCGCGGCGCTCGAGCAGTTCCTGCCGCGCAAGGTCGGCGAGCTGGTCGCCCGTGAACTGCGCGAGCAGCTGACCACGAAAATCGAGCCGACCATCCGCGAGTCCGTCTCGCGCATCCGGCGCGGCGCGCTGATCTTCAACGGCCTGCTCGCCGCCGTGCTGGTCACCGGCATGGCCGTGCTGTTCTATTTAAGCCTGAAACACTGAACTCAATAAACCACGGAAGCCTCGGAATACACGGAAAAAACCAATAGAGTTTATTCGTGTTTTTCCGAGCCTTCCGTGGTTCTGTCTTCGTCATCCACCTTCCGTCGATAGACTTCCAGTAATATTGATACTCTTTGACAATAGTCTTCCGTGTTCAGATTCTGTCATCCCTAAAGGCCCCAAAGGACTTAAGGGACTTTGTGGCGGCGAAGCCGGCTTACTTGTGCGGAGGGGTAACGATCGCGCCGGGCCAATTCTGCCAGCCGCCGCCCAGCGCTTTGTAAACGGTGACCAGGTCGTCGGCGGCGGCATTGCGGCTCTGGGCCAGGGCGTTTTCGGTCGCCAACAGGGCTTGCTGGGCGACCAGCACGGTCAGGAATTCGGTCTGGCCTTCCACATAAAGCTGATTGGAAAGGCCCACGGCGTGCCGGTTGCGATCGACCGCGATGGCCAGCGAGCGGCCGCGCTCGGTTTCGCGGTCGAAGGCGATCCAGGCGCTTTCGACTTCCTGAAACGCGTTCAGCACGGTCTGGCGATAAGTCGTCAGGGCCTGCTCGGCCAGCGCGCGGTTTTCCTTGACCCGGTTCCAGAACAGGCCGCCGCTGAAGAGGTTCCAACTCACCGTGGGGCCCAGCGCCCACGAACTGGTGACCGACTTGTTCCAGGAGGTCAGCGTGTTGGCCTGGGCGCTGGCCGCGCCGGTCAGCGAGAACTTGGGGAAGAGGTCGGCGACGGCCACGCCGATCCGGGCGGTCGCGGCGTGGAGTTGTTCCTCGGCGCGGCGGATATCGGGCCGGCGCTGGAGGAGCTCCGAGGGGAGGCCCGAGGGGATCTGCATTGGAATTGCCGGCAGGGGGCGCTCGGGAGAGAGTTCCTTGAGCAGGGCGCCGGGCTCCTCGCCCAGCAGCAGGCTCAATTGATACATCGTCTGGCGGATGGACGCTTCCAGGGCGGGGATCTGCGCGCGCGTCGATTCGGCCTGGGCCTCGGCGTTATAGACGTCCAGCGCGGCGGCGAAGCCCACGTCGTGACGTTTGCGCGCGATCTCGACGGTATGGACCTGGGTTTGCAGATTCCTCCGGGTGATCTTGAGTTGGCTCTGCAGGCCGCGCAAATTGAGGTAATCGACGCCGATCTCGCCGCAGACGGTGACCAGGGTGTCGCGCAGACTCTGCTCGGACGCGCGCAGGTCGGCGCGGGAAGCTTCGACCCCGCGCCGCACGCCGCCGAACAGATCCAGTTCCCAAAGGCTGTCAAAACCGGCCTGGTAGAAATTCTGGGTCGTGCTGCGCTGAAAGCCGGGGGTGGGCGTTGAAGGTTCGGGCAAGCGGGTATGCTGGCGCTGGTACTGACCGCTGAAATCCAGGCTGGGCCAGAGTCCCGAGGCCGATTCGCCGACCACGGCGCGCGCTTGCAGGATGCGTTGGCGGGCCAGTTGCAGGTCCAGGTTGGAGCGCACGCCGCGCTCGATCAGAGCGTCCAGCTCGGGGTCCTTGAACGCCCGCCACCAGCGCTCCAGCTCGACGCCGGGCGCGCCGGCGTGAGCGGCCATCGTGGCGGTCGTCGCCCCCAGCCAGGCCTTGGGCGCCTGGGCGGCCGGGCGCTGGAAATTGGGACCGACCATGCAGCCGCCGGCCAGCAGGCCCAAAGCCAGGACCGCCCAGCGGACAATCGGATCCAGAATGCGGAAAGCGGGGCGTGCGGACATCGCGGGATTCGTGCTCATCATGGTTTTACTCGTAACGCAGGGCGTCAATGGGATCGAGGCGGGAGGCCCGCCAGGCGGGATAAAATCCGAAGATGATGCCGACGGCGCATGAGACGACCACCGACAGGCCGATCGCATTCAGGGAGATGGCGGTCGGCCAGTGCAGCACGTTGGCCACCAGGCTCGAGATGCCGCGCCCCAGCCCGATGCCGAGCAGCCCTCCGGCCAGGCAGAGCAGCACGGCTTCGATCAGGAATTGGAGCAGGATGTCGCGGCCACGCGCGCCGATCGCCATGCGCAGCCCGATCTCGCGCGTGCGCTCGGTCACCGAGACCAGCATGATGTTCATGATGCCCACTCCGCCGACGATCAGCGAGATCAGCGCCACGACCAGCAGCAGGTTGGTCATCATCGCCGAGGTCGAGGCCAGCGTCTTGGTCAGTTCGGTCATGTCGCGAATCTGGAAGTCGTTGTCCTCGCCCGCGCGCAGGTGATGGCGCTCGCGCAGAAGCGAGGTGATCTGATCCATCGCGTTGGGAATCGTCTCGGCCGTGCGAGCCGCCAGGATGATCTGATCGACGTTGGTAAAGCGTACGGGCAGGGGATTGTCGGCCTGCTGCACCGTCGAGAGATCCGGATAGAGCGCGACCTGGGAGGTGGGGTAAAGATTGCTCAGCGTGTTGACCGCGTCCGACGTGCTCGACGCGGCGGTCGAGCTTTGCCCCGTGGTCTTTTGGTTCGAGATGCGGTATTTGATCGTCGTCCAGGGCGCCAGGACGATGTCGTCCTGGTCCATGCCCATCAGGTTGGCCCCCTTGGCGGTCAGCACGCCGAGCACCTTGAAGTTCACATTTTTCAGGCGGATTTCCTTGCCCACCGGTGATTCGCCCTGAAAGAGTTCGCGCTTGATCGTCTGACCGACCACGCAGACCTTGTTGGAACTGCGCACGTCGCGCGCGGTGAACGGCTCGCCCTCGGCCATGACCTGCCACTCGCGCACTTCGAGGTAGTCCGGGTCGGTGCCGTAAATCGTGTTGGGGACCCAGTTGCGGTTGCCGTAAATCAGTTGCGAACTGGTGCGCACGAGGACGGCCGCCTGGCGCACGTCGGGGCATTCGCGGGTGACCGCTTCGCAATCGGCGCTGGTCAGGGTCATGCTCGAGCCGGTCCCCCAACTGATGCCGCCGGAGGCGGCCGCGCCGGGCAGGACGAGCAGGGTATTGGAACCCATGCTCGAGATGGTGCGTTCGATCGCCTTGGAAGCCCCCTGGCCGACTTCCATCATCGCGATCACCGCCGCAATGCCGATCACGATGCCGAGCATGTTCAGCAGGGCGCGGTTGATATTGCGGCCCATGGCGCGCATGGCCGTGCGGATCTGGCGCAGAAACTTCATCATGAGGCGCGCCCTCCCGTCTGAGCCGCCGCCGCGCCGCCGGCCAGAAGCGAACCGGCCGCGGGATGGCTGGGCGCATCATCAACGATCCGGCCGTCGCTGATCTGGATCACCCGCTGGGCATGGGCGGCGATCTCCGCGCTATGGGTCACGACCAGGATGGTGATTTTCTCATCCGCATTGAGCTTTTGGAACATCTCCAGGATTTCGGCGCTGGTGTGCGAATCAAGGTTGCCGGTCGGTTCGTCGGCGAAAAGGATCGAGGGCTGGTTGATCAGCGAGCGGGCGATGGCGACGCGCTGCTGCTGGCCGCCCGAGAGCTGGCTGGGGTGATGGTTCATCCGGTCGCCGAGCCCCACGCGCTCGAGCAGGTCCTTGGCCCGCTCCAGGTTGGCGCGCCGCGAGCCCCCGTGGCGGTACTCCAGCGGCATCAGGATGTTTTCCAGGGCACTGGTGCGGGGGAGCAGATTGAAGCTTTGAAAGACAAAGCCGATCATGCGGTTGCGCAACTCGGCGCGCTGGTTGGAGGAAAGTTTGGACACCTCGCGCCCTTCAAGGAAGTACTGGCCCGAGGTGGCGTGGTCCAGGCAGCCCAGAATGTTCATCAGCGTGCTCTTGCCCGACCCGGAGGCGCCCATCAGCGACACCATCTCGCCGTGCTTGATGATCAGGGTAATACCCATCAACACGGGGACATCCACTTCCCCGAGGTGATAGGTCTTGCAGATCTCGCGCAGTTCAATCAGGTCCATTGGTTCTTAATCTTAATGTTAAGCTGTGGACGTAGTGGACGTTGTGGACGGATACTTGGCGTCGCCACCTTCGTCCTAGCGCGGGCCGCCCCCGCCGCCGCCCCCGCCGGCCGGCCGGCGCAGTTGCGGCACGAACGGGCTGGCGCCACTCGCCGGCGGCGCCGTGGCGGCCATTTCCGCACTACGAATCCCCGTGATCACGTTCATCCCTTCCTTGAGTTCCGGCCCGCTCACCTCGGTGTCGATGGTGTCGGTGATCCCCACGGTCACCGGGATCGGCCGGGCTGGGCTTCGGTTATCCGTGACCCAGATCGTTCCCTTCGCGCCACGGCCGGCGCTCTTGGACGCCCCGGGGCCGTTCGGACCTTGGCTTTGCGCCTCGCCGCTTGAGGCGCCGCCGCCGCGCGGCCCGCCGGCTCCCTGGCCGCCGCCACGTGGCCCGCCGGCTTTTTGCCCGTCGGCTGAGGGCGGCGTCCAACGCAACGCGCCGTTGGGCACCATCAGCACCCCCTCGTGGCGGGCGGTCTCGAACTCCACGTCGGCCGTCAGGTACGGCAGCAGCCGCGAGTTGGCGTTGTCGGTTTCCACTTCCACCGTGTAGGTCACCACGTTTTGCGTCATGCCGGCGTTGAGACGGTTCTTGCCCACCTTGCCCTGAAATTTATCATTGGGATAGGCCGCGACGGTGAAGGCGACGGCTTGATCGGGATGGATCTGGCCGATATCGGCCTCGTTGACGGGAACCCAGATCTGCACCTGGCGCAAATCCTTGGCCAACAGAAAGAGACTCGGGGCGTTCAGGCTGGCGACCACGGTTTGGCCGATGTTGACGCGCCGGTCGATGATCACCCCGTCCACCGGGGAGGCAATGGTGCAGTAGCTGAGGTTTTGCCGCGCCAGTTCCAGATCGGCCTCGGCCTGATTGACCCCCGCCGCCGCCTGCTGGATCGCCGTATCGCCCACCTTCAGGTTGGCCTCGGCTTGCTCGAACGCCGATTGATAGGCATCATAGCTGCTCTGGGCCAGGGCCTCGGAGGTCCCCAGGCGCTGGGCGCGTTGCCAGTCGCGCCGGGCCTGGTTGAGCTTGGCTTTGAGCTGGCCCAGGTCGGCCTTGGCGCGTTCCAGGTTGGCCTTGGCGCTGGCCAGCGCCGCTTCGGAGATCTTCACGCCCGAACGGTACGTCACATCGTCGATGCGCGCCAGGATCGTGCCGGCCTTGATCTGCGAGCCGTAATCGATTTCCTTGCCTTGCTCGTCGCGGCCGAACTCGGTGATGCGCCCAGCCACCTGGGCCCCCACGTCGATCAGGTCCTCCGGTTCGATCGTCCCCGTGGCGGAAATCGTGGACACCAGATCGCCCCGGCGCAGCGGCGTCGTCAGGTAATCAGGCTGCTTGCCTCCGCCATGAAAATGGCTGGAGAGCGCGCTCCACCACGACGTCTTCGCGCCGAAATAGGCCCCGGTGCCCAGAATGGCCAGGATAATGATCCATCGCAACAATCGGCCCATAATGAAACCTCAAACGATCGTTTTGCCGGAACCCTCGCGCCGGGCTTCGCTCCCGTCGGCGTCGCGCCTGGTCTGTTCCAGACGTTGCCAAAGCTTATCCAGCAACCCAAAGAACCGCCGCTGTTCCTCGAGACTCAAAGCGCTCAGCAGGCCGTGCGCCCGCTCGATGTGCGCGGGGGCGATCACCTCAATCAGCCCGCGCCCCTTGGGGGCCAGCCGAACCTGACGCTCGCGCCGATCGCCCGCCACCGGGACGCGCGTGACGAGACTCTGCATGACCAGCTTGTTGATCACGGCCGTCAGGCTGGGCTGGCGAATGGCCATGAAATGGCTCAAGTCCACCAGGCGCAGCGGGGCGTGGCCCGCCTGTTCGCGCTCGAACAGGATGCGCAG
>Ga0182027_10008090_pt1 | contig 15363 bp, 7 predicted proteins | sample 712E1DmetaG_FD_121300 | JGI IMG/M metagenome (GOLD analysis project Ga0182027, IMG submission 121300) | Permafrost microbial communities from Stordalen Mire, Sweden - 712E1D metaG (Illumina Assembly) | ecosystem: Environmental > Terrestrial > Soil > Wetlands > Permafrost | place: Sweden... | reverse complement strand
CGCTCTGTTCAGTTGCCGCGGAGTTCAATGGGATGCTGGGCGAGGCTGGCGGGAAGCTGGAATGTGTCGGGTGAATCCGGATGCGACGGATCGAACCCGGTGAAGTCATCGGCGACAAGGGCGGCGAGCGGAAGCTGGGTGTCGCGGATGCCCTGGACGACGCACTTGGCGAGTTCGTAGGCGCCGTAATTGTCGTGGTGCGTGGCGTCCTTGCCGTGCTGGTTGAAAGCGAGGGGGGCGCGGTCGGGGCCGAGCGCTTCGTAAAATGCGGTGCTCATCCGGTCGAGATCGATGAGAGCGACGTGCTCTTCGCTGGCGACGGCGCGGACGGCGGCGGGATAGTCGCCATGCGTGTTCCGGATCTTGCCGTGCTCGTCAAAGGTGCGGCGCTGCATTGACGTCACGAGCACGGGCGTCGCTCCGCGGAGCCGGGCTTCGGCGATGAAAACGCGCAGATAGGCCTGGTAGGTCGTATGGGCGTCGACGTAAGTCTGGGGCCAGTTCTTCTTCTCGTCATTGTGACCGAATTGAATGAAGAGGTAGTCGCCGGATTTGATGTGGCTGAGGATCTTGGCCAGTCGCAGTCCCGAGAGGAAAGATTTCATCGTTTCGCCCGACTCGGCATGGTTCGCCACCGCAATCTCGGGCTTGAAGAAACGAGGAAGCATCTGACCCCAGCTGGCGGCAGGTTCGTACGGCTGATCGGTCACCGTGGAGTCGCCCGCGAGGAAGATCGTGGGCACGTCGGCGGGCTCGATTTTGATCGAAACGACCCGCGGAGCGCTGCCGTCAAATTCGAGGGTGAGCTTGTCGTCCCAGCGAAGGAAGGCGGTCTCGCCGGTGTTGAGACGGACCTCCGAGCCGCCGGGCGCGTTCTTTAGCGGCGGGGGAAGGCGGGGAGAGCGAACGTTGACGACGAACGATCGTGTGACGAAGCCGCCGGGTGGCGTGGTGAGATGTTCCAGCAGCAGCTGACGGCTTTCCGCCCTCACGGTTTCGTCGGACGATGCCTGGGCGTCGCCAAAGGTGGCCGTGACGCGATAGCTGCCTTCGGGCACCGCGACTGAAAAATAGAATGGTTGCGGCGTCGTTGCCGACGGATGTGTGCCTAGATCGAAGCCATAGCCGCGCTCGGGGGTGTAGGCGTCGGCGGCGGTGAGTTGGGTGAGATCGAAAGTCCGCGGTTCGGCGGGGGTGGCTGCGGTCGCGGATGCAAGGCTGCCTGCCGCGACAAGCGAGGCGATGGCCAGGAGGCGTGAGAAGGAAAATCTCATGGGCGGAAAAAGAGGCTGGCTCGTAATTTGATGGAGACGCGACATCCCATTAGGTTCCTCCTGAGCCGTCTCTATGCAAATTGTAGGAAGCGAGCTTGCTCGCGATTCCGATGTGAGAATCGCCCGCGAGCGGGCTTCCTACACCGGTTACCTGACAGAATCTTGTCTACGAGTGAACATCGTGATTTTTGCATAGTTCCTCCTCAGTGGGAAACATCCGGGATTGGATTCAGAAGAGGCGCCGGGGCCGGCAGGTCTCGCGGCGGAATGGATTCGAGGCCGTAACGTATGGCTACGGGCAGCGATTGGAGGGTGACCGTCGCCGGCGTCAGGCCGTCCCGGGTGGCGGTCACGGTGATAGCGCCGGGGGTGAGCGTCGAGCGGATGGCGACTCGGTTGATGCCGCATTCGGTGTTGAGGTACAGATTGTTCGTGGAGTTCACGAGCGCGCTGTTGAGGCCGCCGCGCCAGATCATCGGACCGGTCACAGCGAAATCCACACGGGCCTCGTCGGTCGGACAACGGCGGCCCTGAGCGTCGACGACTTCGAAATCGATCAGCGCCACGTCGGAGCCGTCGGCCTGCAGTCCGGCGGGCCCGGTGTGCACAGTCAAGCGGAGTGCATGGGGTGCGCCGGCGGTTTCAAGTTGCTCCTGGGCGACGATCCGGCCGTCCTGCGTGCCCACCGCCTTGATCGATCCGGGCTCGAAGGCAACGTTGGGGAAAGCGTAGATAAAGCCGTCCTCGGGCCGGGTGACTTTGCCGAGGGAGCGGCCATTGACGGACAATTCGACGGCGTCGCAATGATTGGCCGCCACATACATCGTCTTGGTCGTTTGCGCGGGGTAGGTCCAATGGCCGATAAGGTGGAGATCCGGCTGCGGATTCTGCATCACGCGATAGACGTAATACGCCTCTTTGGGGAGCCTCATGGCATCCACCTTGCCGCTGACGCGCAAGACGGTGCTGCTTTGCTGGCGACCGTCAGCGTCGGAATCGGACCAATAGATAGAGGCATAGCCGGACCACTTGGAATGCGCCGGATCGGGACTGTCGATTCGGTTGACCATGTAGGCGTGGTAGCGGCGTGCGGCCTGGAGGCAGAATGACTCCGAGTTCCAGTTGTAGGTGTCCTCGGGACCCTTGTGAAAACCGAAGTGGGGCGGGGACTCATTGTCCCAGATGCTGCGGAGCGCCTCGTCGCGCAGATCCTCGGTTTCGATCAGCGGCGCGCGGTCGCGACGCTCGGCGCTGTAGCCGCGGAAAACGGCTGTGGGGCTGCCGAGTTCGTCGGTCCGGTGATCCTGGCCGATCATCACGCCGTAGTATTCTGCGATTGGAGTGACCGCGGTGGCTGCGGCATTGTCGTCGCCGTGCCGGACGCCCATCACGCGGCCGCCGTGGGGGTCCCATTGTTTGCGCAGGGCGACCATCTCGGCCATGTGGGCGGGGCTGATCACTTGATTGCCAGCCTCCCAGAAAAGAATGCTCGGGCTGTTGCGGTAAGCGATGATGGTGTCGCGCATCACTTCTGCGCGCTGCTCCCACTGGCGGTCCACGACGTCGCGCTCCTTGTCGCCGGCGGGGCAGATCTCGACGATGCCGAGGCGATCGCACGCCCGCACGTCCACGGCTTGCGGGGCGATGTGCATCCAGCGGATGTAATTGGCATGGCTGGCGCGAACGAGGACCGCGTTGGCCTCATGCATCCAGTCGGGATAGGCCTGGCCGAGGCCGGCCCAGTCGTTCACCGAACGCTGGGCAAAGCCGGTGAGCCATGTGAACCGGTCGTTGAGGTAGACTCCACCGGCGCCCGCGCCGCCCCGGAAGGCAGTCTTCCGGAAACCGGTGCGGGTCTGGCAGACGTCGACCACTTTTCCGTCAACGGTCAGAATCGAATAGACGGTGTAGAGATACGGGTCGTCCACATCCCAGAAATGCGTGTCGGCAAGCTTCCCGGAAACGGTGAGAGTTTCCGTCTGGCCGTCGACGAGATCGGAGGCGTCGCCGTCGAAGCGGGCGCGGACGGCGCCAGCGGCATCGGCCACCACGACGGAGAGGGTGATGCCCGCGAAGTCGCCGGATTGATTGCGCACCTGGGCCTCGACGCCGACGCCGGTGGTGCGGGCCGCGATGTTGGGATCTTTTGCATACACATAGACGCCGGTAGTCTGGAGATTCTCGTAAAGCGGGAGTGTCTGATAGATCCGGCCCATGAGGTGGAGCCGGACGTCATGGTTGAGGCCGCCGAAGTTCGGGTTGAAATCCTTTGACATCCACTGGTAACGCACGCCGGTGGCCTCCTCCTTGTAGTCGTCGCGATTGTCCACCTTCACGGCGAGGAGGTTGTCCGTGTCGCCGAAACGCACGGCGTCGGTGAGGTCAAGCCCGCAGGCGGTGACGCCGTTCTCGAATTTCCCGAGGGGTTTTCCGTTGAGGAAGAAATGTCCCGCCTGTTTCAGACCCTCGAATTCGAGAATGACCTTCTGGCCCTTGGCGGCGGCGGGCAGGCGGAAATGTTTCCGATACCAGCCGACACCGAGATGAGTGCCCTGGTCTCCGCCTCCGTGGCGGATCAGGTTACGATAGGCGTCGGTCTCGTTCCACGTGTGGGGCGTGCTGACGTCCGCCCAGGCGGAATCGTCAAAGCCGGGTTGCTCGGCGCCCGGCACGTCGGCGAGGATGAATTTCCAGCCAGGATTGAAATTGTATTCGACTCGTGGAGACGCTGGCGCCTGGAAGACCTCGGGGCCGGCGGCGGGCGCTGCCGGCGCGGCCAGCAACGCGAGCAGCGGGAGCGCGAAGCGCACGAGAAGACGGGGATGAAGACGGGGCATGGGAATGGTGGAGTCAGGTTAGGGGGAAAGCCGGGCCGGCGCCGGGCTGGAGACAGGCGTGATGCGAAACCAGTCGATGTCGGCATGGCCGGTCGCAGCGGCGTCCGGCGCGGCGGTCGCGATGAGACCGAACCGGGCGCCAACCCAGCGGTCGGCGAATGCCTGAAACGGTCCGCCGATCGGGCAGAATTTCTGCTTGTCGAGACTGTAGTCGAAACGGCATGCCGCCTGCGCGTCGACGGTCAGGCGGAGCGTGACCGGCGCGTCGGCGATGTCGACGCCGGCCTCCTCGTGCTCCCCGGCGCCAGGCTGATTGGCGTCGTTGTTCACGAGCAACAGGAGCCGACGGCCGGTCGCGGTGCGGCGCAATCCGAGGATCGCGTAGTGGTAGCCGTAGACGACGAGGCCTGCGGTCTCGCCAGGAGCGGCTGGGGAGAACTCCAGCGTCGTTGTGACAGCAAACGCGGGGGCAGGGAATTTCTGAAGGAGGAAATTCGGCGCATCGTAAAGGTTGTGCACGGCTGGCGAACCGTCGTTGCGCGTGGCGGGCGCGGGCACGCTGAACAGGCGCAGGAAGCCGGGTCGTGCTGAGAGCGAGAACCAGCCGGCGCGCGGATTTGCGTTCCACTGCCACTGCCTGCCGATGGCAGGGGCGTCGAATTCGTCGGAGGTTTGCGGAACAGCGACCGGCCAGGTGCGGCCGACATCGGGTTTGCGATGCACGAGGACGGGCTCGCCCGGGCGGCCGCCGCCGGTGTCGGCGCCAATCATGGGCCAGTCGTCGCGCCAGACCATCGGCTGGAGGTGCACGACGCGGCCGAATGGACCGCAGTCCTGGAAATGGAGGAACCAATCCTCGCCCGAGGGGGTGTCGACCCAGGCACCCTGGTGCGGACCGTTGATGGACGTGCGGCCTTGCGCGAGGACGATGCGATGCTCGTAGGGGCCGTAAATGTTCCTGGCGCGGAAGACCGCCTGATAGCCAATGACCACGCCTCCGGACGGCGCGAACACGTAGTAGTATCCATTGCGCTTGTAGAGCTTCGGACCCTCCAGCGTGTTCCAATCTGGAATCTTGTTCCCATCGATGATAACTTTGCCGTCGTCAAGCACCCGGGAGCCGTCGGGACTGAGTTGATGGAGCGTGAGGAGATTGGCGATCCCCGCGCGACTTCTCGCCCACCCATGGATGAGGTAAAGGCGATCGTCGTCATCCCAGAATGGGCACGGATCGATCAGTCCCTTGCCGGGCAGGATGAGCTGCGGGTGCGTCCAGACTCCGGAGGGATCGGTGGCGGTCGTAAGATAGAGGCCGAAATCGGGATCGGGATAGGTGATCCAGTATTTGCCCGCGTGATACCGGATGGCCGGCGCCCAAACGCCCTGGCCATGGCGCGGTTTCGAGAAGAAATCAGCTGGCTGCTGCCGGGCGAAGACATGGTTGATGATCGTCCAGTTGACGAGGTCCTTTGAGCGCAGAACCGGAAGTCCGGGGGCGGCGAGGAAGCTCGACGACACCAGATAGAAATCGTCGCCGACGCGAATCGCATCGGGGTCGGAGTAGTCGGCGAACAACACCGGGTTCTTGTAGGTGCCGTCGCCTTGATCGGAAACCCATGGGGCGAGGGGTTGTTGGCCTTCGTTTTCACCTCCGGAAACGGCAGTAGTGATGACGGTCATAAGAACGAACAGGAAGAAAGACACATGTCGTCGGTGGGTGCCCGGGATAGGATGGACAGGGCGCCTAATGCGTGGGCTCGAGCACAAAAACCGGCTGGTCACGACTGACATGAATAAGGCCCTGCCGGTCGAATTCGATCATCAATATGGCAGGTTTCTCGCGGAAACTTGCCTGGTCATCGTTGCCGAAGAACGCGCACCACCAGCGTCCCTCCTTGTCCTGAAAGTAGTTGGTGCCGCCGCCGCAGGGGACCGCCTCATGCCAGTTGGTGTATGGGCCGTAGATGTGTTCGGAAATCGCGACGACGCTGCTGTAACGGCCCTTGTAGAACGCCGCGGCGCCGAGATAGTACTTGCCGTTCCGTTTAAAGAGCGAGGCGCCCTCCTGTCCGACGCAGCTGCTCGTCCAGCTTCCGTCGGCAGGCTTTTCATAGGTGATGCGATGCCCCGCGCCAACGAAGCCGCTGAGATCCTCGTTCATCAGCCAGATCGTGCCACCACCGCCGCTGGTAAAATACACGGCACCGTCGTCGTCCTCAAAGAGTGTCGCGTCGATTCCGCCCGGCAGATGGCCGTCGTTGGCGAGGGCGTTCACGTACGGACCTTCGGGTTTGCCGGTGGTGCTCCGAAGGATGCCGCGGTTTCCGGGCGGCATGCTGATCGTGATGAAATAGTTGTTCAGCCGTTTGATGTAGTGCAGCTCGGGTGCCCAGAGCGCGCGAACAGGATGGTGGTGGAAACGCCACGCCTTCTCCCAGGTGCCGTCGCGATCGAAGGTCCATACCAGTCCGAGATAGCTCCAGTTCTTCAGATCGGGCGAGCGCCAGAGCTCGACGCCAGTATTGCGGTCCCAGATGTCGGCGCCTGACGAACCGGTCATGTAATAATTGCCGTCGCCGCCTACGATGACGACCGTGTCTCTCAACTGGGTGTCAGGGATGAGCGGCCTAAGGTTCGGAATCATGCCCGCTTTCACGGCCGATCCGGTGACTTCCTTGTTGTATTGATACCACTGGGCGCCGTGGATTGCACCGGGGCCGCTGATGCCAATGCCGGGCGCGGCGGGCGCTGGCGCCGGCACGGTGTCTCCGCCGCTGGGGAATGGGGCGGCGGCCACGAAGGTGACGGAGAACATTAGCCAAAGAGGGCAAAAGAATCTCATGGGGCGAAGCGTGCTACGAAACGGTGTTGGTCTTGCGGCCGCGAACGCCAGTCTCTTGTTGGCTGAGACATGGGAGCAGGGTCGACCGAAAGCGGCATGGCATGGGAGGCGTCATCTGTAAAATCAGCGCCGGACCCGGCAATCGACCAGAGAGCTGACAGTCCGCGGCAAGACGACGATCTTGCGCCAACGAGCTGGGCGTTGCGACGGTTTCTGACGAAGCGATCTCCAATCACTTGGCGATAGGCGTCTCGAACCGCAAACCGCCGTCGTTCGAAATCGCCTTCGCGTCCGGGCCGGAGCGAAATCCGATCATCTCGGCGCCTGCGAGAAGCACGGGACCGTAGCCGTGGGCGGCAAGGATGCTGGTCGGGCGGCAGGAATAGTACATCGGTTCGAAGGCCATGCCGGTGCCGACGCAGGTTCCCTCGACCTGGCCTGCCGCATTGACCTTTTGGGCGACGGCGTTCCAGGCGACGGAGGCCATCGGCCCATAGGCGTTCACATCGAGCCAGCCGCGGTTGATTCCGTGCGCGATCGCATAGACGAACATGGCGGAGGCCGAGGTTTCAGGGTAGGAATCGGAGCGGTCGAGGAGTTGGTGCCAGAGGCCCGTGCTACCCTGGGTAGCCGCGAGGCCGGAGACGTGGGCTTTGTATTGGGACAGGACGGCGGCGCGGCCGGGATGGTTTTCCGGAAGGACATCAAGAAGTTTGGACATTGCAACGACGGCCCAGGCGTTTGCGCGTCCCCAGTAGAACGCAGGATGGGGCTCCATTGTTTTCACCCAGCCGTGGCGGTAGAGGTTTTTCTCCGGGACGAACATGCGGGCTGAGAATTGGAGTACCTGCCTTACGGCGTCGTCGAAATACGCAGTGTCGCCGGTGAGGGCGCCCATCTGGGCGAGCGCGGGAACGCTCATGTAGAGATCGTCGAGCCAAAGCGTGTCCGGCAGGGGCCGGTTGCGGGCGAGGGTACCGTCGGGCAAACGATATTGGCCGGTGCGAATCCAAGCCAGGTAGCCGTCGATTCGGGGACGGAGCTGCTCGGGTCGGATTCCGGCGCGGGCAGCTTCGATCATCGCGGCAGCCATTGAGCCGGAGTCGTCGAGGGTCTGCGGGTGGAGTACAGGAACCAGTGCGAACACGAGTTCCCTCCGGGGCAGGTTGCTGGGTGGCGCAGGCTGTTGCTGCAGATGTGCGGCGAGGGTGGCGATGGCGTTAAACCGCTCGTCGACGTAGGCACGGTAGCGCAGGTCACCCGTTGCGGTGGCGACGTGCAGCATGCCGGAGTAGGTGACGCCCCATTCGTAGCTTGTCAGGAGAAACGGCGTGGGTGCAAAGGCTGGGTGGACTGGCAGGTGGGCGAGGTCCGCGACAGGCTGAGCGGTGTCGCGATCGACAATCCTGACCGGTGATGCCGTTTCGAGGTAAGTGAGGACGCGATCGAGCACACTCTTGATCTGTGCGGGTGTGGCGGATTCGTAGGGAACTGGATAGGCCGGGGCGACCATGCCGGAGCGGATTTGGGTGGCGGCATCCATGTCTGGGGCGGGGGCGGGTAGCGCGACAAGCGCGGGGAAGAGAATTGCGGCGAAGGCGAGGAAACGGTAGCGCATGATCAAGAGGGGGGGGAACTGAGATTGTAACGTTTGGATGCCCTCCATAGGGGAAGTATTCTACCTTTGAGTATGCTGAAAGTCGTTGGAAATGGCAAGAGGCACAACCCGCTTGAGCAAAGTCAATTAGGCGATGCTCCTTGCGGCCGGCATAAAGTCGGTGTTTGAAGCGTGCCGTCGCAAGCCGCAGTCGACTCGGACGGTCAGGAAACCGGGTGCCAAGTCACCCGAACGGATCGGAATGATCCCGGTCGGACAATTCGGACTGTCTGAGAGGCGTCACGTTGTCCGCAAAAGGGTAAGAGGTTTCAGGTCTAGTCAAGCATGGCTGCTGTTACCCCCGCTATTTACCGTCGCGTTTGCCCGAACTGACCGAGTCCCGCAATCCGTGCCCTTGTCTGTTTCGGCATAATCGCCCAAAATTCCTAGCACGAACCCAACCTAACCTATGAGCTCACGAGCGTATCCAACCCGACCAACCGTCCGATTCCTGACTGTATCGTTGCTGGCATTACTGGCCGCATCGCCCATCCTTGGGCAAGAGGTGAAGCCTGACCAGGCAGTTCAACCAACGAAGCCTGCCCAGACAACGGTGTCCGCGCAGAATACTCCCAAACCCGTGGACGACAGCGATCAAACGATCATGTTGTCCCCGTTCGAGGTGGTGGGCAGCAAGGATCAAGGCTATTATACACCGAACACGCTGGCTGGAACCCGCCTCAACAACAACATCGCCGACTTGGCCTCGTCGATTACGGTGGTGACCAGGCAGCAGATCGAAGACACGGGTGCCGTCAACATCAACGATATCTTCCAATACGAGGCCAATACCGAGGGCGCGCACACCTATACGCCATTTGTCCTCGTACGTTCAAATATGTCGGATACGCTCGGCGGTGGCGGCAGCACGACGGGCAATTTCTCCGGCGCTGTGGCTACTGGCAACCGCGTGAGAGGCCTGTCTTCCGCCGATCAAGAAGAGGATAACTTCTTCTCCTCCTACCGGATTCCTTTCGATAGCTACAATACTGAGTCAATCGAGATCGACCGCGGACCAAATTCGATCATCTTCGGCACCGGGAGCCCGGCGGGTATTGTCAATCAGGAGCGGATTCAGCCCAACCTCAGCCGGATGAGCGGGGACGTCACCCTAAGCGGGAAAAGCTGGGGCGGTTTTCGCGAAGTCGTGGATCTGAATCTTCCGATCATCAAGAACCAGCTAGGAATCAGAGTTGCGCAAGTATATGATTCCGAGGGCTTCAAACAAAAACCCTCGTACGATATCACGCGCCGGCAATACGTCGCGGTCACGTACTATCCCTTCAAAAATCACAAGACGAAGTTCTACGGCAGTTGGGAGCGTTACAGCAACACTGCCAGCGACCCCAACGGAATCACGCCGGTCGATGAGGTGACGCCGTGGCTCGCGAGCGGCCAGCCGGTTTGGAATCCGATCACGGACATGGTGACCTATAACACCACGGGCAAGACGGTCGGGCCATATGCGATTTCGAGTGTTTATCCCAACTATGATAAGACCAACAAGATCACGCAGGCCTTACTCACCACCAGCACCTCGGCGTATTTTGTGCCTTCGTTGACCCTCGAGTCGGCGACCCACAACGTCATGTTTATCGACCAGGGTAATGTGGAGAACTTCTTCCGAGGCAGCCAGACTGGCCTGAGCATCGCCGGATGGGTGCCAGCCACTACCTCAACCATGACGGCGAGCCAGTTGCTCGTCAACGAGGAGCGCATGGCCCTCACAATTAATCTGCCGAATCCTGCAAAGTACGCGACGTGGTATCTTCCTGGCGTGGTGAGCAAAGACATCTACAACTGGCAGAACATCAACATCAATTCCCTGGACAATAACTGGACGCAAGCGTCGACCTACAACCTTGGTTTCCAGCAGGATATCCTGTCGAACCTGCACTTCCAGTTGGCTTGGTTCCGCCAGGATCTCAAACAGATCCAGGACTCGCCGCTTTCCCAGGCGAACGCGACCACGATGACCGTTGACCTGAATCAATATCTTCCGAACGGGGCGGTAAATCCTCACGTTGGTCAACCGTTCGTGGACGTGTATCAATGCGACGTGTATTCCGAACCCGAGCTCAATGACAACGCGCGGGTAATGCTCGATTACGAGCCGGATTTCAGGGGCAAGGTGCCCAGCTGGCTTGAGTGGGTTGGCCATCATCGTTTGGTGGGAGTCTTTTCCCAGCATAAGGATGTCCTGACCAATTTGCGTCTCCGGCCGGCGATCGATGGGGGCGATGCAAATTATCTGCCCACGGCGGCAACCTTGGCTAATACTGCGGGGTATTCATATCCCGGCAGCAATTCGGCGATCGAACAATGGTTTTACCTCGGTGGCTCAAAGGCTGGGGCTCCTGGCTACGGCAGCTCAAGTCCCGGAGTTTTCAATCGGCCGGACTACGGTGGTCCGACATCGTTGCCCATCCAGACCTACAACTACGCCACCGGCCAGTGGGCCACCACCCAGGTCCAAATGAATTCGCTCCTGTATAACTCGGGTGGCCTGAGCGAGAACATCCAGGATTCGAAGACCTTTTTCTGGCAGAGCTTCTTCTGGAATGACCGGATCGTCGGTACGTATGGCGTGAATGAGGACCAGGTGATCAACCGGAGCACGTTGTTCCCGTCGGTCAACCCCCTCGCCACCTTGTACACGAACGGGTTTCCGAACCAACAATATTGGTACGTCTATGGCCCGAAATCATACATCAATGGCAGGACGGAGACGAAGGGCGTGGTTGTGCATCCGTTCCAGGACTGGTCGGCGATCGATAGCGGGGCGAGCCAGGGCAATTATTTCGATGCCGTCTTGCGCACCCTGAGCTTTACCTTCAACAAAGCGGACAACTTCAATCCGCCGCCAGCCTTTTACACCGATTACTTCGGCCAGGCTCTTGGCAAGCCGCAGGGCAAGGAAAAGGATTACGGACTGGAGATCGCTACGCCGGACAAGAAGTTCTTCCTGCGGGCCACCTGGTTCAATACGACCAATGAAAATGCGATCGTTACGCTGACCTCCACCGGCCGCGCGAACTATATCGACCAGACCGAACTCAAAAACTGGGCGACGAAGGTCGTACAGGTACAGGATTACGTGAGCAGCGGGTACGGGGTGGCGCCGAACAACGCCAATTTTGGCAACACCAACATCTATCCGATTACGGCGGCGATGCAGGCGCAGATCGCGGCGGTCACCGGGCTTCCTTACACCTATGGCGGAAATGTCGGCGAAACCGGGGAATATGTGAATCCGGCCGCGAGTGAGAACGGGATTGCGAAGGGCATAGAACTCGAATTGACCTACAACCCGACGAAGACTTGGACGATGAAGTTCGCCTGGGGCAAGCAGCAGACGACAATTACCGGTGCCGCCGCCCAGGCACAGGCGTGGGTCGACCATCGGCTTCCGATCTGGAAGAATTACACGTCTAGCCTCCCAACTACGTACACGTTGTCCAACGGAACCACAATGAATCTCGCCAATTTCTGGAGTGGTTACGGATACGACGGCAACGTTACCTCTAATAGCACGAGCGGCTGGAACACGACCGAGGGCTATTACAATTCGGTCCTGGCGTCCCAACTGGCGATTGATGAGGCCAATAACGGCGCCTTGGCTCCAAACCAACGGCAGTACAACTGGAGCTACCTGACCAATTATACCTTCGATCATGGCAAGCTGAAGGCACTCAGCTTTGGTGGCGCCTTGCGGTACTTGGGCCGGGCAACTGCTGGATATTATGGGAACACCACCAATCTAAATTCCACCGGTCAGATCGCCGCTCCGGATATCACCAGGCCCATCTACACGCCTGGAAAATATCACATCGATGCCTGGATCGCATACACCTTGAAGATGCCCTGGCTCAAAGGTGTCGATTGCAAAGTGCAGTTGAACGTGGCCGACCTGACGTCCAACGGTTACCTGCAGCCCGTCTCGTATAATATGGACGGCTCGCCGGCTGCGGAACGCATCATTCCGCCGCGGAGTTTCACGCTCAGCGCGAAGTTCGAATTCTGAGCGAGACACAATTGTCGTTGAGATGCTTGATTAGGAGAAACGGGGCCGCCAGCGTGCGGCCCCGTTTCCATTTCTATTGACCGGAGCACGGCGGGCTCCGATTTCATGGCGATGAACCTAGCGAGGCGCCGCCTCAGACCAAAATCGAGGCTTGATTCGGTGCAGAGGTTGGAGGCTAATCAAGGCGGGAGCCAGCGCCTCGCTAAGGGTCCGCTGCGCGGACCGGGCGATCGGTGGGATTAGAACGCTACAACCCAGAAAGAACCGCGGTCTGCAAACTTGACCTGATTGCATCGTGTTTCGCAACTCAAGGAGTCTAGATTCCGCAGGCGAGGTTGCTGCTCCTCGTAGCTGCGAGCGTGAGCCCCTTGACCCGCTCGGGGCCTTGAGCTTGCTTGCGATGTCGAAGACCCTGAGCTTGTCGAACGGGAGCTTGTCGAACTCGTCGAATCGGCGGGTGGATTCCGCCTCAACTGCTGAATCTAGGCTGAAACGGGTCCGTCATTGGGGTGGCGCAGTGCTCATTGTCGTGGCCGTCGCGGCAGCCTATGCCAACAGTTTTTTCGGGGCGTTTCAATTCGACGACTTTCCCGCGATCCTGGACAATCCGACGTTGCGCCATTTGTGGCCGCTCGCGATTCCGCTGTGCCCGCCGTCCGGGGGGATGACCGTCAGCGGCCGGCCTGTTCTGAATCTTAGTCTGGCGGTGAACTACGCCGTTAGCGGTGACCACCCTTGGAGCTACCACGCGCTCAACATTTTGATCCACATCGGGGTCGCGCTGGTTCTGTTCGGCGTCATCCGGCGCACTTTGGCCGGAATGGAGGCGCCGAATCCCGGTGGTTCGGCCCTGGCTGCCGCGCTGATCTGGGCAGTGCATCCCGTCACGACGGAGGCCGTCACCTATGTGGCCCAGCGCGCCGAGTCCCTGATGGCGCTTTTCTATTTGCTGACCCTGTATTGCTTCATCCGTTCAGTCGACTCGACGGGACCCGGATGGAGTGCGGGCTGGAAGACCCTCGGCGTCCTTTCGTGTTGGCTCGGCATGGGCACGAAAGAGGTCATGGTTTCGGCGCCTGTGGCGGTCTTTCTCTATGACCGCATTTTCGTGGCAAAGAACTGGAATGGTGCCTGGCGGGCAAGTTGGGGTTTCTATAGCAGCATGCTCGCGAGCTGGGTACTGCTGATTTGGCTGGTGGCTGGAACGGGCTGGAACCGGAGTGGCACGTTTGGTGGCGAGGTTCTGTGGGGCCGCTACTGGCTCTCTCAAGGCGAGGCGGTCGTTCGGTATGTCGGACTTGCCCTGTGGCCGTTTCCACTCTCCTTCGATTACGGGCCGCCAGCAGCGCCGGTTGCGATTGCTGCGGTCTTTGTCGCATTGGTTTTTGCGGCTCTGATTGTCACTGCAGTTGCCTGTTTTAGGGGCCGTCCATGGGCTTTTCTGGCGGGCGTGTGTTTCCTTGTGCTCGCGCCGACGAGTGTGATGCCCGGCTTCTTGCAGTATGTTGCGGAGCATCGGATGTACCTTCCGTTGGCGGCGGTCGTGATCGCCGTTGTGCTGGGCGTGCAGGCCGTTGCGTTCCGCTCGGGTGTTCCCTTCCGGCTGTTGAGACCGGGGCTGGCTTCCTTGCTCATCCTTGCCGTGATTGGCTTGGGAACAGCGACAGCTCTGCGCAACCGGGTTTATAGCGACGACCTTTCACTTTGGATGGACACCGTCGCCAAGCGGCCGCTGAGCGCGCTGGCTGAGGCCAATGAGGGAAAGGCGCTCCTCGACCGAGGCCGTACGGCCGAGGGGATGGCTTGCTGCCAGAAGGCCGTGAGCCTCGATCCCATGAAGCCTCTGTCTCGCTACAATCTGGGATTTGCCTACGAAGCCGAAGAGCGGTGGGACGAAGCGCTGAAGGAATTCATCGCCGCGGCGCGCCTCAATCCGAAGCTGTACGCTGCAGAATTCCGGGCGGGCAGACTGTTGGATCGTCTGGGCCGTGCGGCGGAAGCAGAACGTTTTCTCCGCCACGCCTTGGCGACTGCACCCGATTACGCGGAGGCTCACGGCAGCCTTGGGGTGGCCCTTGCATTGCAGGGCCGACAGTGGGAGGCAATAGATGAATTCGAGCGTTCGCTCATTCTGGATCCGGACCAACCGGAGGTGGAATTCAACCTGGGCGTTTCCCTTGCGGGCGTGGGACGCTTTGAGGAGTCGGTGGCTCATTATTCCGCGGCTGTCCGGCTGCGGCCAGCCTACGGCGATGCCCAGCTCAACCTGGGCGTGATGCTCGCCCGATTGGGTCACCTTGTGGATGCGCTTCCCGCCCTGCAGACGGCTGCCCGGCTGATGCCTGACTCGCCGAAGGCGCATGAAAACCTTGCGACGGTCCTCGATCAGTTGGGGCGCACGGACGCGGCTCTCGCGGAATATAGGAACGCCTTGCGCTTGCACCCTGGTTATGTGGAGGCCCACTACAACCTGGGCAACGCCTTGATCCACGCGCGTGATCTCACTGCTGCCCGCAACGAGTTTGCCGAAGCCTTGCGCCTCAAGCCGGACTTTGGTGCTGCACGTGAGATGCTTGATCGGCTTGCGGGGATTTCTGTTTCGCCATGACCGCCGCGAGTGAAAGTGTCGGTCCTCAACCGCGGCTTTTTAAGCTCGAGGTTCTTGCGATCGTCCTGCTTGTGCTGGCGGTCATTCTTGTCTACCGCGGAAGCCTGGACGGTGCATTCGT
>Ga0182027_10008089_pt1 | contig 15363 bp, 24 predicted proteins | sample 712E1DmetaG_FD_121300 | JGI IMG/M metagenome (GOLD analysis project Ga0182027, IMG submission 121300) | Permafrost microbial communities from Stordalen Mire, Sweden - 712E1D metaG (Illumina Assembly) | ecosystem: Environmental > Terrestrial > Soil > Wetlands > Permafrost | place: Sweden... | reverse complement strand
CGCTGGCGGATGATCTCGTGCCCGGCCGCGAAGCAGATCAGGTGCGTGAAGCCTTCGATGGCGACGACGTCGCCGTCGTGGACCAGGTCGGCGACGGCGTCGCTCATCGAACTGACCTTACTCGTGGTTCCCGAACTACACACACACTCTCCAACAGGGCGCGGAGGCTGGCCTTCGGTTGGAACTCTACCTCGCGGCCGTGAAGGATGGCGCGATCGAGTAGCAGGGCCGGGAGAGCCGGGACGGGATCGTTGCGCCACAGTGGGCCGACGTCGGCCAGGACCGCCGCGACGCGCTCCAAGGTGTCGGGTTCCGCCGGGACATTCTCGGCGAGCTTCTCCCTGGTCTTGTCGCGCTCCGGGGCGTACTCCTCCCACTCCATGTCGCCGGCCAGGTAAAGCCGCTTGATCCTCTGCAAGTGGGTCCGGAGCTTGGCCTCCTTGGCGCCCGATGGCTTCGGGGTCTCCCGGAGGTTCGCGATGGCCTGCCGCCAATCGGTAGGGAGCTGGAAGCTGTCCAGCCAGTCGGCGAAGGACTCCTCCGCCACAGCCGCCCTGATTGACGGGCCATCGCAGGTCCCAGTCTCGGCCCTGGTCCCGCACCGGTAGTAGCGGTCGGCCTTGCCGTTGTGCGCCCCCTGCATCCGGCCGCCACAGAGCCCGCAACGCAGTGTCCCGCTGAGCGGATACCGACGGGCTGCCCTCATCGGCGGTCGACGGCCTGGGAAGACGTGCTGCGCCGCCTCCCACTCGGAGGCACTGACGAGGATCGCCCACGGCACATCGAACGACTGTTTGCCGTCCTTCGGGTCACCCTCGGGGAAGTAGTGCGCCCGAGATGTTGAGCGGTAGCGTTCGAGTCGACCTCGATAGACCGGGTTGGACAGCATCCTGCGGACAGTCGACTTCCGCCACGGCCCGCCTCGGTTGTTCAGCGTCTCGGCGTTCAGACCGAGGGCGATGTCTGCCGGGGAATGGCCCGCGAGACACTCGGCGAAGATCCTACGGACGATCGGCGCCTCGTCGGGATCTGGCTCGAGCGTCCCGTCCCATGTCCGGGTGCCGTCGGGGTTGTCGGCGACGTGCTTTCGGAGCCCGTAGGGGACGCTGCCCACCCACCTGCCCGACTGTTGGCGTTCCCGGAGACCTCCGGCGACGCGCACCCTCCGCTCGGCGTTCGCGTGGGCATCGACTACCTGGCCCACGCCCTCCGAGAGCATGTTGGCGAAGGTCCCGCTGATCTGACGCTGCTCGGCGATGTAGAGCACTACCCCAGCCTCTTGGAGCGCGTGCTTGGCGTTCTCGACCTCACGGACCGAGCGACCCAGCCGACTGCTGTAGCCCACGACGAGAACATCGAAGGCACCCGCGCGACCGTCTGCCGTCGCCTGTGCCAGCTCGGGCGAGAACTCCTCGCCAGTCCCGACGCGGACGTATTCGTGCGGCTCGCTGAGTACCAGGCCCAACTCGTCGGCGGCGCGCTCGCACTGGGCGCGCTGGGCGGACAGGGGCGTACCTCGATCTGCCTGGGCCTGCGAACTCTCCCGGAGATAGAAACGCGCCCGCAGTCCTCGGAGGTCGGAGACTTGTAGGTGCCGAACGTTCCGCATCACGTGTGTAGCCTAGTCCAGCCGTCAAGACTCTGCGGACTACACAGACGGGCGCCAGGATCGCCTGTGCGCCCCGCAGACCCTGCGTAGCGCGATGAGACGGGTCGGAGTGGCGTCCGTAGCCATCCTGACCACTTCGCCCGTCCTGGGGCTTCCTGGGCCGAGAGTTAGACGGTCATCGCAGTTCTGTCCCGGCTCCCCTCTCGCTCGGAGGACGTACTCGGTGGCCTCGTTCTCCAGTTCGATCTCGAGGCCGGTTGATCTTCACCCCGCAGGGTGAACGTTCTTCGACGAGCGTAGCGAGGAGAACGTCCTTCGGAGAACGTCTTTGACTGCCACTCCGCGCCCACCCCCGCGCGTCTCCTTATTGGTCGATTGCATGTGCGCAATGCGACGACATAGCGGTCCGACCCGTGTCCGCTTTCAGGTCTCGGGTGGACATGTCCGGCCAGTGCCCTGCTAGGGCTGCCCCTGCCTCTTGGACCGCGGCCTGCCATCCTGCCTCCTGCCACCGGGACCAGGCGCGCTCAAGGTCCTCGGGTCTGACCTTCTTCCACGGTGGCGGCGGTACGGGGTTGGTCCTCCGGAGCGGCACGCCTTGGGTGACCTCGCCGTCTGCCCAGACTGCCCTGAGCCGGCGGGCATCCCATGCCGTGGCTCCTGGCGTCCCGGGCAGGACCTCAACGGATCGGATAGCCTCGGCGATCGTCCGCCGCTGGTCCTCGAGCCGCCCCAGTAGTCGACGGCCGAGCCGCTGCTCCACGGCTGCCTTGATGACCTGCTCGACAGGCTCGGCCAGGCTCGCCAGGTGGTGTCCGTCCGGGCACACGTAGCGCGGCTGGCGCCACGTGTAGGGCTCCCGCGTCGGACCCGTGAGGAAGCGCAGCTCGTGCCGGGTCCGGGGGCTCGCCAGGAGTTGGGCTCCGCATCGCCCACAGACGGCAAGGCCGGTCAGAAGCCTCCGCGGGCGTCCGCCGGGGCGCTGAATACCATCACGGGCAACGCTGCTGATCCGACGTTCGCTCGTCTCGCTGGTCTGCGGCGTACAGGAGAGCTGCGCTCCCACCGTCGAGCGCTTCTCCTCGCGACTCGCGATGTCCGCGTGAGCGTCTCCCGCCCCACATGGGGCGCGTACCTGTGCCATCGTTACGTCTCCCTCCCCTACCGCTGCCGTGGTCACTCGTGCTCTCCTGCCTGTGCCTATCGGGTCGATCTTTCGTGCGGGCGGTCACTCCCTGACACCTAATGCAACGGATTGCAGTAGTGTCTTTGCACAAAGACAGCCGTATCTGGCTACTTGGTGCCTTGTTAGTCGTATACGGCTAATTCATGCCCGTGGGGTGTCGATCCGCCCTCGTGGGGGCCCCTCCGGCGTTCAGATTGTGCAGCCACTCGTCACGCTTGGCCTGTCCGGCTGCGCGAGTGGTTGGAGCGGGTTTCGGAGGGGCTGCGACGGCCTCAGAGACCGCTTTCGGGGCGGCCTTCGGAGCTACCGGAGGGGCGTCGACGGGCTGGGGCGTCGGTGCGCGGTCGGTCGTCTCGGGGTCCGGGTAGACTGCGGCCGGCATCCATGTGCCGATGTAGTGGCCCAGGACAGTGACCCGGGTGGCGTCTCTCAGCCCAGCGTAGACGACCCGGAATTGAGCGCTCGGCAGGGTCTTCATGGGCGTTCCTCCTTCGCGCGCTGGTGCGCACTGCTGTATACCATCGTACTCTGGCGTGCGCTGGTGTACAAACCCGCCACCTTCGGCCCGATCGCCCGTCTCGGGCCGTCCTGGGGGCGCTCAGTGGCGTTTGGCGAGGGCCTCTCGGCGTTGCCACTCGGCGCAGTACTGCTCATGGTCGCGAAGCGCGCTCTGCTTCTCGGCCAGGAATTCGGGGTGCTTCACCCTCTCCATGGCCGCCGCGTCCTGGGCCTCCAATTCGGCATCGGTGAGGTTCCGGAGCTTCGCGCTGGGGATTGAGGTCATGTGTCGGTCCATCTGGTACAGACACCAGATGCCGATCGCGAGAAGTAGCCAGCCCATCAGGTCTCCTTGAGAGCGCTTGCGGGCCTGTCGTCGATCCCCTTGGCGGTCTTCACCCGCTCGGCGAGACGGGCGTCTCGAACGTGCAGGTAGATCGACGTGGTGGCTAGGTTTCGGTGTCCGAGCATCGCCTGAACCTCAGGCAGGGAGTAGTCCTGCTCGACCATGAGCGTTGCCGCGGTGTGCCGGAACGCGTGGGGGTTAGTGCGCCTCTCCACGCCGGCCTTGCGCCCCAGGCGCGCTGTCAGGGCCCGGACATAGGACGTGCTGAGCTTCGTGCCGGCCATCTTCACCCCTGCTGCCTTCGGATCGGTCGCGTTGGGGTGCCTGTACGCGCCTGAGCGGATCTGCGGGAACACGAATTGAGAGCGCGGGACGTGCTTCTCACGCTCTGCCAGCCATGCGACGAGGCGAGCTGTCCCGCCTTCGTTGAGGTAGACCGTCCGATCGCCGCCCTTGCCGTCGACGATGCGCAGTCGGTCCCGCTTGGCGTTCAGGTCGCGCATTCGGAGGGCGACTACCTCACCCACTCGCAGGCCAGACTCGGCCATGAGGGCGACCATGACGCGGTTGCGTAGGCCAGTCGGGGCGCGCTTGTTGGGCACCTGCAGGATGGCTCGCAGTTCCTCGGGCTCGAGGGGCTGTGGATCGTGTCTCTTCGTCATGACTGGGCCGCCTTCCGACACGCTGCGGCGTGCTTGCGCATGTTGGCGATTGACTCGGGGGAGTTGAACGGCGTGTTGCCGTGGGCGCGCGTCTTCACGGTCTCGCGGGCGAGGGTGTCGAGAAACGCTGCTGTCGCGCTGGCTCGTCGCTTGTCCTGGTCGTTCGGGCCCATCGTGGCTCCCTCCGTGCGTTAGTTGCGCTTTGACGTGTAACTGCAACTCTATTACAGAATAGGGAGGGTTCGTCAGGCAGTCAAGTACAAACGCAACTCAATCGTGGGTTGGGTGCACCCTCTCCCCTCCCCTGCCGAGCGCGATCGAAGGAAGGCAGGCGACTCTCTCTCGTGCTGCCCGCGTGCCTGCGTCCTGTCATAGAAGGCGCCGCGCCGCCGGAACTTGTCGGGGGCCAGGGGGTGGGGGGTGCAGACTTTCGGGTCGCGCCCTGCATAGAGAGTGTCCAACACTCCCGGGCGGCGCGTTTCGAGGGGTCCCATCTACGGGTCCCCACTCCATCCCGGTGACGTTTCGAGGGGCCGGTCCAATTGGGTCCCATCTACCGCGGTAAGCGCCGCATAAGCGCCGCCCGCTAGCCGCTCCGCGGGTCGGGTACGTCGTGACAGCTACGTCGGCTGCGTCGGAGCCACCCAACTGGCAAGTGCCCGAGGTACCCTGTGGGTACGTAGGGAGGGCAATCACCATGGGGTGGGAATACCTGATCCGCAGTTGGGCGTTTGTGGGACCCGAGCGCGACGATTGGCCTGGCCGGGCGGCCTACGTCGCTGGCGTCGAGCAGCAGGAGGCGGCGGCCGCGGGCCCGCTCGGGATCGGGTTCGGGCTCTTGGTCGGCACGGTTGATCTGCTCAGAGGCGAAGCGGGCGACCAGATGCGAGGAGCCTACCTCCAGTGGTGCGTCGATACCGAGCAGGACTACCTTAACGAATACGGAGAGGCGGGCTTCGAGTTGGTGTCGGTAAACCGCGAAGTGCAGCGGTTTGACCGCCGCCACTTCCCCGTCATCCGGGCATACGTATACCTCAAGCGCCAGGCCGCACCAGGCGCCCCCGAGCCGCCGCGGCGGCGCATCGGATTCCCGACGGCGGATGTCGGCTAAGGGCCAGTGGCTGGGTAATACCTAACACTGCTGCCGGCCCTGCTAGGCCAGTCGAGCGGCTGCGACTCCTCAGCCGGGCTCGGTGCTGCCAGAAGCCAAGGGGTTCATGGCTTCACAACAACCAGTTCCTCTCCTTCGTGCGCCTTGCGGATGACCGCTTCGCTGATGCCGTGGACCGGACCCGGCCCGCTTTCGTTGTCCTGCGCCAAGGCCGTTTGCGCCGCGGTTATCGGTACGCCTTCGTCGTGCCAGAACTCCCCGGTGTCAAGGCGCTCAGGGCGATCTATGGCGCGCGCATGGATAGACAGGGCTCTCATGTCCCGCGGGTCATAGGTGACCTCGCCGATGAGCGTTGCCTGGTGCCGCAGTGTCTCGTAGATCTCGTCCTCGATGGAGCCGTCGAACGCGACTTCCACGTCTCCCCGCGGCGTGCGCAGGGTGGCCGTCTTCCGGATGAAATCACCCTCGTACAGCTGGCCTACAACCCGTCTTTCGCCCATGGCGGCCGCCCTGTGCTCCTGAACAAACGTTCGCAATTGAGCATACTGCGCGCCGTCAACGCGAGCTATTCGCGGACCATCCTGGGCGACGCGTTCGATCCGAAACGCCGTGTATCTGGTGCCGATGGCGAGGTCTTCTCCCAACTTCGCCCACACCTCTGCCACGTCGAAGGCATCGTGGGTGGGATGGACTGCCTCGCGCATAGCCAGCGACAGGCCCATGTCGCCGAGCGTGGTTTCGCCAGTAAGGCCCAGAGCGCCGTCGGGTATCGCAACGTCAGGGAGGCTGCCGACAATGGCGAGGCTTCCTACCTCAACGCGCTCAAACCGGTACCGCACCGACTCCTCGATGGCCTTGCGCCATCGGCCCTTGCGTGCGACCGGCTTCGCGATTGCGTGGCCCATGGCCTTCGCGAGCGCGCTTTCGACACGGCCAAGGAGCTTCGCGACGTCCGCACCGGTAACGCGGCCGGGCGCGGCATCATCGCCTTCAAGCACGATCCGAAACTCAACGCTCACGGCAGTATTCTGACACCTGCGCCCAGGCGATAAGCCCCGGATAAGCGGCTCCCGCTACCCTGGCGCCGGTCGTGTCCGCTCCGCTCAGAGTCGACGATCCCGCAGACTTGCGGCCAGTTCAAGCGGCTGCGTCGGGGCTCAATGGTTCGCCCAAGGAGGCAGCCCCCGAAATCGGGGCACACGCTGGTTAGCGAAATGCAGAAGCCCCGCTGCAACCGGCGGGGCTTCTTCTTGCGCCAGCAGTCGGATCGGACCTACTTCGGTCGATCGGCGCGGCGGTCGGGCATCTGCGAGATCTGTACCGGTCGGGTCACAGTCTCACGAACCGACCTCGTGTACTGCTCGTCGTTGATCTTCCCCCGTAGGCGGTCGTAGGTGGCACCGTCCAGTCTCGGCTGGGCCCTTTCCAACTGCTCTCGGAGCGTCATGATCTACTCCTTCCGCCCTTGCGAGCCATTCCCATCATAGCCACTTCAGATGGTGGCGCGAGTGCCACTTTGGGGTCCCCCGAGGCTATATCGAGTGTCGCCAGGTGAGCCCCGAGGGTCGCTAGGTCGCCGAATGCTGCCACGACCTCTTGTTGGGTATCGGTCAGGCCATCCACTCGATTGACGTCCACCGTCAGCACTGCCCATGGCTGAGACGGTTCGCCCAAGGGGACGGCGAGCATCGACTTGGCTTTGGACCTCCTGCCTCGGCCGTCCTTCCTACGCCGATATAGCGTGTCCTTGGCGTTCTCCCGGCAGTAGTGTGCCTCGCCATGGTCCGCCACGAACCCCGCGACTGTCGTGCGGCGCTCCAGCTTCTTGTACTGACCCTCGTTCGGGTCGAAGTTGAACCACGCCAGCCCGATGAGTGACTCGGGATCTTTTGCGTCGAGCGTCCAAATGGCGATCCGGAAATTGTCGCCGTTGCCCTTTGCCAAAGCCGGCGCGAGGTTCTGAAGAAGGTACGCGAACCAATTGCGGGCGGCAGTTTCATGACCAGGGTCGGCATCGGCCACCAGACCGAGACCCTTCGCGAGGTCGCCCATCTTCTCGACCGCGTGACGGAGCTGGTCCTCCCGACTCTTGTCCGCAGAAGGTCGTTTGTGAAGGTCAAAATGCGGCGGCTTCAAACCCAGGGAGATGTCGATACCGCCTGGGCCAGTTATGACTGCGCCAACGACCAGGAGAATGACGAGGACAGCGAGAACGACGGCCCCTGCCACTAGGAGTTCCGGCGTCGGCTTTGGCAGGTCCAGCGAGAACATCCCCACCCCGATCGAACTGTGCCCGCCTCAAAATGACGGCCTCTACGCAGAGTAGCGCGTGGCCGGGGGGCGCGAATGCCTCTCGCTACGCCGCGCGAGCACCCTAGAAGACGGCGGTCGTGGTTCACATCGACCTCCTTGCGGCCATCGCCCGCCTGATGATCTCCGACCTAAGGCGGGGCGGAAGGTCGCGCTCCTTGATCTGAGGCGGGATCTCGACGCGTGGACCCAGCCGACTCGCGATCAAGGTTCGCATTCCATCCATGCCGCATGTCTGCCGATGCCGGCGTGCTCTGCGGCCCATCGGAACGCCTCGGCCATCTCCACGGCTCTGTCGGTGGGGTTGTACTCGGCGATGACGCGCTCCCGGGCCCGCCCGCCGATGTCGGCTCGGAGTTGCGGTGACCGCGCCAGCTTTCCGATGGCGTCTGACCACTCTTTGCGTCCGCGCGCAAGTAGACCGTCCACGCCGTCCCGGACGGCGTCGTACGGGAAGGGGCCGTTGCCTCGCCATCGCTGGGCCACGGTCGGACAGCCAAGGGCGGAGTACTCGAGCCAGTGCTGCTCGCTTCGGCAACTGTTGTGCGGGCTTGGCTTCAGCGGACTTACCCCCAAGGCCGGCCATGAATTCGCCAAGGCTCGGGGCCAGTCGCGAGGGGGAGCGGCAGGACGAGCCTCGTCGAAACCGGCGGCGCGGAGATCCGCACCCTCGCCGGTGTAACTGGTCCTGAACCCCGCGCCAACAAACACGGTACGCAGTCGGGTCCGGTGGTCCCTCGCGGCCGCCTGGGCCGGGCCCTCCCAGTCGTAGAGGCGCCCGGTCGCTGCATGCTGGCCAGGGCCGCTCGCTGCATACCAGACGAGGCGCGGCTTACCCTCCGGCTGGGGCTCGGTCGGGACGTACTCGGAAGGGTCGCACGAGTTCCGGATGACGCGAACGGCCGGCCCGAAGCTCTCCATGTGCCTCGCTAGCCGCGGAGTGCTCGCGGTGATGAGGTCGCACGTTTCGATCGGATAGTGCCAACCTTCCGCCTGGTCCCGAACCGGCGCCGGGATCCACCACGCCGTATCCGGCTCCACCCGCCAATCCACATCACAGACGAGCCCCACCTGTGCCCGCCTACCTCCGAGAGCGTTCAGAAACCGCCGGAGGCGCATGTTTTCCGGATATACCCCATGCCCCCACTGGGCGGCATGGAACCGGGCGAGGGCTTCGTTTGCAATCTCGCACCCGCAATCTCGGCAGGCCCAGTCCGTCCCGCCCGGGCGGAAAAGGATCACGTCGGCCCACTCAGCCGCGCCTCGAACGGCTTCGAGGTCTGCGGAGTACTCGCCGACCACCTCCAACGGCAGGCCGCGCATCTCGATGCCCATAGCCCGTAAGGGCTCTACGTAGCGCCCGACGCGCCAAGGCGAGACGACTGGCGTCCATGAGCCCTTGGTCAGGTTGCCGTCGGGGCCGGCTGGGACGAAGACAAGGACTTTCATCGGCGCCCCCTACGCCGCGATTTCGGGCCAGACGGGCGAAGTCGCGGCGTCTGGCTCCGGGGCGGCTTTTAGGGGGGTCTGGGCGTCCCGGGCGACCCTCTGCGGGCGAACCTCTCCGGGGTACGGCCCCCACTTGGGAGGCCATTGGCTCAGGCTGTGCCGGTACTCGCTCGGCGGATTGGCGGGCGCGGCCATGGGCATCCTGGCCGCGCGCTGCGCCTTGTCGCCGTTGCGGTACCAGTCGGCCGGTCCCATCGACCGGAAGCACCACGAGCAGTAGTGCGTGGCCGCGGACCAGCGTCCGCAGTCAGGGCACATCTGTTCGAGCTTGCCCGCCTGTAGTTGCGCGGCCGTCTCTGCGTCGATGGTGCCAGTGGTCTCGGTCATGGCTCCCTCACGCTCCGGTCGGGATAACGCCGACGAAGTAGCCGCTCAGGTGTGCTCCAATTCGTCCGCCGTTGGGCTGACCCGCCGCCGATTGGAGCACGATCCGCCAGCGTCCGGGGCCGGTGATGAGGGCCGTAAGGTCGATGTCGGGCGCATCGGTGGTGATCCCGGTGATCGTCGAGCCCTGCTGAACCCACGAGCCGGTCACGAGCAGGTAGACCGTGAGGTTGACGCTGTGGCTGGCTGGGTAGGCTTCTTTCGTCGCCGTCGCGGTGAGGGCGTGAGTGTGCCCGGCGAGGGTCGTGTCGTGAGTGTGCCCGGCAAGCGTCGTGTCGTGAGTGTGGTTCGGCGTTGCGTGAGCGTGGTTCGGGCTCGCGTGCGTATGTGCGCTCGACTCCGCGTGCGACCACAGTGTCGACTGCTCAGAAAAGAGGTCGACAACATTGGACGAGCCGCTGCCGTCCGAATAGCCATTCAGTGCGAAGCCGCCAGGGTCCCCGGTGCGAATGAAGAGCGGGTGGTAATGCGAGCCGCCGCCCGTGGTGCTCCCGCCGCCCGATGGCGTAGTTGAAGCGCCACCACTCGCCGACGTGGCCGTGGTGCCGCCACCACTGGCGGCTGCGCTGACCGGCATCGGGTACTGGTCGAAGTCGATCGCCAACCGACACTCGTCGCCGTGGTCGATGTGACCCGGAATGTACAGGCCGGTGATCGCAGGCGTGACAGAGTCGAAGTACACGCTGTCGGCGATGGCGATGGGTCGGGTCCTGGCCGCGAATGCAGCCTCGGTGAGGGAGCCATCGGCGATGTCGAACGCCTGAGTGTGGCCGCCGCCCTGGTCTGGGCCGCTCCACACAGGCGGAGCGAAGCCACCGGAACGCTGATCGAGGGTCGGGCCAAGGAACGCCTGAACGGCGTCGGAGTCCGGGGCGCCGTCCCTCATTGACCCGGCGAGTTGGCTCAGTGGGTTGGAGAATGGGTTCACGTCGTTACCTCATCGAAGGGTGGGAGCCAGCCCGGCCAGGCTGGGAGAGACAACCCGGCCGGGCGGCGCCGTTCATCGGTCGGCTTGCTCGTCGAACGCGCCTCGGAGGCGAAGGGCTAGGACCTGGCCCTGCTCATCGATGGGCAGATCACTCACCCGAGGTTGCTGTGGTTGGGGGTTCTCTCCGGCGTGTAGTCGGGTCCACTGGTCCGCCGTCATCGCTGCCCCAAGGACGCGAAGTTGCGAGGCGGTTCGATAGAGATCGCCGGCGGGGCTTCCCTCGTATTCGGCCCGCGCGGCGGCGCCTTGCGCCTTGGCGGCCTCGAGCTTTTCGGCAATGTGCGCCGTCATCGCTTCATCGGCGCTGTGATAGGTCGGCATGGTCAACCCTTCTTCCTGGTCGCGACGTGAACGGGCGCGGCCGGGCGGTGTGGTGCGGCCGGGCGGTGTGGTGCGGCCGGGCGGTGTGGTGCGGCTGCCGTTGGCGGTTTCGGAGCAGGCTGGTGTGGTCGAGCCGCAGTCGGCGGCTTGGGGGCTGGCCGGCCCGGTCGAGCCGCTGTGGTCGTTGGGTTCGGACCCGCGGTCCGGGTTGCGGGGTGTCGTGCGGCGATTGGGGCGGATGGATGCTTGACGCTGGGGGCGGGTCGCTTACTCACTGGGTTCTCCTGCTGCTTGCTCCCCGGTTGGGTCGGGGAATTCACTCTTGAAACGCCGCTCCTCAAATTCGAGGTTCGCGATGATGAGCGGGAGGGCCCGGGTCACAGCGGACCACGCGCCGTGCAGGTGCGGGTAGTTCGCCCCACCTCGGCCGACGAGTTGTTCGAGGCTGGCGAAGGACTCGCCCTGGGCCGCGAAGCGGTCATCCGCAAGGCGCACGAAGGAGAGGAACTCGCGCGCCTGTTTCATGTAGGTCGCGCGCCCCTCGCGGCGGAGGGCTTGGCTGATGCGCTCGTTCCGCTGCCGTTCCTCCTCGTCGGCGGCACGGGCGGCGAGCTTGCAGGCTTGCAGTCCTGCCTCCGCCGTCAGTCGGCGCTGGATGGCCTGCTGTTCTGCTTTGAGCGCTCGGTCGAGTTGCTTCTGCGTCGCTTGACCCAGGGCCACCTCGGTGCGGATCTGGTCGACGTTCTCGCTGGCCTCGAGGCTCATGGCCTCGCAGTTGTCGTAGACGAGTTGGGCTTCGGCGACAGTCGGCATGGTCATATCGAGGCTCCCTCTTGCTGCTTCGTTTCGGCCTTTCGGGCCAGCTTCACCTGTCGCCAGGTCTCTGCCCGCTCCTCCTCGCTGATGGCATCTCGTTCGATCGCCGCCAGTTCGCCCAGTCGCTCCGCGCTAGCGATGAGGTCCCGCTCGGCGTCGCGGATCTGACGTGAGATCTGGCCGCCGATTACACGGCCGGTCCGATAGCCGGACGTGTACGTTTCGAGCACGTCTCGAAGGTGCTGCGGAATGGTTGTCAGTCCGTCGAGCTTGTACTCGTGGGCCGTTATGAACCCTCGTTCTGCGGCGATCATCTCTCGCTCCTTGGGTCGGTTGGTTTGGTTGGTGGGGGTTGGCAGATCGGGCAGACCCATCGCCCGCCGATCAGGCGGTGGCTGGTCACGTGGGCCCGGTAGCTTTCGCACCGGATCGTGTTGCCTGGTTGAATGTTCTTGCCGTTCACGTCGACACCGCCTCCGGGGTCGCTGGTTTGCCACCCCGCACCGAGTCCATCGCTGCCTGCCAGCCCCGCGCTACGGGCGGCGGTTCGGCCGCCAAACGGGCCTCGAGGTCTGCGCGGTCGGCCTTTCGGCGGGCTACCTGCGCGTCAATCTGGGCAGACTTCGCCGCATCATTGGCCTTCCGTGCCTGCTCCTGGATGTACTGAACGGCGGCGTATGTGCTTCCTGCCGGCGCTTCGGAGATCCAACCGCCGACCGGATCGGGGTGCGCCTCGCAGATCGGTTCGAGGATCGCCAGTTGGCGGTCGCTCGGTGGGTACTTCCATCGACGGCGCCATGCCTTGTAGGCGGTCGATGCCCGGAAGGACTCGCAGTCGCGTCGCTGGTCCACGCTCGCCCACGTCGGCTGGTCGTCTTGGACGGTTCCGTTCTTGGCGGGAGGGGTCAGGGAAGGAATAGATACCTTCCTACCTACGGGTACGGGAACGGTAACGGGGCTGGCTTGCGGCTGGCTCGTCGGCTGGTCCACCCGCTCCACCCGCTCAGCCACCCGCTCGGCTGGGTTCTCGGCTGGTGCGGCTGGCTTGACGTACTTTCCGTCTGGACCGCGGGCCCCGTCCCGGCCGCGGGCGGCACCTCCGAGCGCGGCCGCCTCTACTCGCTGCCGGCGATCGGCCTCCACCTCTGAACGGGGCCGGAGATAGGCGAACGGGTCGACGACCTGTCGTCCCGTCCCGCACACCTCGAGGAAGCCTGCCGACACGAGTTCTTCGGCGATTGAGACAGCCTCACCGGGCGCCAGGTCGACGGTGGCAAGCGCGAACGCCGTTCGATCAACCGCACCGTCTGAGTCTCGGTCTCCGGAGATCCCGAGCAGGTCCACGAATAGCGCGCGGGCGCCGGGCGACAGCGACCGCCACCGGGGATCGCGCCATAGACCGGAGTCGATGCGTATCCAGCTCATGCCTGTGCCCCCTTCTGTGCGGCCCCAACTTCACCGCGGAGGCGACGGCAGAGGGGCGAGCCGGCGTCCTCGTTGCAGACCCAACGGCCTTGGCCTACCTCGACCATGTCGCGGACGCGCTGGGCTATCCCACAGAGACAACACCGCATCCATGACGCCGGCTCGGGCTGGAAGTCGGGCGGCCAGGTTCGGCGCGTCATGCGAACGCCTCGTTCTGGGCCGGCTGGCGAAGGTGGAACAGGGGCGCGATCCGGTCGAGTTCGGCGCGCGACAGCTTGACGGGGATGCCCTGAGCGGCGCATGACCGCTCGGCGAGATCCCGCCCGGCTTCCTGGAGGCCGACGGGGTTCCCGGAGGTGCCGACCGAGGCATGGTCAAGCACCTCCGGGCCGGAAAAGGAGGCGCGCGAGGACACGTCGCGCCGGTCGGAGTTGGGGTGAAGATGAGGACTGTTCATTGCGGGCATGCCTCGCCGAAGGACCACGCGGTCTCCGTGGACCGGGGTCGGTTTGTCGGCTGCGGTGTGCCGGGTTGTCTGTTCGGACTCCCCCCAGCGAAGGCGGAACCTGGGGCTTGGACCAAAGCCGGGGAGTCGTTGTGAGTTGTCGTCCTACCCTTAGGGGGCGCGCTGTAAACCGTGACCGAAGTTGATGCGAGGTCGGTTCTGGCCCCCTGCCCCGGCCTCGGCCCACTCCTTGCCCTACGGTTTGTCTGCCGGCTAGCGGCTTGGCATCGTTCGCACCGTGTCTTGTCGCGCCGAGCGGTTCCGGGAATGACGGCGCCACAGTCGCCGCAGGCGCGATCGGGACGAGCCGCTCGCCCCGCAGTTCGCCGAGCGGCGGCCTGGAGTCGGCGCCAGGCGCCGTCGGGTGTCTCCTCGCGGAACCACCGCCGGTCCGTCCCGTCGAGTCCTGCGTAGGCGGTCATGCCGCGCCAGACTGCCCTGTTCGTCGGCTCACCCGTGAATGTCGACGCGCCAAATTGGTTGTCCCGCTCGGGCCTGGCGTCAGGCCCGTAGTCCGTGTGGGGTCCGGGCACGAGCAGTCCGTCCTCGTGGGTGAGTTCGAGGGCGTCACCCATGCGGCCTCGCCAGTCGGGGCCGGGGTCGAGCCTCCCCGCAGGCATCATCGCGACTCTCGACCTCGAGGAGGTGTCGCGAGGTAGACCAGGGACGCGCGATGATCGGGCGTCATCCGTTGAAGCCCGGCGCGCCATCGCGAGATGGCGCACTCCCTCACGTTGAGGATCGCCGAAAGGGTCCGCTGGTTGAGGTGGTGACGGCCCAGGACTTGGTCAATCAGACCAGAGTCGGACAGAGGGGCGGGCATGGCATGGGCCTCCGGAGTGGTTCCGAGGGGCCAGGCGGATCGACGGCGCGGTTAGCGCTCCATGCCTACGGCAAGCGTCGATGCCCTGGGGCCGCCATGCGCCTAGGTTCCGGTGAGCGTGGTCCTTTTCTGCGCCCCGCCCTGCGTTCAGCAGGCGTCGCGTGCGGCTCGGTCCCGACCGGATGAGCGCGAGCCGAAGGCTTCTTTCAACTGCTTACAGCCTACGCCTGCCGCGCAAGTCGGCCGTGGAAGTCGATTGGTGTAAAGCAAGACCCCAGGCGGCGAGGGGGGGCGTCGATTGCATGTGCGCAACGCGGTCGCCCGATGCGACCCTCCGGTGACACAGAAAGGCCCCGGTGGTCGGCCGGGGTCTTTCCTCTCGAGCAGGTGTCTTGTTCAGCCGTTCTCGGCTCCGTGCTCCCGCAGGAAGCCGTCTCGCTCGGCGGCGTCCTGGCGCTCTGCCTCGTCAGGGTCAAAGGTCCACGCCGCCATTGCTGCGCGGCTCAGGGCTCGGAGCTGCTCGCGATCGAGCTGGATGCCTAGGGCGCCTTCCCCGAATTGGACCAGGAACTCCGTTTTCGCCTCGTCAATGGCCGTGACGGTTGGCCGCTCCTCGGTCTGGAGTAGGACGGCAATGGTGCCGGCGGGGGTTTCCATGGTGATCTCCTCGGTGACTGTCGGGTTCGCTTGGGCTCCAAGGGCCATAGGCTAGCCCACCCACCGGACTGTGTAGGAGAGTGCGCCTGTCCTTACTCATCGGAGCTCACCTGGCGATCATCTCCGGCTTATCTGGACAGCTTGCTACTGGGCCGCAACCTCGGCCACGGCCTCGCCGAACAGCTCGAGGCCAACGGCCACTTCATCGGCCGT
>Ga0182027_10008088_pt1 | contig 15367 bp, 17 predicted proteins | sample 712E1DmetaG_FD_121300 | JGI IMG/M metagenome (GOLD analysis project Ga0182027, IMG submission 121300) | Permafrost microbial communities from Stordalen Mire, Sweden - 712E1D metaG (Illumina Assembly) | ecosystem: Environmental > Terrestrial > Soil > Wetlands > Permafrost | place: Sweden... | reverse complement strand
CCCCACGGCGACGCCCCCCCCGTCCGCGCCCCTCCGATGACGGCGGCGGGCCGATGATTGATGTGTAGCGGCGCGTTAATCTCCAATTCTTGTGACGGTTTAGGCAGGGACGCCTCGCCGGGCGTCCGGTGCCTCCGGTCGCGCAACGGGTCGCCCACGGACGCCTCGGCGAGGCGTCCATACCTGAATGGTTACTGTTTAAGTTGGTACGCGGCGCGCAATATCGGGATTCCCTTCCGGGTGAACGTCCGTTCAAAATCGGTCATCAGGGCGGCGAGCGCGGGCGGGGTATCGGTCTCTTGAAAAAATGGCGATGCGCCGAAGACCGCCCGAATATGCGCGAAATAATCAGCGTCATCGGTGCGCAGATAGACCACGCCGCCGGGGGCGAGAGCCTGGCGGGCGGAGTTGGTGAACCGTTCGTTGATGAGCCGGCGGCCGTGATGTTTGCGTTTGGGCCACGGATCGGGGAAATAGATGTGAATGGCCCGTGCGGAATGTTGCGGCAGCAAATACTCCAAAAAATACGACGCCTCCATCCGCACGCAGCGCAAATTGGCCACGCCGGCCCGGCGCCCTTTGCGGTCCATTTTCCGCAGCCGGCCCAGCAGGCGTTCCACGCCGATCAGGTTGATTTCCGGGTGGCGGGCGGCGCAGTCCACCAGAAAGGAGCCGTCGCCGCTGCCTAATTCCACCTCCAGGGGTTGAATGCGCGGGAACAGATCGGGCAGGTCGAGCCTTTCAATAATGCCGGGGAGCGCGTGGATCAGGCTGGCAGGCGGCGGCGGCGGATCGGCCAAGGGTTTCATGAGCGGTTAATATTGAAAACAATGTCTTGTGCTATAGAACGGAATTGGGTAAGAAACAACACGGAAACGGCTGGACTCTCCGGAATGAACAAATTGGTCTGCAAGTTGATTGACCGCCTGGTGCTGCGCGCCGCCGCCTCGCGCATGCCCCGGCCGACCGGGGCTGATCCTCGTTCCGACGCGGCCCGGCGTCTCTTGGAATCCCCGGATTTCTTCGGGGATAAGGCGCCGCTGCCGGTGGTTTCGTTCACCGGCGGGAAGAATTTTCAATTCCCTTCGCCCGTGTCCACGGACTGTCACGAGAACAACCTGGTCCGGGGGCGGATGTCGCGGTGCGGCCAGCATTGGAGGAAAAGGCCGGCGGTGGTGCTGTTGCATGGTTGGAACGACCGTTGGGGTTATCGCCACCGGTTCCCCTGGCTGGCCCGGCACTTTGTCCGCCGGGGCATCAACTCGGTCATGTTTGAATTGCCCTATCATTACCAGCGCCGGCCGGGCGAGGGAGAGAGACGCAATTTTATTTCCGAGGACGTCGGGCGGACGATGGAGGCGGCCCATCAGGCGCTGGCGGAAATCAACTCAATGGTCAACTGGCTCTTGGCGCAAGGCTGTCCGCGGGTCTCTTTGTTGGGCTTTTCGCTTGGGGCTTGGCTGGGCGGATTGACCGTCTGCCACAATCCCAGGATCTGCTGCGCCGTTTTAATCACTCCGGTTTCCCGCATAGATCGGATGATTGATGACACGGCCTTTTGCGAACCGCTCCGCCGGGCGCTGATCAGCAAGCCGATGGATTTGAACCCCTTGAATCTGGGCTTCCACAAACCCAAATTGACCCGGGGAAATGTGTTGTTGGTAATAGCCGAGCACGACATGTTCGTGCCGGCGGAGACCAGCGAGGAACTTTGGGAGGCCTGGGGCAATCCCGAACTCTGGAGCCTGCCGCAAGGGCACATCACTACGCTGGGTTCCTCCAGCATGATGAAACGGGCCGGCAAGTGGATGGGCGCGCGCCTGAAAATTCCGGAAGCGTTTGGTGACGGCATCCGCCCGGACCAGGTTCTGAGGTGATCGCGATTGCCAATGACAAATTTTCAATAACCAATTCTCGATCAACCCTTCCGAATCTTCATGCGTCCCGAAATCCGCCTCGAGACATAAGGGCTTCCTTCCAGGAAAAAACGCAACGGCAAATCCGCCGCCCTGGCAACGCCGATCCGTCCCGTCACAACCGCCGGCCCGCGCCACTGGCGGAACCGCCGCGCGTCCGGATGGCGGGCCAGCAGCAACGGCGACCCGGCGTCGCACAAGTCGGCGCCGTCCAGGTCCCGCCCGATTCCCAGGGCCGCGCACAGTTTTCCCGGCCCGTTTGTCAACTGAATGTCAGCGCGGCCCGGACGGTTCCGCCGCAGAATCTCCAGGCCAAACTGCGCTTCCACCGCCCGGATCAACACCGCCTCCGCCTCTCCGGCCCGGCGGCAAACCGCGTTGACGCAAAAATGGTTCCCGTAAATGAAGTAAACATAAGCCCGCCCCGGCGGCCCGAACATCGTCCGGTTCCGCGCCGTCTCGCCGCCAAACCCGTGCGAGGCCGGATCATCCCGCAAATAAGCTTCCGTCTCGACGATCGGCCCCCCGCAAGAGCCATCCGCCGTCCGGCGGATCAGCCAATGGCCAAGCAACCGCCGCGCGACCACCGCCGCCGAGGGCGCGAAAAACGAGCGGGGCAGCGGAGTGAACTTCATCATGGCATCCACAATTTATCGGACAAATGGAAAATGCAAAACGGAGAATAATCCCCGCTTCCCGCACTTCCCGCACTTGCGTGTCAGCATTGGAGCGGTTAAGCTCGTTCTGTGCTGATTGCAATCCATGACGCTGTCCTGCGTGGGCTGGATTTGACCGAAGACCAAGCTCGGCTGGACCTGGCCTTGGGCCTTTTCATAGATCAACGCGTCACGCTGGGACGGGGTGCTGAAATCGCGATGATGACCCAATCCGAGTTCCTCAAGGAACTCGGCCGCCGGGGAATTCCAGTTCATTACGATGTGGAAGACTTTCGGGCTGACTTGCGCACTCTTGACTCGCATTCTCTGCTTCCTTTTGTAGGCGGGGTCACGGCTTCCTAAGCGAGATTTTCATTTTTGGTAAGTCCAATGTTCCCTGCCATTGGGCTCGAGATCCCGTTGCGTCTGGCTGCACCTGATTCGTCGGCGGAGTTACGGTGAACGTGCCATACAAAAAGTAAGTATTGGTGTCTCCTGACCCAATCTCCCAATGCTGGTCAGAAAACGGATCGAGCATGAGCAGCAAACCATCCCCTCTACGCCAGCTAAATGTACCATTAGCCCGTAACCGAATTGTGGAATCATAGGGCAAAGTGATCCAATTCACAGGCACCCGGTAGCCGCCTCCATCTCCGCGCATCCCACCGGACACCTTGAGGGTAGTTGGCGGCTTGCCGTAGGCATCAAGCATTCCACAATGCAAACCGTTCGCTGGATCAACGTAAACCTGCATCGGGCCGGCCACAGGATCGGAAACATTCTCTAACTCCAAGAAAAGCTCCGTCTCTGGACTGGCGTGACCCGGTGGCTGCTCTTCCGCAATAAGCATACGTCCACGAAGGGACTGTCCATAACCGGTGCTCACTGATTTTGACCAATCGCTCACAGCTATGATGTTCGTGTCCGCGCCTGCGAAACAGAAATGAGACATAGTGAACAAAAGAAATAACGTGGTGGCTTTCATATAGATGATTTGACGGCAAATATGCCAGAATGCTCCCAATACGCGGCGTTAGCCTGCCGGGACTGGTGGCGGAAATTCATCGGCGTGGTAGGAGCTGCGCACCATCGGGCCGCTGGCGACGTGGATGAAACCAAGTTGTTCGGCCACGATCTTGTAATGCGCGAACCGTTCCGGGGAGATGTAGGCCACGGCCGGCAAATGGCGCAGGGTCGGTTGCAGGTACTGGCCGAGCGTCAGCATGTCGCATTTGGCCCGGCGCAGGTCGGCCAGGGCGGTGAACAGTTCCTCCTCCGTTTCGCCCAAGCCCAGCATCAATCCGCTCTTGGTCACGATGGCCTCTCCGCCCCGCGCCTTGACTTTGCCCAGGACGCTCAGGGAACGGTCATAAGTGGCGCGATGGCGCACGGCGGGGGTGAGACGGCGAACGGTCTCCAGGTTGTGATTGTAGATGTCGGGGCGCGCGGCAAGGACGGATTCAATGGAGGCGTCGTTGTCAAGTAAATCGGGGACCAGTACTTCGATGACGGTTCGGGGATTGAGCGCGCGGGTCTTTTCCACGGTTTGGCGGAAGTGGCCGGCGCCCCCATCGGGCAGATCGTCGCGGGCCACGGCGGTGATGACGACGTGTTTGAGTTGCAGGCGGCGCGCGGCTTCGGCGACGCGGTCCGGTTCGCCGGCATCCAGCGGGAGCGGCTTGGCGGTGCTGACGGCGCAGAAAGCGCAAGCGCGGGTGCAATGGTCGCCGGCGATCATGAAAGCGGCGGTGGCCTTGCTCCAGCATTCCCAGTGGTTGGGGCACTTGGCGCTCTGGCAAACGGTGTGGAGCTTCAGTTCCTCCAGGAGCGCGCGTGTCTGGCCGAAGCCGTGGTTGACCGGCAATGGAAAGCGCAGCCATTCCGGCAGGCGCGGCCGGGATTGGGGCAATGTGCCGGTTGCGTTCATGTTGTTCTTGCTCAAGTTGCCATTCATTCGGGTTTCAGCCCGCAAATGAAGTGTAGCCCGTAACCGGCATATTTCGAGTGATAAACTTCTATTCGGCGGGGCGGAAGGAATCGCCGATGACGCAGGTCGCGGGCATCAGGTTCTTGTGCGGGCGCTCTTGTCCGCAACAAATTCACTGACTGGCAATGGCGAATCCGGCAGGACTTGAACCTGCAACCTCCTGATCCAGCGGCAGAGCATGGGGAAGGCCCGCCTCGGCGGGGGGCTTAGCCCGGATATTTCATGCCCCGCGCGAAACACCTGCAGTCTTGAGCGCCGGCTTGCAGTCGGCTTGGGGATGAATGGCACGTAGTTAAGCTCCTTGATTTTTGAGTTTCTTTGTACGCAATCATTTTGCCCTTAATTCACAGCGGGGCCTGGTTAAGTACGGGTAGTCTTTGCGCCGCCGTTTCTGGCTGCGCGGTTCGATCCGGCGCCCCGATGAATAACTTTGGAGGGACTACAAAGGCGAGACTCAGTCGAGCCGTGACTTTTCCCCAGAAATCGAGTTTCGGCCCGACAGAGTCTCGCCCTGCCTTCCACGACTGGCCCGTTGCAAAATGACAAAATGAAATGAGATTGAGCTTGCGGAATTCCGGGGAGGCCGGTAAAGTGGGAGAGTCTTCATGGAACGCGGGGTGGAGCAGCCTGGTAGCTCGTCAGGCTCATAACCTGAAGGTCGTGGGTTCAAATCCCACCCCCGCAACCAATTTGGGGCTTTATACATTGCCTTCTGGAGTTCTTCCGGTTCTCCGGCCTTGCGTCCCGTGTTGCCACGGCGCAGTTACTTTCCGTTACTGGCGTTTAGCTCCGCCAGAGAGGGACTTCCACCCTCCTTGCACGCTCCATCCCAAGCGCACGAGTGCGACCGTCCCGGTCGCCTCCGTCGGCGTCTCGCCGGCGTCTCGCCGGCGGTTTAGGCTTCCGGGGAGCGCGCGTCCCGATGCCGGATCGGGATGCAGCGGGCCGCGCCTCGCGGCCCGCATCCGCCATCACTTTCATTTCTGCTTTCCGCTTTTAGCTTTCGCCTTCCAGTTCGCGCAGGCGCAATTCCACTTCATCAACGACTTCATCCGGGGTGGAAGTGCCGGCGGTCAGTCCGACCGTTTCCGCGTCCGTCAGCCATTCCGCTCGCACGCCCTCCGCGTCCTCCATCTGATGCACCCGCGGACAATACCGGCGGCAAGTGGCTGCCAATTCGCGCGTGTTGTTGCTGTGCGCGCCGCCAATCACAATCACCACATCGGCCTGCCGCGCCATCTCCACCGCCGCCGCCTGCCGCTGCTTGGTCGGCTGGCATACGGTGTCCACGAAGCGGACTTCCGAGCGCGGGAAACGGCGCCGCATCATCCCCACCAATTGGCGGACCCGGTCAATCGGCTGGGTGGTCTGGGCGGCCACGCCAAAACGCGGGCGCTCCGCCAGTTGGAGCGCGTCCTCCTCCGTCAGGATCACGTCGAATTCCGCCAAGTCCCCGGTCAATCCGCGCACTTCCGCATGATCGCGCTGGCCGATGATGACGGGGTGAAAATTCTCCCGAACCAAAGTCTTGACAGCGCGATGCGCGTAATGCACGAGGGGACAGGTCGCCTCCAGCACCCGCAGCCCGCGCGCTTGCAGCGCCCGCAGAGTCTTGTCCGCCGCACCGTGCGCGGTGATCATGACCGCCGGGGTGGCCACCGCTTCCACGCGGTTCTCGATACGGATGCCGCGGGCGCGCAGGTCCGCGAGCACTGTTTGGTTATGCGCCAGTTCGCCCAGGATGGTCAGCCCGGCAGGACGAAGCTCCCGCTGAACCGGGAAACTCGTTTCCTTACGCGCCAGGGCAATGGCGTCGCGCACGCCGAAACACATGCCCAGATGGGCGGCCCGGATGATGTTGAGGACGCGCGCCGCGGGGGGCCGGATTTCGCATTCACTTTGTATCACAAAGTAAGAGACGGCGTTTCTCACAAGATGTTCAATCTTTCGCCCAATTATTTCCCCGGCCGCGCCAGGCGCACAATCTGCTCCAGCAAATCTATGTAGGCCGCGAAGGCTTTCCGCCCGGCCGGCGTCAGCGCGCAGGTGGTCAGCGGACGCTGCCGTTGAAAGGACTTGGTGACGGAGACGAAGCCCGCTTCCTGCAAGGTCTTGATGTGCATGCTCAAATTCCCGTCGGTCATTTTCAGAGTGTCGCGCAACTCGGTGAAGGACAGCTCCGGCGTGGAGGCCAGCAGCGAGACGATGGGAAGGCGGCCCTTCTCGTGAATCACGCGGTCGAGCTGGAGGAACGGCTTTGTGTTCACACAACGGCCCCGCGCTTTTCGGTGAAGTGGAGGAAAACGCCATAGAGCGCGTGCCCGCCGCCGAACAACACGCCCATGACCATATTGGAGCTTCCCAGGGGAATGTCCGGCTCGGCCCCGTTCAGCAACGGGTAGGCCATCCAGTAACCAATGCCCGCCAGCCCGGCCACAATGTATCCCCAGCCAAAGAGCCGGAATCCGCGCGGCATGAAGAACCCGGCCGCATGCATGGCCAGCCCATAAAGCACCATCCAAATGAGAATCAGCAGCATGACCAGATCCCATCTCAGTGTGTCCACGACAAAAAATACAATGCCCATGATCAAGCCCGTGAAAAATGCCGGCGAGACGGCCTGCGCGATCCGGCGGGTTGGGGGCGACCAAAAAGGCTCCAATTCCCTGAGCGCCTGGCGCCGGATCAGCAGGAACGCTTCCGCCATGCAGAGCAGGGCGATCGCGGTCCAATAGGCGGCGAACGGGCGGGCGGTTTCAAAACCCCGGACCATGCCGAAGGCGCCGGCGGCGAGGCCCGTCGCGCCCACCAGGCCCATGACGGGCGCCAGAGCGCGGCGATACACGGCCGACCGCTCCATCAAGGTGCGGATGACTATCAGATTCTCAGATGCCCAATCATTTTGCATGAATGGACTTTGCATAACAAAGCCCCCCGCGTCAAATTTATTTTGGCCGAAGCTGGTCAATCTCCTCAATCAACCCCGGCGGCACGCAGGCAATGGCATCGGCTTGTGTTTCACACAAACGGATGAGGTCCGCACGATCTTTGGTTCGTTTCGAGGCGCGGCGTGTCATGTCCTGGAAGGCCCACAGTTTGCCCTGCACCAAATCCGCCAACCCCGCGACTGGAATATCCACCCCGAACAGCCTGCCCGGCACCGCGCGCGCCGGGAAAGCCGCGTAGCGCGAATTGACGCTGATTTGAAGACGAAGACGGCTGCCCGGCAACTGGGCATTGATGGAATGCGGGAAGATCTCGACGGCAAAGCCGCGCGCCCGCAACGCCTCCGCCACCCCGGCCTCCGCCACCACCGCGAAATCGGCGTCCAAAGTCACCATCGGCTCCGCGTAATGATTTACGGCCAGGCCGCCCACCAGGCAAAAGCCATGCCCGGTGGAACGCAACGCTTCCACCGCGAGCCGCAAGTCGGAATCGTTTCCGGTAATCCCCGCGAAAAATTCTGCTTCACTCATAACGCCATGCCGGTTCCATGTTAGCTGTTGGAGGCCCTGAAATATCCGGGTTAGGGAGAGTGGTTCGTTTGCTCGTTGGTCGCAGTGTCAAGATGTGCCCGAGCCGTCCGGGCTTTCCTTTTCCCCACTGCTTTTCTTCGGGCAGCCGTTCCCGCTCTCGACTTCCCCTTGGGCTTGTGCTCTTTCGCCCGCCGGGGCGCGACCTTGCCCGCGTCGCCCCATAGCCCCTCCAAGTCGTACTTTTCCCGCACGTCCGTCCGCATCACATGCACAATCACGTCAAAGTAATCCATCACCTGCCACGCCGCGTTCGCGTCCCCGTCCATCGCGCGCGGAGACTCGCCGTGGTCCTCCCGCAACCGGTCGGTGATCTCGTTGACGATGGCCCGGAGGTGGGGTTCGGTCGCGCCCGAGGTGATGACGAAAAAATCGGTGATGGAAGAGAGATTCCGCACATCAAGGATGACGGTGTTCTCAGCCTTCTTATTCTCGGCCAGGTCGCGGCACAATAGCGCCAATTTCTTGGATTCCATTTAGGCCCTTACCATACTCCCCCGGCGCTCAAAGATAAAGCCGATTGTTGGCAATCGCCTCCGCCACCGCAGCCGGCGTCAGGAGCGTGACCGGCAGCCCCGCCTTGACCCGCGCCCGGATCTGGGAGGACGACACCACCACCGGAAACCCGCGCAAGGCGCGTCCGCGGAACGGCGCGGGAAGCGCCGGCGGCCCTTCGCCCGGACGGGGCGCGACCACAAATTGCGCCAGGCGGGCCAGTTCGGCCGCGTCGCGCCACTGTGGCAATTGCGCCGTCTGGTCCGCGCCGATCAGGTAAAAAAGCTCCGCCCCGGGGAATTTTTCGGCGTAATGCCGCAGCGTGTCCACCGTGTAGGAGACGCCGCCGCGCCGGAGTTCCAGATCATCAATGTCGCACCCCGTTTCGCCGGCGAGCGCCAGCCGCAACAGACGCAGGCGTTCCGGCGCGGGCGCGGGGGATGTCCCCGGCTTGAACGGCGATTGGGCCGCCGGAACAAAGCAGACCTTGTCCAGGCCCAATTCTTCCCGCGCCGCGCGCGCGACCAGCAGATGCCCCAAATGCACCGGATCAAACGACCCGCCTAATAGACCAATCTTCATACAAAAATGGGCCATGACCTTACGCCGAAACCCGCGCCCAAAGCCAGCGCGAAAGAGGGTTAGAGAATTTGCGCCTTGAGTTTTTCGTGAACATTAGCTTTGTTAAAGCGCGCAAGGCGTCCGGCCTGCGACAAGTTTGGCGCGCCTGAAACAGAAATGAGCAAAACGCTGGTCATTGTTCCGACTTACAACGAGCGGGAGAACCTCCCCGTCATGGCCCAGTGCCTCTTGAAATTGCCCGTCCCCGTGGACCTTCTCGTGGTGGACGACAATTCACCCGACGGCACCGGCCGGATCGCCGACGATCTGGCCGCCCAACATCCCGCCATCCATGTCCTCCATCGCCAGGAGAAAAACGGGCTGGGCCGCGCCTACCTCGCCGGGTTTGCCTGGGCGCTGCAGCGCGATTTTGAATTCATTATGGAGATGGACGGCGATTTTTCCCACAACCCCGATGACATTCCCAAATTCCTCGCCGCCGCGGAAAACGCCGATCTGGTGTTAGGCTCGCGCTATTGCGGGGGAATCCGCGTCATCAACTGGCCGCTGAAACGCCTGTTGCTCAGCACCGCCGCGGCGCGGTATGTGCGCCTGATCACCGGCTTGCCCGTCACCGATCCGACCGGCGGGTTCAAGTGCTTCCGCCGGGCCGCCTTGCAATCCATTCAACTCGACGCCATCAAGTCCAACGGCTATAGCTTCCAAATCGAGATGACCCACCGCATTTGGATGCGCGGGATGCGCGTGGCCGAGGTGCCGATCATCTTCACTGAGCGCCTCCAAGGCTGCTCCAAGATGTCCGGCAACATCGTCTGGGAAGCCTTGGTCATGGTCTGGAGTCTCTGGATCAAGTGCGGCTTCCGCCGTTCGCCCCCGAAGAAGCGCCCGGCCTGAAAGCGCGGCCGGGGAGGGGAAGAGGCGGCGCCCATTCATGAATCGCCCCTGGGGGCGGGCGGCCGCCGGTGACTTCTTGGGTAGTTCTTCATGATAATCCTAATCTTAATCCTAATCTTAATCTAATCCTACTCGATGGGGCTGGGCGATTTAAGATCCGCTTGCCCTGCATGCGGATTCGAGCGTAAAATGACGCCGATGGAACGTAACGAATCACATTATTAAACGATTGCGCCCGTAGCTCAGTTGGATAGAGCAACTGCCTTCTAAGCAGTGGGTCGTGGGTTCGATTCCCGCCGGGCGCGCCACCTGTTCCGGATTGGTGACTGTTTAGGTAGGGACGCCTCGCCGAGGTGTCCGGGGCGTCCAGCGGCGCAACGGATCACCCACGGACGCCTCGGCGAGGCGTCCCTGCCTGAATAGTTACCCGGATGGCGAACGGCGAATGGGAAAAACGGGTCGTCCTGTGTCCAACTATGCTCGCGCTCGAATTCCTGGCCCAATTGGCCGATGCCCACCGCGAGGCGCTCGCCGCCCGCGTGCGGGAGTTTTCCATTGACGGGGAGGTGTTCCGGTTCAATTCCGAGCCGGCCATCATGGGGGTCGTCAACCTGTCGGCGGACTCGTGGTATCGGGAGAGTGTATGTTTGACAGTAGAAAAGGCGGTCGGGCGCGGAAAGGTCCTCCAGGCCCAGGGCGCGCGCCTCATTGACGCGGGGGCGGAATCCACGCTGGGCCATGCGGCGCGGCGCAACCGCGAGGAACAGAAACGGATGCTGCTGCCGGTGATCCGGGGGCTGGCGGCGGAGAAGATCCTGGTCTCGGTGGAAACTTACGATCACGTCGTGGCCCGCGCATGCCTGGAGGCCGGCGCGCGGGTGATCAACCTCACTGGAACAGAGAAGGCGGGGGAAGTGTTCCGGATGGCGGCGGGCCATTCGGCCGCCGTGATTATTTGTTATGTGCAGGGACGGCATGCGCGCGCGGTGGGGGATTTTGTTTTCAGCGCGGACCCGGTCGCCGCCATGAGCGACTATTTTTCGCGTCTCGCGGAATTGGCGGCCAAAAACGGCCTGGAAAAAATTATGATTGACCCCGGCCTCGGATTTTATTATCCGAACCTGCGGGACGGCGCGGCGCGGGTCCGGCGCCAGATGTCGGTTTTTTTGAACACGTTCCGGTTGCGGGCGCTGGGGTTTCCGGTGTGCCACGCGCTGCCCCATGCGTTTGAGTATTTTGGGGAGGAGGTGCGCGGCGCGGAACCGTTTTTTGCCGTGCTGGCGGCGCTGGGCAAGACCGATCTGTTCCGAACGCACGAAGTCCCGCGCATAAAGGCGGTGCTCGACGCTTTGAAAGTGTTTCCGGCAATACATGAGATTCATACTCTCTGACAAAGAATGGCGCCCTTCTCCTCCGTTTGTAGCGTCGAGTCTGTGGCTCGATCTTCGATTCCTGCTCTTTGACAAAGAAAGACTCCCTCTTCCCCGGAAGGGGCCACCCATTGCTCCCGCGCTTCCAGTTGGTGGAGCTTGAGCAGGGCGCGGATGCCGTTCGGCGTGTAGCGATAGGAAACAAAGAGGCGGATTTTGTCCCCGGCGAAAAAATCAAAAGCCTCGCCATGAACGGTGAGCGCGCGGCGCCGCGTGAACACAAAATCCGCGGCCACCCTCTTATAGCCGGCCGCGGAATCCTCCACGGCAAAACGCACCGCGCCATCTCCGGCCTCGAATCCCAGGTCGAACAGAAACGTCGTCAGCCAGTCGCGGGTGAGCGGGTTGTCGTAGCCGGGGAGGATGCGTTGCGCGCCGGCGGCGTAATCGGGGCCGGGCGCCAGATTGGCGCTCAAGAGCAGGCGGTCATCGCCGCGCACCACGGCGGCCAGGCGCGGCAAAATCAGTTCCGGCTCGAAATTGGGGATCATGCCGAAAAAGGTGATCAAGCGAGCGGGGCGGGCGCCGCCGGGAGGCCCGAAAACATTCGGCAGATCATCGGCCAATGCCAAGTCGCAAACCAAGGGATGGCACGGCAGATTTTCGACGGCCTCGCGGGCCGCCTGGCGGGCGGTCAGCGCCAGCGCCAGGCTGACATCGCACGGCCGGTAGGAAACTTCCTTCCCCTGCGCGGCCAGCAGCCGGAGCAGGCGGGCGTCTTTCTGGCCGCCGCCGCAGCCCAATCCGATGACTTGGACCGCCGCCGGGAACCGCCGCGCGGCGGTGGCGAAGGCATTGTCATAAATGGCCAGGCAGGCGGGATCGGTGCGGGAGGGGGAATAGGCCTCGTGGAGAGCGAGCCATTTTTGGGCCTGCTTGTGGGAATCGTAGTGGAACTTAGGATTGACTTGGCGGGCGCGGAGGCAGCGGAGGAGTTCGCGCCGGATATTGTCCGGGAACTGGCTGGAATGAATCGTGACGCTGGCAAGGGACATAAGTAGTCAAATGCCTTCCCCCGGACTGTGGCCCGGCAATTCGTGGGTGGCGGAGACCTCGGCCCCGAGTTCGCCGCTGTCGGTGGAGAGGATGCGATAATGGCGGATTTGCATGGAGACTTGTTGGCCGTCGCCGAGGCCGAGGCGGGAATACTCCTCCTTGCTCATGCGGGAGCGGACGACCAGGCCGCTGGGCAGGACCAGTTCCAGCCGCAGCATTACGCCCAGGAAATAAGTCCGCCGCAGTGTCGCCGGGTAGCGGCACGCCGCCGGATCGGGCGACACTTGCACGGCGTAAGGGCGGAATCCAATCCGCAGCTTCTGGCCGTCGGCCAGGCCGTGGGCCGGAAACTCCAGTTCGTTGTGCCGGGCCACGCCGTCGCGCGCCTCCAATTCCAGCACGTTCAACACGCCGACAAACTTGGCGACGAACTCATTGCGCGGCTGTTCATAGACTTCCTGCGGCGTGCCGATTTGCGCCAGACGGCCATTGGAGAAAATCACGATCCGGTCCGCCACTTCCATCGCCTCCTCCTGGTCGTGGGTGACGAAGATGGTGGTCAGCTTCAAATCCTGATGCAGGCGGACGAGCCATTGGCGCAATTCCTGGCGGATTTGCGCGTCCACCGCCGCAAACGGCTCGTCCAGCAGCAGCACATCGGGATTGCCGGCCAGGGCGCGGGCGATGGCGACCCGCTGGCGCTGGCCGCCGGACAGTTGGTGCGGATACCGTTCTTCCAATCCCTTCAACTCGAGCAAGGCGACCAGTTCGGCGACGCGGGCCTGGATTTTCTTTCGGTCCCATTTTTTGATTTTTGGGCCGAAGGCGATGTTCTTGAAGACGGTCATGGTCTTGAACAGGGCGTAGTTCTGAAAAACGAAGCCGATGCTGCGGTGTTGGGGCGGGACGCCGTTGACCTGGGCGCCGCGGATGAAAATGCCGCCTTCATCGGGCGTCTCCAGGCCGGCGATGAGGCGCAAGGCGGTGGTTTTGCCGCCGCCGCTGGGGCCGAGCAACGCGACCAACTCGCCGTCGTTGACGGTGAAGCTGATGTCGCTCAACGCGGCTACGCTGCCGAATTGCTTGCTGATATTTTTTAGCTCGATGCTCAAGGCAGAGGGTGAAGATAACAGAATGCTCCGAAAATGTCGAGTTTGGACCCGTTCCGATGGCGGACAATCCGCTGGGATGGCTGGAAATTGAGTGATGGAGTCATCGGGTGAAGGCCGGGTGAGCATGGTCAAGGTTGAAGAAATGGTTTGACTGGGTTGGACTGGGCTTGACTCCAGACGATTGGCCAATTGCGAATTGCCTGCCCGCCGTGTTGTCCGCCGCAGAGGCCAACCACCATTTGTTGTGGATTGTGCTGGGGAACCCGCAATATATGGCGAGGCCGGTGGGCGCGTTGCCCCGACGATAGAGGTTGAAAAGCACTTTGACCGGGTTTGACTCGGTTTGACTCGGTTTGACCCGGTTTGACTCGGTTTGACTCTTTTTGGCCGGGTATGACTGTTTTTGACCGGCCACAACCCGCCTTCGTCGGAGCTTCCTCCGCCGCCAGAGGCTTTGGCGGCACGAGTCGCCGCAGCAAGTTGCGGAGTTTGACCACGGATGGCACTGATGACACGGATTTCTCGTGAACAGAAGGAAACGAAGGAAACGAAGCCCCGATTCCGAATCGGGATTCCTTCGTTATCTTCGTTTGCTTCTGTTGAAAACATTTCATGCGATTGCGGATTGCGGATTCCGTGGAAGGGCGCAATGGAGTGGTGGAGTGATGGAGTGATGGGAAAACCCAATACTCCATCACTCCAACACTCCGTTGAGTTCCACCAGGGAACTCGGGCTGCACTATTCATCATGGGGCCATTATCGCATGGATCGGGAAAAAGCGACTACCCACCGTGGGTACGATTTGCAGGTCAAAAATGGGGGGTTCCGAACGCGAAAAAAGGCTTGTAAAGACCGGGTAAAAACGGCGTTGGCACAAAAAAAGCAGAAGTGCAAAGGTGAAAATAGTTTGGCGGCAGGAAGCGTTTGGCTGCCGCTTTGGCAATTGCGGAGTGCGAATTGCGGATTGGCTTCCAAGGAACCTCGTAGCGGCTTTCGGCAGAAAGCCGCCATTGGTGTTTCGACTGCTGGCCAGGTCGAGAGGGACGCGAAAAGTGCGGCGCTCTGCCGAGCGCCGCTACGCTTGCTCCGGGCGGAAAGCGGCACAAATCCTACCTGAATAGTTACCAGCCGGCTTTCCGAGGGATTTCTTGGGGAAAGCCGGGTGCAACTTGGCGCTCCGATTCCCCGGCGGTCCCGTCCAACTTCTTTGTCCTGCGCCCCCGCGAAAAAATGACGCGCAAATCGGTTGACTTGCCGGTGGCCAAGCCTCATAATCCCCCCAAGCCGTCGTATGCCAAGACTTGTTATTCTGAGCGAAGGGTTGACCGGAAGAGCGCACGAGCTGAAGGTGGATAAAACCACGATCGGCCGGGTGGACGACAATACGTTCCCCATCCCGGAAGCCTCGATCTCCAGCCACCACTGCGAAATCCTCCTCCGCGGCGCCGATGTCGTCCTGCGCGACCTCAACTCGACCAACGGCACTTTTATCAATGGACAACAACTCACCGGCGAAGCGGTCCTGAAAGCCGGCCAGATTATCCGCCTGGGGCAGGTGGAAATGCGCCTGGAAAATCCCGAGCCAAAATCCGCCGCCGCCGCCAAAAAGCTCCCCGATCAGACCATGGTCATCCCTCAGGGCGTGAAACTGGGCCAGGAATCCTCCACCAAGATCGTCGCCTTCAACGATGCCAAAAGCGGGTTTGCCAAGAAGAGCAACAAGGGCACCAAGATTTTCATCGCCGTCGCCGTGGTCCTTGGCCTG
>Ga0182027_10008087_pt1 | contig 15367 bp, 17 predicted proteins | sample 712E1DmetaG_FD_121300 | JGI IMG/M metagenome (GOLD analysis project Ga0182027, IMG submission 121300) | Permafrost microbial communities from Stordalen Mire, Sweden - 712E1D metaG (Illumina Assembly) | ecosystem: Environmental > Terrestrial > Soil > Wetlands > Permafrost | place: Sweden... | reverse complement strand
GCCTTCGATGAATTTCATCTTTACGACATCGCGCGGGCCACCACGCTGCACGACCGCGAGACCAAGCAGGTTGAGTTCGTCCACGCCGAAAGCATGTTCGCCCCCACCATTTACGTCTATGACGGCGCGGCGGGCTATCGTTTCAACGGCGGGTTGACCACCGCCCAGGCCTACGGCAACAGCGCCGGGAACACGAAAATCGCCGTCATGCGCGAGTTTGTCAACGCGGAGACCAACCATCTTGGGCGTGGCGCTGCCCAAGGGCCGGCTGCGCTTTTACCGGCGCGACGCGGACAACCAGTTGCAATTCGTGGGCGAGAATGAAATTGACCACACGCCGCGCGAGGAAACCATCCGCGTGACGACGGGCAATTCGTTCGATTTGGTGGGCGAGCGCAAGGCGACCAATTTCAGAATGGACAGCAGCGAGAAGTGGATCAACGAGACATTCGAGATCAAGCTGCGCGACCGCAAGAGTGAGCCTGTGGAAATCCGGGTGGTGGAGCATCTCTACCGCTGGAGCAACTGGAACATCACCGAGAAGACCGACGACTACAAGAAGACCGACGCGCAAACCATCGAGTTCCGCATCCCGCTCAAGCCCGACGTGGAGCGGACGGTGACCTACACGGTGCATTATTCGTGGTAGGGCGGGCAGTCCCCTGCCCGCCGGGTAGGGCGAGACTCTGTCGAGCCGAAACTCGATTTCATGGGAAAAAGTCACGGCTCGACAGAGTCTCGCCCTACCGGGGTGGGAATTAGTCGAGTTTGGTGGACTACACGGTGCATTATTCATGGCAGCCTGAGCGGAACCTTGCGAATTTGTAATGTTGGGGAAAGTTTCCTGTTAAGTCGCTGTGGCACGGTATGGCCATCAAAACCGGTTGCCGGTCAACATTTAACAGATGAACATTCAACAAAGGACAAATCAAATGAAGAATCGAACACTAAGAAACATGGCCGCCTGGCTCACGGGCGGACTGCTGCTGACGGCAGGCGTGAGCGTGCTTCTCACCGCCCGCGCCAGCGATCAACCGCTGCCCAAGGCCAAGTCCATGGGCCTGGTCATTGACGACCACCCGCTGGCGCGCGACGCCAGGGCGGGGGTCAGTTACGCCGAAGTGGTCAAGAGGGTCATCCCCAGCGTGGTGAAAGTGGAGGTGACGACCGCCGCCAAGGAAACGTCGGTGGAGATGCCGGGCCTGCCGGATGATCCGTTTTTCCGCCAGTTCTTCGGCCTGCCGGGCGGCGGCGGACGGCAACGGGTTCTCACCCCGCCCGAACACGGGCTGGGTTCCGGCGTGATCGTGACCAAGGACGGCTATATCCTGACCAATTGCCATGTGGTCAACGATGCGGACAAGGTGAAAGTGACCTTGCAGGACGGTCGCGAATTGACCGCCAAAGTCATCGGCAAGGACACGGGATCCGATGTCGCGGTGGTGAAGATAGACGCGAAGGACCTTCCCGCCATCACGCTGGCGGACAGCTCGAAGATTGAGGTGGGCGACGTGGTCCTGGCCGTGGGCAATCCCTTCGGTCTGGGCCAAACGGTGACGATGGGGATCGTCAGCGCCACTGGGCGCGTGGCGATGGACTTGAAGTATCAGGACTTCATCCAAACCGATGCGGCGATCAATCCCGGCAATTCGGGCGGAGCGCTGGTGGACACCGACGGGCGTTTGATCGGCGTCAACACGGCCATTTTCAGCCGCAGCGGCGGGAACGAGGGAATTGGCCTGGCCATACCCACCGACCTGGCCCGCGAGGTGATGGTCAGTCTGGTCAAGGACGGCAAGGTGACCCGCGGCTATATCGGCGTCCATATCCAGCCGCTGACGGCGGCGCTGGCCAAGGAGTTCGATCTCAAGAGCGACAAAGGGGCGCTGGTGGATGAAGTGGAGCCGAACAGCCCCGCCGCCAAGGCGGGTTTGCGGAGCGGCGACGTCATCCTGCAATTCGACGGCAAACCGATTGCGGACGCGCGGCGGCTCTCGCTGGAAGTGGCCGGCGTTGCGCCCGGCGAAAAAGTCCCCGTGCGCATCTGGCGCGACGGTTCGCCCAAGACCCTCGACATAACGGTCGCGGAAATCCCCGGCGAGGCGCAACTGGCCAAGAATAGCGCCATTCACCAGGATTCCAGCGACACCCTGCAAGGGGTGGCCGTCACCGACCTGGATCCCCAAGCGCGCCGCCAGTACTCCGTGGACAAAAAGATCACGCAGGGCGCGGTCGTCATGCAGGTGGACCCGGCTTCGGCGGCCGCGGACGCCGGGCTGAAGGCGGGGGATGTGATCATCGAGATCAACAAGCAGCCCGTGAAATCGGCCGATGACGCCGTGAAACTAACCTCAAACGCCAAGGACAGGGTGACGCTGCTTCATGTGTGGAGCAACGATGGCGGCCGATGGGCCAGCCATTATCTGACGGTGGATGAAAGCAAAGCGGGTTAATCCGCCGCCTCGCAAGGAACTGACGACCCCTCCCGCATTCGCTCCCGCGAACGCGGGAGGGGCATTTGGTTGGAACCGGGGCGTATTTCCTTTCATCTTAATCCTGCTCCCACTCTCGACTCCCAACCGGCTTTGATTTATGATGGACGGCGTCATGCGCATTCTGGTGGTTGAGGACGACAACAAGATTGCCTCCTTCATTGTCAAGGGGCTGAAGCAGGCCGGCTACGCCGTGGACCGTTGCGCGGACGGCGAGGAGGGCCTTGTGTTTGCCGAATCCACCGCCTACGACGCCGCGGTGGTGGACATCATGCTGCCCAAGCTGGACGGGTTGAGCCTGGTGCAGCGGCTGCGCGGCAAGAAGATCCGCACGCCGGTGATTATCCTCAGCGCCAAGGCGGCGGTGGACGACCGGGTGAAAGGACTGGAAGCCGGGGCGGATGATTACCTGACCAAGCCGTTCGCCTTCTCCGAGTTGTCGGCGCGGGTGCTGGCGCTCATCCGCCGCGCCACCCAAACCGCCGAGCCAAGCCGCCTGAGCGCCGGAGATCTGGAAATGGACCTCCTCACCCGCGAAGTCCGGCGGGGCGGTGAAAAAATCGAATTGCAGGCGCGCGAGTTCGCCCTGCTGGAATACTTGATGCGCCACAGCGGGCGCGCGGTGACCAAGACCATGATCCTGGAGCACATCTTTGACTACAGCTTTGATCCGCAGACCAATGTCGTGGATGTCCTGATGCACCGGCTGCGCGCCAAGGTGGACCCGGACAAGACGCGGCTGCAAACCCTGCGCGGGGTGGGTTATGTTCTTAAATAGCCCCCTGCGCCATTTCGCCTTCCGCCTCAGCCTCTGGTACGCGCTGATCTTTGCCCTGAGCACCGCTGTCCTGCTGGCGCTGGTGTATTATTTGGTGAGCGGCGCCTTGCAGCGCAAGGACGAGGAGGTGATTCGCGCCCGGCTCAAGGAATATGCCACCCTCTACCAGGCCGGGGGTCCCGAGGCGTTGCGGGCGCGCGCCATCCAGGAAAACAATCCCGCCGATGACAAGTCCTTTTATGTCCAACTCGTTTCCCCGCAGGTCAATCTCAACTTCGAACGCGTCCCCGACGGCTGGGGCGGCACCGTCATGCTGCCCCAGTTCGAGAAGGTCTGGAATCAATTTGAAATCAACCGCCGCCCGAAAAACGCGGAAAAAGATTTCACCCTGGCCGGGGCGAAAATGGCGGACGGCGCGGTGCTGGTCGTGGGCCGGATCACCAATAACCGCGACGTGCTCTGGGAGCCTTTTCGGCAGACGGCGCTGCCCGTCGGCGCGGCGGTGGCGCTGTTGGGGCTGGTTATTGGCGGATTCGTTTCCCATCGCGCGCTGCTGCCCGTGCGCCAGATCGTCGCCACCGCGCGCGACATCATCCGCACCGGGAACCTGGACGCCCGGGTGCCCGCCCGCCCCTCGCGGGACGAGCTGGACGAGCTGGCGCGGCTGTTCAACACGATGCTTGACAAGAACCAGGCCCTCATCCGCGCCATGCGCGACTCGATGGACAATGTGGCGCACGATTTGCGCACCCCGCTCACCCGCCTGCGCGGGGCCGCCGAAAGCGCCCTCCAGCAGAACGCCGATCCCGCCGCCGCCCGCGAAGCCCTGGCCGACTGCGTGGAGGAATCCGAGCGCGTTCTGAGCATGGTGACGACCCTGATGGACATCGCCGAGGCGGAGGCCGGCACCCTGCGCCTCCAGCGCCAGCCGGTGGACCTCTGCCGCCTCCTCCGCGAAGCCATTGACATTTACGAATGCGTCGCGGAGGAAAAGAAAATCCGCGTCGCCGCCGAACTGCCGCCGTCGTGCGAGGCGTGGGTGGACGCCAACCGGGTGCGCCAGGCGTTTGCGAATCTGCTTGACAATGCCCTCAAGTATACGCCGGAGGGCGGCACGGTGACCATCTCGGCCGCCTGCGGGGGCGGGGAGGCGGTGGTCCGTTTTCGCGACACCGGCCCGGGCATCCCGGAGAACGAGCAGGACAAGATATGGGACCGCCTCTATCGCGGCGACAAGAGCCGTTCGCAGCGCGGGCTGGGCTTGGGATTGAGCGTGGTCAAGGCGGTAATCGAGGCGCACGGGGGCAAGGCCACCGTTCACAGCGCCATCGGGAGCGGCTCCGAATTCACCGTGCTCCTTCCCATTCAGGCCCATTGAGCGCGCCGGGGTCAGAGCCGTTGGAGGCCGCACCGCTTGCATGCGCTGCGAAGCGCCTCGTCTCGTGACGCGAGCGGAATTCTCCGGCGCAGGGCCACTTCCAAATAGACGGCGTCATACACGGTGAGGCCGTGTTCTTCAGCAAGCCGGCTGATGTGATCGAGAGCATTTCGCGCCGCCTCCTCGTCCACGGTAAATTGCATGGCGGTCAATTTTTCCAGGGCGGCTTTCCTCTGGGGCGCGGTCAGTATGCGGCGGCGTTGCGCCATCAAGAGAACATTGGCCATCTCCAGGAACCAGAACGACGGCACCACCACAATGGCGCCTGAAGCGACCTCGTGAAGGAGTTCATCGGTTTGGGCGGTGGCCTGATCGCGGTGAACCCATGAAAACCCCACCGACGCATCCACGACAAAACCCGCGCTCAACGCCGTCCCTCCTCGATCCAGGATTTGACTTCCGCCTGCGTGAGTTTCGGCTTTCCTTTGTTCCGCGCGGCGATCTGCTTGCTCAACTCGACCAGTCCGCCAACCGCCTGGCGGACAGAGTTGAGGTCGCGGCGGCCTTCGGGCACCAATCGCGCCACGGGCTTTTCGTGTCTGGTGATAATGACCTCTTCGCCTCGCGCCACCCTGGCGAGGAGCCGGCCAAAGCGGGTTTTTGCTTCAAATGCGGTTACGCTTTCCATAAATAGGGCAAATGACTATTAGTTCTTCAACTCGCCGCAGTCGAGCATCTCCTTGCCGTAGTAGGGATTTCTGATGTCCTTGCCGGTTTGCAGCCAGTTGGCGTCGGCCATCGGGCAATAAACCTCGTGATAGACGCCTTTGCCGGCCTTTTTGTCGGCGAGATACTTGACAAGCGACGCGCTGAACGGCTTGAAGGCGGCGCGGGCGGCTTTCAAGTCCCTGGCTTGGGCGAGCGTTTCCGCCTGCGCCGCCACGGCGGGCGGCAGCATTTTCATCGAGTCGCCTTTGACGGCGGTGGCGATGGCTTTGGCATGTTCGCCCAAGCCCTGCAAGGAGTCGTTGGCGAGGTTGGTTTGGATGGACAGGTAGTGGTTCAGAACGGATTTCACCGGCTCCATCAGGGCCGGATCATCCGCCGCGCGGAGGGAGGGGTTGCACAAGAGGGCGGCTGCCGCCGCGAGGGTGAGGGTCATGGATACGATTTTCATATAGACGTAATAATTGTTCTTTATTGTCCCATGCTTTTGTTCTTTCGTCAAAGCCGGTCACTAATACTACGCCGGCTCATCGAGAACCCCTCAAAAATCCATTCCGGGGCGGATTGCCTTTCAGGTTTGATCCAGTTTGCGCAAGGCGAAGGAGCAGGCGCCGATGGCCACCGCTTCACTGGTGCCCAGGCGGGAGAGGCCGACGCCGATGCGCTGCAACGGGTCGTATTTGACCTTGCGCCGGCTGCCGGGCACCGCGACCGCCCGCGTTTGGCCGGCCAGGAATTTCCTGAGTTGCGCGGGGTCTTCCAGGTTGAACGCCTGGGAGGCGAGGCGGCGGAAGGCAATGCCATTGGGGCCGGTGTAGGTGCTGTTCAACTCGGCGGTGAGCGCCGGCAAAAAGAGCGGCGCGGCCCCGGAGAGTCCGCCACCGACGACGGCCAATCCATCCACCAGCGTGAGGGCGCAGCCCAGGGCGTCGCCAACCACTTCGCCCAATTGGCGGAAGGCCTCCAGCGCGGCGGCTTTGTCGCCGGGTTGCCTGCCGAGGCCGATGTCGCAGACGGCCTTGGGTTCGGGCGCCTGGTCGAAGGGCAGGCCGGCTTTCTCGGCATAGACGCGGCGGACGGCGCGGATGCTGGCCCCCTCCTCGGCGTTCATCCCCGGGCGCAATTTGTGGCGCAAGAGCCAGACTTCGCCGGCGATGGAATTGTCGCCCGTGAATAATTCGCCGTTGCGCACAATGCCGCCGCCGAAGCCGGTGCCGAGTGTGACGCCGAAAAGATTGTGGTAACGCTTGGGGCTGCCGGCCTTTTGCAGCAGGCCGTTGACGTGCGGCAGGAATCCGGCGATGGCTTCGCCATAAACGAAAAGGTCGCCGTCATTGTTGATGAAGACCGGGATGCCGAATTTGTCCTCCAGCATCGGACCGAGCGCCACGCCGCCGCGGAAGGCGGGCAGATTTCCCAGGTCGCCGATGATGCCGTTGGGATAATCCGCCGGCCCCGGAAAGGCGAAGCTGATGGCGGCGGGCGGCTTGGGGCATTGTTCTTTGACGCGCGCGAAGCCTTCGACGATGTTGGCCAGGCAGCGGTCCAGGTCGTCGCCGCAGGATGGCAGGGCGACGGTGCCGGTGACGGGTTTGTGGCCGCGCATGGCGGCGAAGCGGAAATTGGTGCCGCCGGCGTCGAGGGTCATGACGATGCGAGGGTCGGGATTGGGCTTCATGGGAATGGCTGGGAATTACGGGGCGGATGGGGTGGGGGCGGGTTTCTTGCCGCTCTTGAGGAGGGAGAGCAGCAGCAGATAGGCGAAACAGGCGGCGGGAACGACGAAAGCAAGAGTGACCCAGGCGCCATCGGTTGTCACCCAGCTTTTGTCCGACTCCACCTGCTTGAGGCCGCGAGAAATGACTTTGCCCATGAGCAAAGGGACCAGCGCGCCGCCCGAGATGGCCATGCACATGAGGCCGCTGAGTTCGTTGGCGCATTGGGGTTTCTCTTCGACGGTGATGGAAAAGAGCATCGGCCAAATGTTGGCGAATCCGAGGCCGCCACAGACCACCCCGGCCAACGCCAGCTCTTTCACGCGGGTCATCATGAGCACCAAGCCGGCCAGCCCCAGGAAAGCGGAGAGCCGGAAGAAGACGTGAGGACTGACCTTGACGCTTCCCGCCACAATGCGACCCAGGGTAAGAAATCCCAAAAAAAGAACAGGACCCGCCCAAGCTGCCGCATCCGGGGCAAACCCAAAGCCTTCCAGAGTGGGCTTGAGAAAGGTGCTCATGCAGACCTCGGCGCCGACATAGAGGAAAATGCCCAGCACGGCGAAAGCAAACACGGGTTCACCCAAGAGCGCCAAAGAGCTTCCCACACTGGGAGGGATCTCGGCTTTGGTTTCCTGCACCTTGAGAGCGGAAACGGAGACCAGCGCCAGCGCCATCAGCACGAAGAAGATGGGAAACACGCCGCGCCAGCCCATGTCCTGCAGCACCGGGAGGAAGGCCAGGGAAATCCCGGCGGTGGCGAGGATGGTCATGGTGGTGGAGCCGATGCCTTTGATTCCTTGCGCCAGGGCGAGGTTGCGGCTGAAGGCCCCCGGCGGACTGACGTCGCGCATAATGGGATTGCCCGCCACTTGCAGCAGTGTGGTCCCCACGCCCAGGAGAAAAATACAGGCGAGCAATAGCGGGAATGGCGGATTGATAAAAGCCGGCACGGCCACCGCCGCCGTGTTGAGCGCCAAGCCCAGGAGCATGAGCCTCTTCTTGCCGATGCGCGCCGCCAGGATGCCCCCGGGCACACTGCAAACCGCAAAGGCAATAAAGACGAAGAACGGCATCAACGCCGCCACAACAGGGTTGCCGGATACCGCGCTGGAGAGCGGCCCCATCGCATCGGCCACTCCCATGAGCAGGAAGGCCAGGAAAATCGGAAGTGTGTTCAAGGTCATGGTATGTCCATTCTGTATGTTGTTTTCAAGCTCGCGATCAGCCCGGCTCGACCCCCAGCCGTTTCTGCATTTGCTCCAGCGGCACGCCCTTGGTTTCCGGAACCATCGTCGCCACCCAGATGAGTTGGAGCACCATCATAAAGGCAAAGAAGGCGAAGATGTAGCCGGGTTGCGCCTTGAAGTAATCTGTCATCGCCGGGAAGAAGGCCGCGAGCAGGGCGCAAAAGACCCAGTGCGTCCCGCAGCCCAGCGCCTGGCCCTCCGCGCGATGGCGGTTGGGGAATATCTCCGAAATGAACACCCAGATCACCGCCCCCTGTCCCACCGCGTGCGCCGCGATAAAGGCGAAAACGCAAACCGGGACGAAGTTGGTATGCGCGGTGAAGAACGCCCATGCCACCAGACTCAGCGAAAGGATGTAGCCAAACGACCCGATGTAGAGCAACGTCCTCCGGCCCAGCCGGTCTATCAAATATAGCCCCACAAAGGTGAAGATGAAATTGGTCACCCCGATGCCCACCGATTGCAGCAGCGCCGCCTTCTCCGTCAGGCCCGCCATTTCAAATATGCGCGGCGCATAATAGAGAATCGCATTGATCCCGGACAGTTGGTTGAAAAAGGCGATGAGAATGGCGAGCAGGATCGGGATGCGCAGCCGCCGGGTCCAGAAAGGCGCGGCGGCGGCCTGCCCCGATGAGGCGGCTATGATCGCATCCGCCTCGGCTTCAATCTGCGATGGCGGCGCTTCCGGCTCGATCAGCCGCAGCACTTTCAGCCCCGCCTCGCGGTTGCCTGTGCGCACCAGCAGCCAGCGCGGACTCTCCGGCAGGCTGAAACAGAGCAAGGCATAGATCAACGAGGGAACCGCCGCCACTCCCAGCATCCAGCGCCAGGCATTTTCCCCGATGCCTCCCAGCAGCCAGTTGGACACATAAGCGACCAGGATGCCGAAGACGATGTTGAATTGGAACATGCCCGCCAGGCGTCCCCGATATTTTGGCGGGGCAATTTCCGAGATGTAAAGCGGCGCCGTCACCGTGGAGATGCCGATGCCCAGCCCCCCATTGGCCCGGGCCACGCTGAAGGCGGCCAGATTCGTCGCCAGGGCGGCCCAGATCGAGCCGATCAAATAGAAAACGCCGATGCTCAACAGCGTCGCCTTGCGTCCAAACCGGTCCGTGGGCCAGCCACCCAGCAAGGCGCCCGCCACCGTGCCGTAGAGCGCCGGGCCGACCGCCGCAAGACCATGCGTGTGGGCGGTGAGGTGCCAAAGCGCCTGGATGGTCTTTTCGGCCCCGGAGATGACGACCGTGTCAAAACCAAAAAGAAACCCGGCCAATGCCGAGGTGATGGACCAAAGCAAGATACGACGGTTCATGGGGCGGACATTCGGGAAGTTTCATTGCCAACGCAAGGAAAATCTCTTTGCCTTGCCGGGTTTGTTTTGCCAGTCTGGGCGCTGATGACGGCCCAGACGCAATTGCAACGCGAATTCAACTTCCAATCCGGCGGGACGGAAGGCGGTTACGCGCAGTGGGTGGTCGTCCGCCACATGGCGTCGGACGAAGCGGCGCGGAAACTGAACCTGCCGGTGGGGCACGAGGCGGAAGTCTGGCTGCGTGGCGGCATCCGGTTGCGCGGCAAATTGCGGCTGCTCAACGACCTGCTTTTCGTCGAAGAAAGCCAGGTCAGAAACCTGGCGCTGACTCTGGACGGCGTGCCGTTCACTTACGCGGAGGTCGAATCCTGCGTGGCGACGGATTAGCCGGCATAAGTTTAGACTCGCGCCGCCGGACGGGCTTGTTACATTGACCCCATGCGCACGGCGATTTATCCCGGCAGCTTCGATCCCGTCACCAACGGGCACCTGGACCTGGTGCAGCGCGCGGCCAAGCTCTTTGACCGCGTGATCGTGGCCGTGGCCGTCAACGATGGCAAGAAGCCCCTGTTCACTCTGGCGGAGCGGATGGAGATGGTCAGGGCTTCGCTCAAAGCGTACCCCAAGACGGAGGTGGACTCGTTTGACGGATTGCTGGTGGATTATGTGGAAAAGCGGGGCGGACAGGCCATAATCCGCGGGTTGCGGGCGGTGTCGGATTTTGAATTTGAGTTTCAACTGGCGCTGATGAACCGGAAGCTCAACGAGCGGGTGGAAACCATTTTTATGATGCCCAAGGACACTTACACGTTCCTCAGTTCGCGCATCGTGAAGGAAATCGCGCGGCTGGGGGGCGATGTCCGCTGCTTCGTGCCGGAGCCGGTGCGCCTGGCGCTGGCCGCAAAACTCAAGCCCCAGGCCCCGCCATGTCCTTGACGATCAATATCCGCCATCTGGAGGCAAAGGACCTGCATCTCCACGGCAAGCTGCCCGCGCCGGAATTGCGCCTGGACGACGACGACGACCTGGTGCGCGCGCGCCTGCCGCTGCACTATGACCTGACCGCGCATCAGGCGGGAAACGATGTTCTGGTGAGCGGACGGCTGGAAATGGGGCTGGATTGCGAGTGCGCGCGCTGTCTCAAGCCCTTCCGATTCAACTTGAGAATACCCGATTGGCTGCTGCATCTGCCCCTGGAAGGCCCGGAGAAGGCGGCGGTGAAGGATGACGCGGTGGACTTGACGCCCTGGTTGCGGGAAGCTATTCTGCTTGAATTTCCGCAACATCCGTTGTGTGATAGCAATTGCGTTGGATTGCCCAGGCGGGCAGACGCGAGCAGCCGGAAAAATGATGGGTCCGGCCCGGCGCCAGAGGCGTCGGCCTGGGCTGAGTTAAACAAATTAAAGTTCTAACAGACAACAACTTATGGGAGTTCCAAAACGCAAGCCTTCACACAGCCGCCAGCGGATGCGCCGCGCCTACAACAGCGTCCTCAAGCTGCCGCAATTAAACGCCTGCCCCCAATGCGCCGCCCCCTGCGTGCCGCACCGGGTCTGTCCGGCGTGCGGCTACTACAAGGGCCGCCAGGTGATTTCGGTCCAAGTCAAGGCCTGATCGGGTATTGGGGAGCGCGGACGCCACGGCTCTGCGCTCTTTTCATTTATGCGAATCGTTGTGGATGTGATGGGCGGGGATCACGGGCCTCAAGTGATCATCGGCGGCGCCAGGCTGGCCTTGGAATCCAGCGCCGCCATCACCGAGCTTTATTTCGTGGGCCGCGAAGATGAAATCCGCGCCGCCATGACCCGCGTCGGCTGCAACGATCCGCGCGTCAAAGTCCTCCACGCCAGCGAAGTCATCACCATGGAGGACAAACCTGTGGAAGGGTTGCGGCGCAAAAAGGATTGCTCGATTCTGCGCGCGGTGGACCTGCTCAAGGAAGGCAAGGCCGACGCCTTGATTTCCCCAGGCAACACCGGCGGGATTGTCGCCGCCTCCACCATCCGCCTGCGCCCCCTGGCCGGGCTGGACCGCCCCTGCATTGCCACTGTCATTCCGGCGCCGGAAAATGAATTCGTTCTGCTGGATTCCGGAGCGAGCGTGGAATGCCGCCCGCGGCACTTGCTGGATTTTGCCATCATGGGCAGCGTCTATTCGCGGGAAATTCTCGGATGCAAAACCCCGCGCGTGGGGGTGTTGAGCAACGGCACCGAGCCGAACAAAGGCAACGAGCTGACCCAGGAAACCTGCAAACTCTGCCAGCAAGTCAACCTGAACTTCATCGGCAACGTGGAAGGCCACGACCTTTTCCACAACCGGGTGGACGTGGTGGTGTGCGACGGGTTTGTCGGCAATATCGTGTTAAAGACGCTGGAAAGCTTTTTCAAGGGCCTGGTTGGGTGGCTCAAGAGTGAAATCGCCAGGAACCCAAAACGCCAACTGGGCGCCTGGCTGTCCAGGAACGCCTTCCGCGCCATCGCCCGGAGGCTGGACCCCGACGGACGGGGCGGAGCGCTGTTGCTGGGCTTGAACGGCACCGTCGTCAAGGCCCACGGCGCGGCCCGCGAACGGGCCATTATGAACGCCATCCTCATGAGCGCCGAGTCGGTGCAGCACCGCATCAACGACATCATCCAGGCAGAGGCGGCCCAGGCCGCCGCGCGCCTGGCGGAGGCCAAATCATGACGCCACCGGCCAGTCAGGTCATCAATCCGCAGGCCAGCCACCACTTCAAGAGCCGCACCTGTTCCATCCTGGCCGTCGGCTCCTGCCTCCCCGCGCGCGTCCTGGCCAACAGCGAGCTGGAAAAAATGGTTGACACATCCGACGAGTGGATCACCAGCCGCACCGGCATCAAGGAGCGCCGCATCGCCGCCCGGCACGAGCACACCTCCGACCTCGCGACCAAGGCCGCCCTCCTCGCCCTGCAGCGCGCCGGGGTCGGGCCCGAAGAGATTGATCTCATCGTCCTGGCCACCATCACCCCCGACATGCCCTTCCCCTCCACCGCCTGCGCCGTCCAGCGGAAAATCGGCGCCGCGCGCGCCGCGGCCTTCGACATCGAAGCGGCCTGTTCCGGGTTTATTTTCGCGCTCGAAATCGGCCGGCACTTCGTCATGGCCCACACCTACGATACCGTGCTCGTCATCGGCGCGGAGAAACTCTCCTCCATCACCGATTGGAAGGACCGCAACACTTGCGTCCTGTTCGGCGACGGCGCCGGCGCGGCCATTTTGCGCCATCGCCCCAACGCCCACGGCCTGCTCACCACCTGCCTGGGTTCGGACGGCAACAAAGGCGATTTGATTTGCATGCCCGGCGGCGGATCGCAATGTCCGGCCAGCGCCCATAGCGTGGCCGCGGGAATGCACTTTCTGCGCATGAACGGCAAGGAGGCCTACAAGAGCGCCGTCAACGCCATGTGCCTGGCGGCCAGGGAGGCCCTGCGCCGCTGCGGCACGGACATTTCCCGCATCAAGTGCGTCATCCCCCATCAGGCCAACCGACGTATTATTGACGCCGTGGCGGAGCGCCTCGGCGCGGCCCCGGAGCAAGTCTTCACCAACCTGGAAAAATACGGCAACACCTCCGCCGCCTCCGTGGCCATCGCGCTGGACGAGGCCGTGCAGGCGGGCCGCATCCAAAGGGGCGACCTGATCCTCCTCATCGCCTTCGGCTCGGGCCTGACCTGGGCCGCCGCAGTCATCGAATGGTAAGGCCCAACCGGCCGCAGGACAGAATTCTTCGTCTCTTCGGCAGGGCGGCGCGCCTCCGCCCAAGAATTCAGGGCAGGGCGGCGGCTCTGCCCTGCCACGAAGGCTTGCAATTCTTGGCCAAAGGCAGTTCACTATCCATCCGCCACTCAACCTGAGGCCCGGGGTGAGCCGCTTGCGGCCTGTGTCTCATGGCGGCGGATTGAACTATGAGCGATTTTAAATTTGCCTGTCCAAGCTGCGGTCAGCGTATTGCAGCCACCGACGAATACGTCGGCCAGTACATTAATTGTCCGGCTTGCCAGAAGGAGATTGTCGTCCCTGCCAACCCGGCCACTCCATCCAGCCTCGCCATCAACGTGCCCGGGGCGCTGCCGCCTCCGGCCCCGCCCAAGGTCACCAGGCTGGGCGTGGCCGGCTTGAGCCACTCGCAGCCGCACGCCTCCTCTGCGGCGCCCACCGCGGAGCAGCAAGGTTCGGCCGCCTTTCGCGCGCACATGGCGCGCCAGCCAAAGAAATCCTACACCGGCTTGATCTCGGGCGTGGCCGCGGTCCTGCTCATTGGCCTGTCGGCTTACTTGAACAAGGACACACTGAAAGCCAAATGGAAATCTTTTCACAAAACGCCCGCCGAGGAGTTCGCCGCCCAGTTCGCCGCCACCAACCAGCCTCCTCCCAAACCTACAGAAATGACCGCCTCCGAGATCATGCAAAAAGTCGTGGAAGTGTACCGCGACCTGCCGAGTTTCGGTTCCACGGGCAAAGCCACCGCCATCCTGGACATGTCCGCGGTCAATCCCGTCCTCGCCGCCAACGGCCCGGTCACCGTCTCCTCCGACCTGGCGCTCAAGATGAGCAAGCCGTTGAGCTTTCGCATTGACATGACGACCCCCACGGCGTTGACCAACATCACCGTGACCTGCTGGTCCACTGGCAACGGCTATTTCATCCAGGCCAACAATCGCCGCGTCTCCATGCCGTCCCGCGACCTCCTGTTCTCCAGCTTGAACACCAGCGCCAGCGTGAGCGAGATTGTGCTTCTTTTTATAGATGACGCGAGCGAAGGCCTGGCCAAACCCGGCATCGAATGGACTCGCAACAAGGACGAAACGCTCGGCGGCGAGCCTTGTTACGTGCTGGCCGGAACCGTCAATCTCCAAAAGGTCCTGGTCTGGGTCAGCAAAAAGTCTTTTCTCATCCCTCAAACCAAGATCGTGCTGGATGGAAAATCCAACGCGGCCGACATGGACGACGCCAAAATCAAGGAGGCGTTGAAGGCGCAGAACAGGGGAGTGGAGCCGACCCTCCTTCAGATCGCCAACTTCAAGAAAATGCTCAAAACCACCGGCACGGTGACCGAGACTTACGGCGGCATCCAAACCAACCTCACCCTCGCCATGTCGGACATCCAGCCCCCGGCCCCCGTGGCCCCCGCCAGGGCGGCGGGGCCCGCGCAGGGCGCCGGCGGCTATGACCCCTATGGCGGCGGCACGGGACCGAACGGCGGCGGCGGGGGCAGGGGCGGAGGCAGAGGGGGTGGCGGGCGCGGGCGCTAAACCCAGGCCTTCGCCCCGGCCCTCGCGGCCTGCTGTCAATCCTATTTAATTCCCATCCTCCGGCATGAAAATCACCTTCAACTGGCTCCGGCAATATGTCCGCTTCGACTGGTCCCCCGATGAACTGGCCCGGCGCCTCACCCTCCTGGGCCTCGAAGTCGAGGGGATGCAAAAAGCCGGCGGCGAATTGGACGGCGTCGTCGTCGCCCAGGTCCTCACCCGCGACCAACATCCCAACGCCGACAAGCTTTCCCTCTGCCGCGTCCACGACGGCAGCGGCGAGCGCCAGATCGTTTGCGGGGCGCAAAATTTCAAGGCCGGCGACAAGATTCCCCTCGTTCTGCCCGGCCACACTCTGCCCGCCAAAACCGGGGAATCGCCGCTCGCCATCAAAGTCGGAAAAATTCGCGGGGTCGAATCCCACGGCATGTTGTGCTCGCCCGG
>Ga0182027_10008086_pt1 | contig 15369 bp, 15 predicted proteins | sample 712E1DmetaG_FD_121300 | JGI IMG/M metagenome (GOLD analysis project Ga0182027, IMG submission 121300) | Permafrost microbial communities from Stordalen Mire, Sweden - 712E1D metaG (Illumina Assembly) | ecosystem: Environmental > Terrestrial > Soil > Wetlands > Permafrost | place: Sweden... | reverse complement strand
CGCTGCGTGAAGTGCGGGTTTGCGCAGTCGGTGGCTACGCCGGGGGCGGCCTGTTCGGCCGCGGAGCCTGAACGCGCTTCCATTCATCCGGCAGCCAGGCCGGAAGGTCACTCATTGGCGCCGCCGGCAGGTTCACCAACAACTGCGTGAGGTGTGCTTGCGGGTCCACATCGTGTCGGCGGGAGGTGCTGGTCAGGCTCGCCAGGATCGCAGCCGTCCGGCCTCCGCGCGGGAGAAGCCGTCGGGAAGAGTCGTCGGTCACCGGCACTCTCCCCGAACCAATCCCATTCCTTCCCGTCACTTGCCCGAATCGAGTTTCGGACTCACCCCCCGCCTCATGCGACCCTGAAACCGCAAGGATACCCACATGCCAAACTCCCCAATTTCCGTCTCCCCCAGCCCCAGCCAAATCGCCGCCCATCGCCCGAATGCGCGCACGATCACCAGCCGCCCGCAGGCCACGCAACCAAATATGCGAAACCAACCCGTTCCCTCCCCGGACGCCCCCCACCCGTCCGCATCGCCGGCGGCTTCGCTGCCCACCCCGTGCGTCCGCCGCCCGAGCCCATCCCCACGCTCCGCGGAGAATTTCCGAACGAACCGAATTCCGCCCCCCGGCCCTATCCAACCAGTCCCGCCAGACGAATTGAAGGAACCAACCCAATTTCCCCCCATCCTTCACAGAACCAATGGCTTACCCGCCTCCCGTCTCTCCCCGCCGGCCCCCTGTCCTGCCGCGCCGCCCCTCCATGCGCGCCCGCTATGAAACCCCGCCGCCGGGAGCAATTTCGGATGTCGGGATGTATAATCGGTGTTGGTCAGGGCGCTAAGGCCGCCATCCTGGGAGAAAGTCCTGCCGTGTCCGTGTCTGTGTTCCGTCACTGCGCCAAAGAGTGGTTGACCATTGTCAGCGCCGCCGCCCTGCTCGCGCTCTCGCCGCGCCTCCAGGCGCAGAGCACCTACGATCTCAGCGGCAAAGTCGTCTTGGAAGACGGTTCCCCGCCCCCCAAGCCCGCCGGCATCGAGCGCATCTGTGGAGGCCGCAACCCCGTCCGTGTGGCCTCCACCAATAAGCAAGGGGAAGTCCGGTGGTCCGAATCCATGTTCCAGGAGATCTCCGGCGAGTGCGTCTGGCGCGCCGTCCTCGCCGGCTTCGAATCCGACCTCATCGATATCGCGACCATCGAGAGGAGCAACCGCCTGCCGGATATCGTGCTCCACCCTGAAAGCTCGGTGGTCCCTGCCGGCGCCGTCCCTCTTCAGGTGCGCGCCCACACCGCCATCCAGGCGAAGAAATGGCCCGAGGCGGAGGCCCACCTGCGCGCCATCCTCGTCCAATATCCCAAGTCGGGCCCCATCTGGGAGGAACTCGGCTACGTGCTCGAGAATGAGGAGCGCCCCGCCGACGCCCGGCAGGCGTTCGAACACGCCATCGAGCTCGCCCCCAGGTTCATGCCCTCGTATCCCCATTTGATTCGTCTTCAGACCGATGCCGGCGAATGGGAGGCGGCCGAAAAAACCGCCCTCGCGGGGATTAAGGTCGATCCGCAGGGGACTTCTCCCGATCTCTACCTCGATTTGGCGCAGATTCGCTCCCAATTGAAAGTCGAGGGCGCCGAGGCCGCCGCCCGCAAGGCCATCGCGCTCGACGTGCAACATATGTCCCCGCGAGCCGAATATGTTCTTGGACTGATTCTGGCGGAAGAGGAGGACTACACCTCGGCCATCGCCCACCTTCGCAAGTATCTCGATCTGTATCCGGCAGCCCCGGAAGCCGTCGCCGTTCGGTCGCGCATCAATTCGCTCAAAGCGGCGGCCGCGGCCCAGGCTGCCCAGACGGCCGGGATTCTGCCGGCGGATGCGGCCCTCGACCGCTCCCCGGAAGGGACTACCGAGGTGGCTGTGCCCGGTGGCTTGCAGGCGCTCGCCGTCATGGCGCACTTGCAGCGTACTCCGGCCCCCGCCGATTTCTTTCTCGACTATTGCCGCGCCATTGCCGCTTCGGTCGATCCCAGCACCAGCGGCGACGATCCGGGCTTCGCCGAAGGCATCGAAACCTATCTCGAAACCGCCATGCAATTGTCCCGCATGGCCGAGAATCGCGCTGGCCGCATCACCTTGTCCCCGGAGGCCATGCCTACCGCGAAGACCTCCACCGTCTTGAAGTTGTTCGGCTGGAAGGATACCCACCTCGGCGCGAGCGACTACATCGAACTCTCTCCGCTGTCCGCCGACTCCCACCGGCAGTTGATACCGGCGGCCCTCGGCCTGGATGAAGTTGAGGTGTCTAAATCCCTCGCCAGCGGCGCGTCCTTCCACTTTGAAGTCCATTCCGCCGAGGCTTCGCTCCTCGAGGCGCGCGCGTGGCGTTCCTTGGCGGGCGGACTGCCGCCCGGCGGCTTCGCCGAGTTGTTCGTCCGCAACCCGCGCCTCGCCGTCGCCTACACCGGCTTGGCCGCCATGGGACCAGGCGCCGCGTCCGCGCTGATCTCCGGCGTGGGACTCCGCGTCTTGGTGAACAAGTACTCCGACCTGTTGCGGCTCTATGGGGAGGCGTTCGCCGTTTCCGCCGACCGCGCCGCGGCCCCCGGTGGTCCCGCGGCCGACGCCGCGTGGGAGCGCCTGGCCGGCGCCGCTCCCCGCGATCCTAAAGCCTTCTTCAGCGCTCTGATTGCCAAGGATCAGGGCAAGCTCGCGGCGTTCTACTTTGCCCTCGCGCCCGCCGACGCCGCCCACCAGCGGTTCTTCACCAGCACCCCCGCCGCCGCCGACCGGTTCTATAAGTGGTACCGCGATTCCGACGACTTCCGTTCCCGCTTCAGCCCGCTCTACGAAGCCTGGCGCCGGACGATGTTTCGCGAATTGCCTCTCGACCAGGACGGCCACGTGAGGTTTCCAGGCGGAAGGGCTGCCTGGACCAACGCCCCCGGCGACGCCGAGGATATCCTGGTCGGCGTGCCCGCTCTCGAAGCGCTCGTTCCCGTGGCCAACGTGGAACGCCTCCGCAAGGCTCCGCTCGATGAAGCTTCCGCCCGATTGCTGGCCGGGCATTACGCCTCCTGGCGCCCGCTGTTCCCTTATTTCGAGAAACTGCCGGCCCTCGGACGCGCCGAATTCGAGGCTCTGGCGGCCTTTGAAAAGACCGCCTTGGAACGCCCCCCAGCTCTCCGCAATACCCTCTTGGGAGAATGGCACTCGCTGGTTAAGCTCATCGAATTGGGGACCGCCGCCGGCGCCCTGGACGCCGCCCGCGCCGCCAGCGATTTTCGCCGCGTTTGCGAGGCCCTTTCCGCGCCCGACTTTTCCGCCCAGTCCCTCGCCGCGCTGCGTGAGATAGCCGGCGGAGCGTCCGATCTGGACGATGCCGTCCCCTCCGTCCTCTTGCGCCTGCGCGGAGAACGCCGCGCCTCCTTCGACCGGATCAAAGACATGCAGCGCACGCCCCCGCTAGCATCCCTCCGCGGCGCGCCCGACGACCTGACGTTGGCGGCTCTCACCGGGCAGGTCTATGCCGCGCTCCTCGATCCCAATGTGCTGCTGGTTTCCGAGGACCCCAAACTCGCCTCCCGGCACGCCTTCCTCGGCGATGCGCCCGGTCCCAGCGTCTTCCGGGGCTCCAGCCTGCCGACCTTCCACGATGCGCCCACTTCCCACTTCGCGGGCGGCTTCGCGACATTCGAGGAAGTCGCCGCCAGACTGGCCCGAGGCAAGCCCATGGAGGCCGTCACGCCTGCCCCGTCCGAGCCCGCCGTCTCCACCGTGGCGCTCGCCGCGCCGGCCGCCGGCGCGCCCACGGAAGCCATCTTCCGCATCACCGCGAATCTGGTCGAGATTAATGCCACCATCACCACCGAGGGCGGACGCTATCTCGACAACCTCGAGCGCGCCGATTTCACCGTGCTCGACAACGGCAAACCAGTGCCCTTCGGGACCTTCGAGAATCGAACCGCCGGCGTTACCGTCGCGCTGGTCCTGGACACTACCGGCAGCATGTGGGCCGCGCTCCCCGCGCTGAAAAGTTCGGCCATCCGGTTGATCGACGACTTGCGTCCGGTCGATACCGTCGCGGTTTACGGCTTCAACCAATCGGTTTCCGAATTACAACCTTTCACCAGGAATAAGGACCAGGCCAAACGGGCTGTGCTGCGTGCGCGCGCGTCTGGCGTCACCGGATTGCACGACGCGCTGGTGCGCGTGATCCGCGATCTCTCCGCCCGGCCGGGGAAGAAGGTCGTCGTGGTGTTCACCGATGGGGCCGATAACGTCAGCGCGCTGACTCCCGATGCCGTCATCCGGCGGGCCAATACCGGGAACGTGGCGGTGTACGCCATCGCTCATGGGGATGCGAAAAAGGACCACGACCTGACCAATCAGTTGGATCGCCTTGCCGACGCCACCGGCGGTCTTTCGTTCGCCATCGCGGATCCCACCCAGATCCGCGCCGTCTTCGAGCACATTGCCCGGGACCTCTTGCACGGATACCTTCTCGCCTTCCAGCCGGCCGCGCCGAATGGGGGGCAAGAGTGGCACAGTCTTCAGATCGTCCTCCGCGACGATGACACCAGACTCGATGCGCCCAAGGTGCGCGTCCGGGATGGCTATTTTTACCAACAGTAGGCCGGCGAGACACGACTATGGAATCTATGTGGCTGGGAATCGATGTAGGTACGGGAAGTTCGCGCGCGCTCCTGGTGGATGCGCGCGGCGGCGTCCGCGCGGGGTACACCGCGGCGCATGAAGAGATGCGCATGGAGCGGCCTCTGTGGGCCGAGCAGCGTCCCGGGAATTGGTGGGACGCCGTGGTCGAGGCCGTCCGCGGCGTGCTTGCCAAAGCCGCCGTCGCGGGCGCCGAGGTCAAGGGCATCGGCCTCTCCGGCCAGATGCACGGCCTGGTGGTCCTCGACGACGCCGGGGCCGTGATCCGCCCCGCGCTGATCTGGTGCGACCAGCGTTCCCAGGCTCAGGTGGACTTCGTGAACGCCACTCTCGGCCGCGAGAACGTGGTCCGCTTCACCGCCAACCCGGTGCTCACCGGCTTCACCTTGCCCAAGCTGCTGTGGGTCCGCGACAATGAGCCGCGTTTGTTCGAGCGCGTCCGCCGCATGTTGTTGCCGAAGGACTACGTGCGCTACCGCCTCACCGGCGAGTTCGCCACCGAGGTCTCCGACGCCTCCGGAACCGCCGTCTTCGACGTAGTCCACCGGCGCTGGTCCTTCGACATGATGGATGGGCTGGGCCTCGACCGTTCGATCCTGCCGAAGTGCTACGAATCGAGCGAGGTCACCGGCCGCATCACCCCCCAAATCGCCGCCTTGACCGGGCTTACCGCGGGCACGCCGGTGGTGGGCGGCGGCGGCGACCAGGCCTCCAGCGCCGTCGGCAATGGCATTGTGGAAGCGGGCATCGTTTCCTGCACTTTGGGCACTTCCGGCGTGGTGTTCGCGCATATGGAAAACGTGGCCTACGATCCGGCCGGCCGCGTCCACACCTTCTGCCACGCCGTGCCTGGCAAGTGGCACGTCATGGGCGTGACGCAGGGCGCGGGCCTCAGCCTCCAGTGGTTCCGGAACCAGTTGGCGCCCGGCGCGGCCTACGACGCGCTCACCGCCGAAGCGGCCCAATCCCCCGCCGGGGCGCAGGGCTTGTTCTGGCTGCCCTATCTGATGGGCGAGCGCACGCCGCACCTGGACGCCCTGGCGCGCGGCGGCTGGATCGGCCTCACCAACAAGCACGTCCGCGCGGACCTGATCCGCTCCATCGTCGAAGGCGTCTCCTACAGCCAGCGCGATTGTCTGGATATCATCGAGGGCCTCGGCGTGCCGGTGAACTCCGTGCGCGCTTCCGGCGGCGGCGCGCAGAGCCCCTTCTGGCGTCAACTGCTGGCGTCCATCTTGAACAAGCGCGTGGTGACGCTCGAAACCCAGGAAGGCTCGGCCTACGGCGCGGCGCTGTTGGCGCTGGCCGGCTCCGGCGAATACGCTTCCACGCAGGAGGTCTGCCGCGCCGCCATTCGCGAAACCGATTCCGTCTCCCCCCGCGCGGCGGACGCGGCGTTCTACGGAAAGGCCCACAAGGTCTATCAGTCGCTCTACCCGGCGCTAAAGCCGGCCTATCGGGACATCGCCGCCCTGTAGGGGGCTATTGCGTAGCCGGAACCGCGCGTCCGTCCTTCTTGGCCGCCACCGTGGCGGCCGGCGCGGGTCCGGGTTGGAAATGGCTCAGGCTCTCGGCGTACCGCGACACGCCGCGATAAAGCGCCTCCGCCAGTTTTTGCCGGTAGTCGGGTTTCTTCAACAGCGCCTCTTCCTTGGCGTTGGTCAGGAACCCGATTTCCGCCAGCACCGAGGGCATATGCGCGCCAATGAGAACCACGAACGGCGCCGACTTGGTGCCGCGGTTCTTCGACCCCGCGACGTTGCGCGCGGAGAAGCCGTACAGCGCCGCCTGAATGCGCTCGGCGAACTCCTTGGACTCCTGCGCCTTCTCGTTCCTGGCAATCTGCTGAACCAACTCGGACAGATCGAAAACGGATTTCTCGAACGTGGCGTTCTCGCGCGTCGCCACGTCCGTCGAGTACTTCGTGCCTTTTACGCTGAGGTAGAACGTTTCGATCCCCTCCACAGGCGCGACCGGCGAGGAGTTGCCGTGGATCGAAAGAAACAGGTCGGCCTTCTTTTCGTTGGCCAGGGCCGTGCGGGCCTGCAACGGAATGAAGGTATCGTCGGAGCGGGTGTAGACCACCTCGGCGCCCATGCGCTCTTCAATCAGCGCTCCGAGGCGCTGCGCCACGTCGAGAACCACGTCCTTCTCGAGCAGTCCGTGCGGCCCCGCCGCGCCTTGATCGTGACCGCCGTGACCCGGGTCGATCACCACCCGCGACAGTTTCAGACCCAGGGCGCGGACCAGGGAACTGCCTCCCGCGCTGGTGCGCCTGGCGGCCTTGGCGATCTCAGCCGGCGCGGTTGGCGGCGCGGCTGGCGGCTCCGTGGCAGGTGGCTTCGCGGGCTTGACGTCGGGCGCCGGTTCGCGTTTCGGCGCCTGCGGTTTGGATGCCTCCGGGGCCGCGGCCTTGAAGGGCGGTGGAATCTCGATGGGAGGAACCGCGATGGGCGGCCCCACGCTCAGCTTGGGAGGCTCCGGCCGGACGATGGTCTTGAGCGGGCTGTCCGTATCCGGGGAAACCGGGACCGGTGGCCGAAGGACGGTCTTGGCTGGGCTTGCCGTCTCCGCCGGAACCGCCGGAGCTGCCGGCGCGGGTGGCGCGGACTGCGCAGGCCCCGTCCGCAATTCGATCATCAGCCGGTCGGGGTTGACTAGCCGCGAGGTGGTGACCTCCAGCGCCCCCGCAAGGTCGAGCACTACGCGCGTGATGCCGGGCTCTTTTTCCGCCACCCGAATGCGCTTCACCAGCCGGTCTTCCAAACTCTCCGTGAATCCGGGCCGCGCATCGAAGCGCGGGCGGGAGTTGAGGATATCGAAGTAGACCCGCTCGGGATCGTGCAGGCGGCCGGTGCGGAAGGTGAACTCGCCCGACACCCGCACGGCTACTCGCGTCGCGCCGCTCAGAGACCAGTGCCGAACTTCGGTGACGGAGCGCAAGGGCTGGCGGCCCGCCTGCGCCAACAGCAGGGAAACCGACATCGCGGATGCCGCCAGCCACCTCATGCCAAGAGCCTCAGCGCGTCACGTAGCGCACGCTGCCGTTCGCCGCCACAACTTCCAGAATGTGGCTCGGACCGGCCGGCGCCGCCTTCACGGGCTTAACCTCCGGGGCCGCGGCCGGCGGCGCGGCGGGCGGAAGAGCCTGCCCCGCTAACCGATTGGCCACCAGCTTCACGTAGTTCCTGGTTTCCGCAAACGGAGGAACGTCGCCGTAGCGCGCCACGGCGCCTTCGCCGGCGTTGTAGGCCGCCAGCGCCAGCGTGTAATTTCCGCCGTACAGATCCAGCAGGTATCTCAAGTAGGCCGCCCCGCCGCGCACGTTTTGCAAGGGGTCGAACGCATCCGCCACGCCGAATCGCCGCGCGGTGGCGGGAATGAGCTGCATCAGGCCGAGCGCGCCCTTCGGCGAGACGGCATAGGGATTGTAATTGCTCTCGACCCGAATCACCGAATGGACCAGTTCCGGAGGCACCGATTGCTCCACGGCGATGCGGTCCACGGCCGCCCGCAAGGACTGGCCCGCGGGCACGCCCGCGGCGGGCCCCAGGTCTTGCGCTGCCACCAACCTCATCAGCTTGCCGGTGCGGGGGTTGGCCCGCACCACGCTCGACACGCGCGCCGGCCGAAGCCCTTCGCCATCGGGCAGACCGGCGGCGTGGACAGCCGCCGCAAGCGCCAACGCGCAGCCAAGTTCAAACCAAAACCGCATCGAAATGTTTCACCTTAGTATAGACCAAACCGGCGATTTCGCGTACGCCCAGCCGCAAACCCAATGTTATCATTTCCATGTGAGCCAAGCTGGGTACGCGCATGTCCCCTAACGACCCCTATCCGCACTACATCGAATTCAGCCACGTCTATAAGACGTTCGACCAGCCCGTTTTAGTCGATGTCGGTTTCCACGTGGACCCTGGCGAGACGGTGGCGATCATCGGCCGCAGCGGGGTGGGAAAGTCCGTGACGCTGGCGCACATGATGGGGTTTCTGAAGCCCGACGAGGGCCGCGTGATCGTGGCCTACGAGGACCTCACCGGGCTGCCGGAAATCGAGCTAAACCGCATCCGCAAGAAGGTGACGATGGTGTTCCAATCCGGGGCGCTGTTCGATTCGCTCACGGTGGCCGAGAACATCCTGTTTTCCCTGGAGTTACGGCAGGACTACAACGAGCGCAACAAGGAAGACGTGGTGAACGGACTGCTCAAGATGGTGGACATCGCCGAGTCTCGCGACGCGTATCCTTCCGACCTTTCCACCGGGTATAAGCGCGCCGTGGCGATCGCCCGCGCGCTGGCCGCGCAGCCGCAGTGCATTCTCTACGACGAGCCGACCACCATGGTGGATCCAATCATGTCCGACCACCTGGGCGACCTTATGGTACGGCTAAAGAAGCAGTTAAAGCTGACTTCGGTGGTGGTGACCCACGATCTGGACCTGATGTACAAGGTGGCGGACCGGGTGGTTTTTCTCTACGAAGGCGGCGTGATTTACGAAGGCCCGGTGGCCGAGATGGCGAACTCCGCTCACGAACAGATTCATGAGTTCCTGGAGATGGACCGGGTAGTGTAGGCGAATCGGGGACGGTCCGGCGCTTCAGGCGGATATTGACCGCCTCCTCGCCTCGACTGCGGACCGAATGCGCCCAAGACCCGCCGAATTCCCGACGGCGCACTCCTTCACTCGGATCACGGTCCAGCCCTTACGCCGAAGGCTTCGCGCAACGCGCTTGTCGCGCCTCCTATTGTTTTCGATCTTGTCGCGCCAGAATTTTCGGTTGCTCCGCGGCAGGTACTTACAGGAGCAGCCGTGCCAGAAGCAGCCGTCGACGAATACCGCGACCTTAAGGCCCGGCCATGCGAAGTCCGGACGCCCTTCGACGGGCCATTGCTTGCGGTATCCGCGCAGGCCGGCCGCCCACAAGAGCCGGCCGAGAGCGGCCTCGGTGGTGCGGTTCCCGCGGGAACCAACCGACGCCATGATGCGGGAGCGCGTTTCCTTTGAGACATGGTCCACGGGCGCGATCCTTCAAGCGGCGACAAACTATCCCCGGGCGTACCGGCGGAGATCGTCGTCTCCGATCTGGTCGGCCGGAACGAGCCTGTAGTGGCGCTCTTCGACAACCTTAACTTCGCCGCGCTCGATGGCGAGTTCGAACAGCGCGATCACGCTGTCGCTCATGAACTGCGCCGAGACGGGACGGCATGCGAGCTTGGGGAATTTCTCCTCGCAGCAAGCGAAATCCTGCTTCGTCTGGGTGGCGCCCAACTGGTCCGAACCACCCTTCGCCTGAACCGGAATCGCGAATTGCTGCCCGTTCCGGTTCACGCCCACATACACTTCGTCGACCTCGATCTGGCCCACGCCTTTCACCGTCGTCCGGAGGTGGTTCTGGAGCGAATCAGTCGTCAGCCCGAGGAAAACGTCGATCAGCCGGTTATAGCGAACCTTCGCCAACAGCGCCTGCTCGTCGGTCATGGCATAGGCGGCGATGATCTCGGGCGTAGCGTCCGGAATCTTGATTGCGACAAAGTCCTGCCGCGGCAGGATTCTATTGATACGCCCCAGCGCGAAACGGTAGCGGGCGCGGCCCGGCGGCGATCTTCTCGAACTCGTCTCGCGTGAACTCAAAACGGTCGCTCCCCTTCCGAAAGCGCCGCCGGAAGATCGTCTTGATAATCGCGGCATACCGGTTCGGCTGCTTTGGCCCGTCCTTTTTCGACCCAACGGCTTTCTTAGTCACACCCTGGCCTCCGCGACCCGAGTGCGCTTCGGGATTACGTCCGCGGGCACGCCATAATGGCGCGCGGCCTCCGCCATGCCCATCGAGAGCAGATGCTGGCTTCCGAGCCGCAGGGCGCCCTCTGGGCGGAATGGCGCCGTGTCGAGAGCCTGCGCAACCTTCGAGGCCACGGCTCTGGCAAGCAGGGGAGGCGCCGAATTGCCGATTTGTCGAAAGCCGTGCCACTTGGTCACGTGGAAACGGAACCAGTCCGGGTAGGAGTGGATGCGGGCCGCTTCTCGAACGGTAATGCATCGCGGGGAGAACGGATGGATTGGCCTCGGCGAAGTAAACGCTCCGTGGTCGCTGGCGGTTCCCGCGCGAAGCGTATTGCAGAGTCCGTCGGGATCCAGTTTGAAAAAACGGCTCACCGGCTCGGTGTCTCCGTGCTTGGTCTCGGCGAAGCGGCGCCGAGATAGTTCGGTGTGAACCGTTCTGAGGCTGGACGTGAGCAAGCCGCGATCGAAGTCGCGCCGCGAGGAACCGTCGCCAGTATCCTTCTCGCCGTCGCGCAAACGGGCGGCATACCCCGAAGGAGCCTTGAACCTGGCCCTCACCCAATCGCGTTCGAGGAGTTCGTCGTAGTCGTCGGCTTCGGGAAGATCGCCCAAGGCCTCCCAGACGGTCGGGGCTTTGTCCTCGAACATGCAGCAGTCGCTCGCGCCGCCGTTGGCAGGTGGCCGATGCGTCGGGGCCGGGTATTCCGGCAAGGGCATTCCCTTGCGGGCGCCAAACAGGAAGAGCCGGTGGCGGTCCTGCGGCACTCCATAATTCGCGGCATTCAGCACGCGGTAGTTATCCACAACGCCATAGCCTCGCCGCCCGAACTCGAGCATGATTTCCTCGAGAAACCTCTTATGCTCGCCGACCGTCAGACCGCGAACGTTCTCGAAGACGAAGTACTTGGCCCCGAGGTCTTGCAGATCGCGGCGCACTCCGGGAAGTTAAACTCGTGAACCGCGCAGTGCACAGGGTCGTATTCGACCGCCGCGGCGACATCGAAGCCGGCCTGCTCGAACCCGAGGCTCATGCCGCCGGCGCCGGCGAACAGGTCGACGCCGGCTGGCCGAAAGTGGCGGATTGCGGCCCCCAAGTCCAAAGCGCGGCCGCTGCACGTCGATATCGCTCTGGGCGCCGTTCGCGATGCGGGTAGTGTAGGCGGCTACTTCTTTTCGCTATCCGGCAGCGGCGCCACGGGCAGTTCTCCGCCGAGCGAAAGGGGGAGGTCGATGAGGGCGGCGCTTTGCTGGTCTTCGTCGGCGATGCGCAACTTGTAGTGTTTCGGGAGCACGTCGAAGGCGATGTTGCCCTGGGCGGCCTCGGCGGTCTTGACTTCGCGCAAAAGGCCGATCCATTCCGGCACGCCCCGTCCATCGGAGATCTCGTTGAAGGTATTGCCGTCGTCGTCGGTGAGGGTCATGGCGGGAACAATCACGGGAGCGTTGCTGCTGTTGGCGGCGCTGAGACGAATCAGAAAATAGCGGTTCTGGGGGACCTTGGCGTCCACGCCCTCGCCGATCTTCGTGAGCCACTGCGTCTCGAAAACCGTGTAAATAATATGGCCGAGTTCCACCCGTTCCCCCATATTGGCGGTGCGCGGCTTGGCCCGATTGCTGGAACAACCAAGCAGCGAGAGGGCGGCGGCAAGCGCCAACACGGCAAGGCTAGTTTTCATACCAAGCCATTGTCACGCCGTAAGTTGCGGATGTCAATGCCGATTTCAGCGTTACTTCTTGGGTTCCTGAAGGAGGCGTTCGAACTTGGCCTTCTGCGCGGCGGTGAGCGACTGTTCGAGGCGCTGCTTGCAATCGCCGAGGACCGACCGGTAGTACTGCCAGAAATCGTCCAGGGTGGATTCCACCTCGGCGGATTGGGCGGGCGTGAGGTCGAGGTCCTTGCGCAAGCGCTCGAAAGTGGCGGCCTTGCCCTGGAGGGTTTCGAAGGCGGCGGGGCGCTGCCGGCTGTGAACGCCGAAGTCCATGGCCAGGGCGCCGGCCGCGGCGCCGCAGAGAAACGTCAGGAGCAGGACGAAAGCCCCGGTGACCTTGGGATTCCAGTCGAAGCGGGCTGGCGCGGAGGGCGGCGTGTTAGTGCTCATAAGCCGTCAACGTGACCAGCATCTGATCGGGCGCCGGCGCGGAATCGAACGCCGGGGAGTATTCCTGCGCCATTACGGCCTCGGCGGAAGGTCCGCCCGGAGCGGCCATCTCACGCGAAACCAGATAGGTTCCCAGGACGGCCAGCATCATGAGCGAGGCAAAAACCAGCCGGCGGCCGAACGCCAAATCCATGGCGAACCAACCGGCGAACACGGGGACGGCCCTACGCTCGTCCACCCGCCGCAAGATCCCGGCGTAAAAGCCGGGCGCAGGGTCCCCGACCTCCCCGGAGCGCAAGCAACCGAGCAGTTGCGACACTTCCCGCAGGCCCGCAACCTGGTCGCGGCACCTCCGGCAGGCGCTCAGATGGGCCTCGACCACGCGCCGATCCGCCGGTCCCAGCGCCCCGGCCAGATACTCTTCGAGGCAATCCACAATTACGGCATGCATGATGATTCTTCCCTATACGACAACGCGAAACTCACTGCGAAAACCCAACCCGCAGCGGATCTAACGCCCGCTTTCGGGAACCTCTTACCATCCAATCGTCAGCCCGGCATCGGGACGGGAGCGCGGTCCAGGCGTTGCGCCGCCTTCACCAATTTCTGCCGCGCACGGAACAGCTTCACCTTGATGGTATTCTCGTTCATGCCGGTCCGGCCGGCCAATTCCTCCACGGAATACCCCTCGACCTCCTTGAGCATCAGCAACATGCGTTCTTCGCCGGAGACTCGGGAGAGAAGCTTCAAGACATAATCGCGGCGCGCGAGCGAAGCGTCGGCCCCTTCCTGGCGGTCGCTCCGCGGTTGGGTATTCTCCACCCGCCGGGATTCGTCCTCGCTCAGGTCGCTTTCATAAACCAGCTTCCGCACCTTCCGCTTGCGCAAGTAATCGAAACACTCGTTGACCGTAATCTTGTATATCCAGGTGATTAGGGAACTGCGGAAATCGAAGCTCCCGATGGACAGGAAGACCTTTGCAAACACTTGCTGCGCAATGTCTTCCACGTCGTTGCGGCGGCGCACGATGCCGTGAATGATGGAAAACACTTTGGACTGGTAGCGCTCCACGACTTCGCGAAACGCCGTTTCGTCGCCGGCCTGGATGCGGGCCACGAGGGCGCCTTCCGGAGTGTTCTGGTAATCCACCCTAGACTTTGCCGCAATTCCGGAGCCAAAGCCGGAGAGCGGAAGAGCGCCAGTCAGCGATCCCATACACCGCTTCCGACGCGCAAGGCGATCCGCCGGTTTCAGCTGCCCTGCAATACACTTGCACCATAACACAGCCGGGGGCGCCAGCCGGTCCGAAAACGAAAGTGGATTAATCGTGTCCACTTTCCCGCGACCTGGGCCGTGTCCGCGTCATCACATATGTGAAATCCCGGAGCGGCGCGCCCCAATTTGTATAATGGGGAAAGCAAGCTCGGAATCAGGAGTGTTTAACGCATGGTGCAAATAACCGAAAAGGCAGTTGGGAAGGTCAAGGAGATCATGGCGGCCCAGGATCCCGCTCCCGCTGGCCTGCGCATTGCGGTGGTGGGTGGCGGATGTTCCGGATTCAGCTACTCCATGGCTTTTGAGAACCAGCCCAACATGCTGGACAAGAGCTACCAGTACGACGGCTTGAAGGTATTCATCGATCAGGCGAGCCTGCTGTACCTGGATGGCGCGGAAGTGGACTACGTCGAATCGCTCGAAGGCGCCGGCTTCAAGTTCAACAATCCCAACGTCAAATCGACCTGCGGCTGCGGCAGCTCGTTCCAGGCTTAGCAGGCTGCTGAAAGAGGCAATTTAGCCGCGGATAAACGCGGATGAACGCGGATAAAGCAGAAACTTGGATTCTCCGAATCGGTGTTCATCGGCGTTTATCGGCGGCCATGTAAGGGTATTCCAGTAGGCTGCTTAGGGCGCTTCCACCATCCGCAGGCGGAGGTCCCAGAGGTTGCGGAGCAGAAAATCGGGCTGACAGGCCTCTAATTCTCCGGGCGGCGTGACGCCCGTCTTGACGGCGATGGAGCGTATGCGGTTGCGGCGCGCGGCCAGGACATCGGTAGGAGCGTCCCCGATCAGGGAGACGGGCGCGCCGGGGACAATCGAGCCATGGCCGCGGGCTTCTCTAATAGCGATTTTGGCCAGTTCCGCGCGGGTAGCCGCCATTTCGCCGAACGCGCCTAGCCGGAAGTAGTCCCGCAGCCCGGCGCTCTCGAGCTTGCGCCATCCGATGCGGGTCAGGTTTCCGGTCACCAGCCCCAGTAAGTGGCCGCGCCGCGTGAGCCTGTCGAGCGTGCGTTCGACCCCTGGGCAGAGTTTGCCGCCCAGCGGGGAGCGCACGCGCAGGTAGTAGGTCTCGGCCGCTCGCAGGATGGCGGGCATGGATTGCCGGATGGCCTCCCGCCCGGCGCCGGCGCGGCGCAGCATGAGCTCCAAAATGCGGGGGTCGAGCATACCCTGGGCGGGGATGCCGTCGACGGTGGTTTCGAGGCCGGTCACGCGGCGAATGCCGTGGACCAGCGCGGCGCGGTGATAGGCTCCGGCGCGCCTCACCAGGGTGCCATCGATGTCGAAAAGGACCAAGCCGCGGTAGGTCATGGGAACCCCAATCATAGCGTGGAGCGGACGGGTTCCGCCTCAAGCCTAAGAGACGATTCACCGCCGAGGCGCGGAGGCGCGGAGAAAGAAGACGTCGCAAAGAAAGAAGGATTCGTTCCTATCTCCGCGTCTTCCATGAGAAGGCCCCTCCATGTCAAGCGAAATCTGCGCAATTTGTTTTTATTCCGCTGCGTCCTCCGCACTCGCTCCGCCGACCAACGGGAGGCGCGAGGCCCCCCCTTTT
>Ga0182027_10008084_pt1 | contig 15372 bp, 16 predicted proteins | sample 712E1DmetaG_FD_121300 | JGI IMG/M metagenome (GOLD analysis project Ga0182027, IMG submission 121300) | Permafrost microbial communities from Stordalen Mire, Sweden - 712E1D metaG (Illumina Assembly) | ecosystem: Environmental > Terrestrial > Soil > Wetlands > Permafrost | place: Sweden... | reverse complement strand
TTAGAAAAATCTTTGACAATCTGGCTTCATTAGTCGGAGCATTTTTTTATGTTCTTTCTCCTTATCATCTCTTTGATGTCTATAAAAGAGGATCGGTTGGCGAGGCCTTATCCTTATCCATTTTTCCTTTTGTTCTTTGGCAAATAGAAAGGGGAAGTTTCTTTTGGGCGGCGATAGGCGTCTTCTTATTAATCCTGGCTCACAATACTTTGGCGGCCCTCTTTATGCCAGTGATTATCCTTTATATGGCAATAAATATTTTAGTTACTAAAGAAAAAAAAGAATTGTTCTGTTCCTATCTAAAAATACTTCTATTCGGGCTTGGGCTATCTGCCTTTTTCTGGCTTCCGGCAATTTATGATCTGAGATTTACAGTTTTTTCCAAAGTTCAAATTTCCAGTTTAAATAATTATTTTTCCGGTCTTAATTTAGTCGGTCTGTCGACGATGTTCATTTTTATTTTTAGTTTTGTCCTTATTTTTATAGGTAAAATTAAACTCAAGAAGCATAGATTGACAGCCTTATTCCTTGGCATAGGATTGATCTCAACTTTCTTAGCAATTTCTCCAAGTACCTCTGTTTGGAATTTTTTGCCCACTTCATTTGTTCAATTTCCTTTCCGTTTATTATCAATAACAATACTCTGTGTGGCATTTCTGTGTGCAAGCACCGTTTCGGTTTTATCGGGTAAAATTAGGGCGTTAATCGCAGGTATTTTTTGTATCTTAATTATATTTTCGGGCTGGGGTTATTTATTTCCTCAAAAATATCAGGATTATCCCGATTCATTCTATTCTACAAACCAAGATACGACCACAGTAAAGAATGAATATATGCCGCAATGGGTTAAGAGTATTCCGCTAACAATGGCGCCAGCGAGAGCGGAAAATTTAAATGGAGAAACGCTTAACATTGTTGCTTCAACACCCAATAAGATAATTTTGGATACATCATTATCTTCTCCGGCAGTAATTCAAATTAATACGGTTTATTTCCCGGGCTGGGTAGCTTACGTCAATGGAGTAAAGACAAATATTAGCTATAATAATCCTCAAGGTTTGATAAGATTAAATTTGGGAAAGGGGCAAAATAATGTTCTGGTTTCCTTTAAGGAAACGCCGGTCAGACTGATTGCCGATTCAATCTCTCTGATAAGTTTTTTAATGCTTTTTATAATTTGCTATTTATTCAGTAAAAAGAAAATTAATTTATGAAATTTTTTAAAGGAATATTGCCGTTGATAGTTATCTTGATTTTTTCTTTTTTTGCTTTCAAGTCTTTGCTTATGCCCGGCTTTTTTCCGATTCATGATGATACTCAAGTTGCCAGAGTCTTTGAAATGACTAAGGCTTTAAAGGACGGAATGTTTCCTGTCCGGTGGTCTGAAGACTTAGGTTATGGATTTGGTTATCCGATTTTTAATTTTTATAATCCCTTTCCGTACTATGTCGGCGGCTTTATTAGCTTGTTCGGGGCAAATGCTCTTTTATCTACAAAGTTAATGATGTTATTGGGAGTTATTTTAGCCGGCTTCTCCATGTATGTTTTGGCTAAGGAGTTTTGGGGAAAATGGGGAGGTATTCTGGCTTCTCTTTTTTACATTTACGCTCCCTATCACGCTGTCGATATCTATGTTAGGGGGGATGTGGCGGAATTTTGGGCTTATGCCCTTATTCCCTTGTTATTCTATAGTTTATGGAAAATATATAAAGAGCAAAAATGGAAATATGTAGTTTTGTTTTCCGTCTCATTTGCTTTAATCATAATTTCTCACAATTTGACGGCCGTCATGATCTCTCCGTTCTTAGTAGCTGGAGTAGCGCTTGGTTCATTTTTTCCTGATAAAGGCAGAAAGCTTTTGACTTTTTTCTATTCATTTTTGGGCATTTTATTGGGACTCTTACTGTCAGCTTTTTATTCTTTACCGGTAATTTTAGAAATGAAATATACCAATATTTTGTCCCAAATAGGCGGAGGAGCGAATTTTAGAGATCATTTTGTCTGTCCGGGACAGCTCTGGACAAGTGTCTGGGGATACGGAGGGTCTGTTCCTGGATGCAATGACGGACTGTCTTTCATGATAGGCAAGTATCACATTATCTTATCCGCATTTCTGTTTTTGTTGGCAATTTTCCTTTTGTTGTCAGGGAAATTTGGTAATTATTTTGAAAAAGAAAAACAAAAATTGATAGTGATTGTGATTTCATTTATCGGTTTCCTAACGGCCATATTTTTTACTCTTGAAATTTCAAAACCGGTTTGGGAATTAATTAGCCCAATGTCTTTTCTCCAATATCCGTGGAGATTTTTAGTGGTTTCGGCTTTTTTCACTTCTTTTATTTCGGGAGCCATAATCTGGGTCTTGGGAAAGTTTGTCTCAAATAAGGCTGGGAATTTTGCCATAAGTGTAATACTTTCTATTGGGATAGTCTTGGTCAGTGCTAAATTTTTTGTTCCTCAGGTCTATTTGCCCAAAACATCAGAAGACTATACTCTCAATTCCGTTATTTCCTGGACAACTTCAAAAATTTCAGATGAATATATGCCTAAAAATTTTAGGCAGCCCAAAAATGTTACCCAAATTGCTAATTTTTCAAATCTTAACTCAAAAGATCTTAAAGTGGTGGAATTTACCAGAAAAACTCAGGAGTTAAGTTTAGATTTACTGGTTTATAAAGACATAAATCTCGTTTTGCCTCTGGCTTATTTTCCTGCCTGGAAGGGAACTCTTGATGGTCAGAGTATCCCGCTTACTCAGAATAAGAGTGGTATACTTATTGCTTTGCCTGAAGGCAGACATAGTCTTAAATTAGCCTTTGTCTCAACCGTGCCTGAGACTGTCGGTAATCTTCTTTCTCTGGCTGGCATCGTGGTCCTTTTTATTGGTATAATCCAATCTAGGAAAAAACATGAATAAAGTTCCGGAATTATCAATTTTTTTCCCTTTTTGGAATGAAGAGGGAAATATAGAAACGGTTGTAACCAAAGCGATTCCGGTCGCGGAAAAAGTTGCTAAAAAATGGGAGATAATCATGGTAGATGACGGTTCATCCGATAGAACTCTGGAAATTGCCAAGAGGTTGGCGACTGATGACTCCAGGCTCAGATATATCTCACATCAGCCAAACAGAGGCTACGGAGCGTCACTTAAAGATGGTTTAACCAAGGCTAAGTACAACCTTATTGTTTTCACCGATGGAGACAATCAGTTTGATTTTAGTCAGGTGTCTAGATTTTTAGAGAAAATAGATGCATCAGACATGGTGATTGGCTATAGAGAAAGTAGAAAAGACCAAATCTTCAGACACTTTCTGATGTTTTTGCTGAAAATTTGGGACTTCGTCTTTTTTGGCTTTTACTTCAAGGATATTGATTGCGGATTTAAGATGTTTAAAAAAGAGTCCTTGAAAAAAATAATGCCCTTGCAATCTGAGGGAGCAATGATCACGACTGAAATTCTGGCCAAGGCCAAGAAAGCTAATCTTAAGATTGATCAGGTTAGGGTGACTCATTATCCGAGGGTATTCGGAGATCAAAGTGGGGGGAATTTAAGGGTCATCGGAAGAGCAATTTGGGAAAGCGTATCGCTATGGAGGGATATCAACTATGGAAGAAATTAATGTAGAGCAAATTACCAAGAGATCTATCCGGGGAATTTTTGCCTTAACCTCAAGAACTTTTTTCTTGCAAATCATCACTTTTGCCGGAAACTTTTTGCTTACAGTTTTACTGTCGCCTTCATCGTTTGGTGTTTTCTTTGTTGTTTCGGCAGCAATTGCTTTCCTGTCCTATTTTTCCGATATAGGATTAGCTGCCGCTCTTATTCAAAAGAAGGAAGCAATTACGGAAGAGGATTTGAAAACGACCTTTACTATTCAGCAGGTAATGGTGGTGACAATAGTAATAATTGCCCTTTTGTCGTCCAAATTTATCGGGTCTTTTTATCATTTAAACGGCATGGGGGTATCCTTATTCCAAGCCTTAGCCCTGTCATTCTTTTTTTCATCTTTAAAAACAATTCCCTCCATTCTTTTGGAAAGAGACCTTAAATTTGAAAAATTAGTCATACCGGAGATAGTGGAAACATTATTTTTCAATGTAACAGCCGTGGTATTAGCATTTAAGGGATTTGGAATTTCCAGTTTTACTTATGCTGTTTTAGCCAGAGGTCTGTCAGGGCTTATCGCTATTTATATTATTAGTCCTTGGAAGATCGGGTTTGGATTTTATAAAAAGTGCGCCTCGAAACTCTTGTCCTTTGGTATTCCATTTCAAGTTAATAGTTTTCTGGCTTTGATAAAGGACGATTTATTCCTAGCTTATCTTGGCAAGGCCTTGCCTTTGGCCCAGGTAGGTTATATCGGATTTGCTCAGAAATGGGCCTTCACCCCGTTATCACTCATAATGGACAACGTTATAAGAATTACTTTCCCTTCTTTTTCAAGACTTCAGGAAAAGAAAGACTTATTAAAAAGAGCTATTGAAAAATCAATCTATGCTGCCTGTTTCTTGATATTCCCGCTTCTCGTTGGTTTAGTCTTACTTTCTCCGTATTTTATTAGATTAATTCCAAGATATGTGAAGTGGGAACCGGCCCTCTTGTCTCTGGCTTTCTTTTCCATTAATGCCGCTTTGTCTTCGGTTTCAACTCCGTTGACCAATGCTTTAAATGCTATCGGGAAAATAAAGACCACACTGTATCTCATGATATTTTGGACGATCGCAACTTGGGTTTTAACGCCCTTGGCTATTTTCTTCTTTGGTTTCAACGGAGTCGCAATTGCCTCTGCCGTTATTTCCCTTTCGGTAGTAATCGTAGTTTATCTAGTAAAAAGACATATTGATTTTGATCTGACAAGGACAATCTCTTCTCCTCTCTTAGGCTCAGTAGTCATGGCTTTAGCAATCTATTTTCTGAGTCCGATTATGGTTAAAAGCGTAATTTCTTTAATTTTAATGGTCTTTGTCGGCGCTGTGATATACTTTTTAACGATATTACTTTTTGCCAGAAAACAATTAATTGAGGATATTAAATTAGTAAAAGAAAACATTAGAAATTAACATGAATAAGATCTCGGTTGCATTGTCGGTTTTTAATGAAGAGAAAAACATCGAAAGATGCTTGAAGTCTTTGAGCTTTGCGGATGAAATTATTGTCGTAGATAATGGCTCGACAGACAGAACGGTTGAATTGGCCAAGAAATTTACCCAAAAAATCTATAACCAGAAAAATGACCCCTCAAAAATTGATATTCAAAAAAATCTTGGTTTTGATAAAGCCACAGGCGATTGGATATTAAGCATCGATGCCGATGAAGAAGTCAGCCCCGCACTGGCTGAGGAATTAAAAAATGAAGCCGGAAGTTTTGACGGCTATTTTATTCCCAGAAAAAATATAATCTTCGGTAAGTGGATAGAGCATTCAGGTTGGTATCCGGATTTTCAATTGCGCCTTTTTAAGAAAGGCATGGGAAAATTTACAAAAACCCATGTTCATGAATCATTGACGCTTGATGGGAAAGCCGGATACTTGAAGGAAGAAATCATTCATCATAATTATGATACTGTTTCTCAATTTCTTAAAAGAGCAATAAATGTCTATGTGCCAAGTGAAACTCAGAATTACGTAGACAAGGGATACGTTTTTTCTTATTCCGATGCAATAAAATTTCCTCTAAAAGAGTTTTTAAGCAGGTACTTTTCAAGGGAAGGATATAAGGATGGATTTCATGGGCTAATGTTGGCCATGCTGATGGCATTTTACCATTTTCTGATATTTGTTAATCTTTGGGAAGTAAATAAATTTAAAGATTTGGATGAAAGCCAGATGAAAAACTTTACGGAGACAGAATTTACGAATGTCAGGAGAGAATTTTCATTTTGGCTGACTAAACAGAAAATTGATGATATTAAAAATCCAATCAAAAAAACGTATACAAAAATAATAAGAAAAATCCACTAAAATTACTTTTATGAAAAGTGTTTTTGTCTCAATTCTCAATTTCAACGGAGCAAAAAATACATTGGAGTGTCTGGCATCCTTGAAGAAAATAAATAGCAAAGACTTTAACCTTACAATCTTGGTAGTTGATAACGCTTCATCGGAAAAACTTAGTCTTAAAAGCGAAACTACTGGGAAAATTAAAGTTCAAGTAATAGAGAATAAAGAAAATCTTGGTTTTTCAGGTGGAAACAATATCGGCATTAAGCAGGCTCTTAAAAATAATGCTGATTATGTTTTAATTCTGAATAATGATACCTTCGTTGCTCCTGATTTTTTAAATCAACTGATGAAGGTGGCAGAAAAAAACCAAAATGCCGGAATCTTGGTACCCAAAATATATTTTGCACCGGAATTTGAATATCATAAAGAAAGATACTCGGAAAAGGAGAAGGGCAAGGTATTCTGGTATGCCGGTGGAAAAATGGACTGGAAGAATGTAATTGGTAGTAATCGGGGTGTTGATGAAGTAGACAAGGGGCAATTTGAAAAGGAGGAAGAGACGGAAATGGCGACAGGTTGCTGCATGCTGATCCGCAGAGAAGTCTTGGAAAGGATCGGTAATTTTGATGAAAATTATTTTCTGTATTATGAGGATGCTGACTTGACCATGAGGGCAAAAAAAAACGGCTTTAAGATTATTTATGTGCCTTCCTCTATAGTTTGGCACAAAAATGCCGGGTCTACCGGCGGGTCCGGATCGGCCCTTCAAGACTATTACATTACCCGCAACCGCTTATTGTTCGGATCTAAATACGCTTCTATCCGCGCTAAATTAGCCCTTTTCAGGGAAAGCTTGGTTCTCTTTTTTAAGGGCAGAAAATGGCAAAAATGCGGCGTCGTGGATTTTTATTTGGAAAAATTCGGGAAAGGAAGTTACAAATCAGAATGAAAATTTCAGGAATTGTGATTGTCAGAAATGCGGAAGAAATAATTGCGGACTGTTTGGATTCTCTGTCTTTCTGTGACGAGATCGTAGTGGTCGATAGTCTTTCGGATGATCGGACCAAGGATATTGCCGAAAAAATGGGGGCCAAAGTTTATGAGCTCAAATTTAAGGATTTTTCAGAAGCCCGTAATTTCGGCCTAAAAAAAGCCTTGGGCGATTGGGTAGTCTATATTGACGCGGACGAAAGAATTACCAAAGAGTTGGCGGCTGAAATTAAAAAAAATGTTTCAGCCGGTGATTTTTCAGCCTTTAGGATTAAGCGCAAGAATTTTTATTTTGGAAATCATGAGTGGCCATACATTGAGCATTTGGAAAGGGTCTTTAAGAAGGATAAGCTGCAAGGTTGGTATGGAGAGGTGCATGAGAGTCCGAAAGTAATCGGTAAAATAGGTACGCTTGACGGATTCCTCCTGCATTATACCCACCGTGATCTGACATCGATGGTAAAAAAGACCATTCAATGGTCAAAAGTCGAGGCTGAGTTAAGATATAAAGCCGGCCATCCCAAAATGACTTGGTGGAGGTTTCCGCGCGTCATGTTGACGGCCTTTTTTGACTCCTACATTAGGCAAGGAGGCTGGAGAGTGGGCACTGTCGGACTAATAGAGAGTATGTATCAATCTTTCAGTATTTTCGTCACCTATGCCCGGTTATGGGAGCTTCAGCAGGCTGACAAGGATAAATTAATCAAAAATAAATGAATCTTAGAAAATTTTGTTCAAAATTCTGGCCGGTTTTACTTATAATTTTCATCTGGCTGATATTTGTCGGACCCTACTTCATTAAGAATAAAGTTCCGTTTTCTTCAACCTATCAGGCTAGTTTCTTTTCTCCCTGGAATACTTATGAAAAATTTGCGGGCTCGGTTAAAAATGCGGCCATGCCGGATATTATTGATCAGATCTATCCCTGGAAGCACTTAGTAATTGAAATTTGGAAGACAGGACAAGTACCTCTATGGAATCCGTACAGTTTTTCCGGGACTCCGCTTTTGGCAGACTACCAGTCAGGGGTATTTTCTCCAATCAACCTTCTCTTTTTTGTTCTGCCGTTCGTAGACGCCTGGAGGCTATCGGTTCTTCTGCAGCCCTTGTTGGCAGGACTTTTTATGTATTTCTATATCAGAAGTCTGGGATTAAGTAAGCAGGGGGGGATTATCTCGGCAATCTCTTTTATGTTTTGCGGTTTCATGACTACCTGGATGGGCTACGCTACTCTTGGATATGCCTTTTTGTTTTTACCCCTGGCTCTTTATGCTGTGGAGAAATATTACCAGACGGAAAAGAGTAAATTCTTATTTTTGCTGTCAATATGTATTCCACTGTCTTTTTTTAGCGGGCACTTTCAGATAAGTTTATATTTTTTAATTTCGCTTCTGGTCTATATTGTTTATAAATATCTTTCAACCAGAAATTTTAAAAAAACTATCTTTATTCTCTCGTATACGGTTTTTGGTCTGTTATTATCTTCACCGCAACTTATTCCCTCAATCGAATTTTATCTGCAGTCATTCAGAAGTAGTCTTTTTCAGAAAGCAGAGGTCGTTCCCGTTGCCTATCTTCCGACACTTTTGTCTCCGGATTTCTTCGGCAACCCCGTAACGAGAAATGATTGGTTCGGTCACTATGCGGAGTGGAATGGGTATATAGGTTTAATTCCGCTAATACTGGCTTTTTATGCTGTTTTGAGTAAAAAAATTTCACGAACAATTTTTTTCTTTATTGTAGGCTTATTGGCTCTTTTGCTGGCTCTGAATACTCCGTTGTCGTCGCTTTTAGTTCTGTTAAAGGTACCGGTCTTGTCTACCAGCGCCATGAGCCGAATTGTGGTCATATATATTTTTTTCTTCTCGGTTCTTTCGGCTTTCGGACTGGATAGTTTTATTGAAGATTTTAAAAACGGAAAGTTCAAGAAATTTATATTTAATTTAATATTCTTCGGTTTTATATTCTTAGCTTTGTGGTTGGTTGTTATCTTTAAGCTATTTATACCTTTAGACAAAATCATCATCGCCAGACAGAATTTGATTTTGCCTACACTTATTTTCCTATCCTTGGCTGTAGTGACGTTTATCGGTATTATTTTAAGGAATAATAAGAAGACAATTTTCCTACTTTATTTTGCCGTCATTTTTCTGGTCGCCTTTGATTTATTGCGCTTTGTAGATAAGTGGATGCCCATTGATCCTAAGGAGCTTGTGTTTCCGGATGTTCCAATTGCCTCAGAATTTTCCAAAATCTCAGGCTTTGACAGGACTTTTGGTAATTTCGGGGGCGAGGTGGCGGTTTATTATAAATTGCCTTCTGTCGAGGGCTATGACGCACTATACATAAAAAATTACGGAGAGTTTATCTCGTCTTTGGATGACGGAAAATTAAAAGAGGGAGCCAGATCTGTAATTTCATTTCCCAAGAACGGCATCTATACGCCCAAAGCAATAAATCTGTTGAACATAAAATATATTGTTCATAAGCTATCGGATGGTCATCAGGTTTGGGCTTTTCCTTTCTGGACATATCCGGAAAATCAATTTAAGTTGCTTTATAAGGATCAGGAATACGAAGTCTATCAAAACATGGATTCATTCCCTCATGCCTTTTTGGTTAGTGACTATGCCGTGGTTACAAATCCTCAGGAAAGCATAAGCGCAATTTTCGGCAGCAATTTTGATTTAAGAAACAAGGTAGTCTTAAGTGATTTTCCCGGCATTCAGAGCGCAAAAGGGATTGTCGGCCAGGTTAAGATTGAAAAATATACGCCAAACGATATAAAAATGAACTATCAGGCAGATCGCCAGGGACTATTGATATTAACGGACAGCTATTATCCCGGATGGGAAGCAAAAATAGACGGAAGGGCGGTTACAATTTACAGGGCAGACTATACGTTTAGGGGAATCGTAGTGCCACAGGGGAATCACAGCATCGAATTCACATATTATCCGTTAAGCTTCAGGTTGGGTGAGTATTTAGCCACCGCAGGCATCTTGGGAATCTTAGGCTTGGGATTAGTTTTTAAAAGAAAAAATAAGAATGCGTAATTTGTGTTATAATGACTACCTATGAGAGATTTTGATAAAGGCCGCGGAGATTTTAAGAAAAGAGATTTTGACAAACCACAAGTGATGCATAAAACTGTTTGCAGCAAATGCGGGCAGCAATGTGAGGTACCTTTTATTCCTAGTGGATCAAGACCGGTTTTCTGCAGAGTATGTTTTCAGGCCAATAGAGTTTCCAATCCAATGAGATCTGAGAATAATTTCTCAGCAAGTCGCCCGGCAACCCAAGCTCAATATAGAGAGCAGTTTGATTTATTAGGTAAAAAGTTAGATAAGATAATAGAATTATTGCAACCGAAAGTTGTTGTGCCGGTAGTTCCGGTAGAAAAAGCTCTAAAAATTGCAAAAACAAAAAAAACGGCTAAAAAATCTTCTCCCTCTAAGAAAAAAATAGTTTAGCCGTATTCTTTCAGGCTTTATTTTTCGCCCAATTTTTCAGTTACCCATTTTAGCTTTTTTTCTAGCATCTCCTTTTTTGCTTTGAGATGCTCTTTGGACATTTTATGCTCTTCGCAACATTCCATCATCATCATTCCTTTTTTATCTTTTGAGCAGCCACAATTTGAATTCATCATGTATTTTCACCCCCCTTCAGTTAATCAGATTAATTACATGCTAACACATATTCCTGAAAAAACGCTGAAAAAGCCGATCAGATTGCTGTGGAAAACAATACAGAGAAGAAATCGTAAAGAATGCTGCCCTTATACAGCTTATTAAACCAACTGGCTGAAATTCTTTTTTTCAGAATCATATCTTCCAAAATATAGCCGAATTGCTTCTGGGATCCAAAGGAAAAACCCCTAAAATTTTTAAGTAACTTTCTGGGGGTCTTACCCCTCATTCCGCAAGGGTTTACGCTTTGCTCCATAAGCAATAAGACTTTTGATATAATCTGTTGCATGAATGAGAACCGTCCCAATCTGGAGAGGTATGCTTTGATGAATTCCATAGAGAGAAATGTTGAGATGAGAAATATATTCTCGTTTTTACCTCCTTCTAGCTATTTAGATACAGGCAGGAAGGAAACATATGTTCTTGATGGGGAGGAAATAACGATTCCTGAAACCGATACAAGGAAATTCCTTGAAAAATTTGCAAATCACTCATCAGAATTGCAAAATATTTTACCTAAGCGGCTAGAGGCCTTATTGTCTTTCTCTTTTATTACCGATACTTTTAAGACTTATATTGCGGGCGTGTTTAATCATGATTTAGCATCAGGCATAGATGAAGAGGAGTTTATTATTTCTGATGAAGGTAGATTGTTTCCAAGCGGAAGAAAGTTTTTTAGGGATATGTTTGAGTGGACAGGGGAAAGCGGTGGAATATTTGATCAAACAGAAGCAAAAAATATTGAGACGGAAGCATATAGAACCGCTGTGCATTTGCAGAAAGGATTAGAGAGATCTTATCAAGAAGAAAAAGAAGGTGAAGATAAAAAAGATTTAATTGAAAATCCTTTAAAAGTAACACAAGAATCTAGGGAATGGGTGGATAAATGGAAAACTAATTTTATAGAACAGTATAGCGAAGAACCTTGTTTAATTTAATTACCCCATTGCCTTCTTTCTATTTTTGTATCTAATCATAAAAGCAAGAATCAGTTAGGGGCCTTCCCCCTCATTCCGCAAGGGTTAAGTCAAAAATAGGGGATTTTAACTACTTTACACTCAAAATCTTATATGATCCGTCATTGTCGACTCTAATATACTGATAATCAGTAAGGAGTACTAATTTATAATTATCGCTATATACATGTTCTAATCTATGATTCAAATAAAGATTTTTTGAATATTCACTGCCCCAATGCGGAAGAATTACTAAATCAATAAACCCAAATCCTTTGTAATCTTTTAAGTTAGGTGCTTTTTCAAGACTATCTAATATCAATAAGGGATAGATGTCGGGACCTGCTATTACCGATCCCGCACTGGAACCAAAATATACGTTATCTTTTTGTATATAATCATTTATAAAATTGATAAATCCCGATTCTTGCGCTTTTTCTAGTAGATAAAAAGTGTTACCGCCAGATACAAAAACATATTTTATGTCTTGAAAGTCTTTTGCGAAATCACTTTGTTTTTTACCTGTAATCGTATAATCAACTATTTTAAGTCCAATATTTAGTAGGGCATTTCTGTCATCCTCTAGCCACTGCTTATCTCCATCTTCTCCTTCAGCAGCCGTAGTAATGAACAATATTTTCTTGCCTTTTTGTCCATTCTTGAGCTCTCTGGAAACCATAGAAGCAATATTTTTGAACGAAGATGCTAGAAATAATTTTCCCATATTGAAAGTATAGCAAATCTTAGCTAACTCATTGCGGGTTAGTGGAAAGGACTAAACTTCCAGGGGCCTTCCCCCTCATTCCGCAAGGGTCAGGATTAAATTATTACGGTTGGATATGTGGGAACTATTATGAAAAACAAAACTACATTCCAAGTATAAGTTTTATTCCAAGAACTCCACCAACAACAACAAACACTAATTTAATAAATTTGTTACCTTTATATTTTGCATATCTTGACCCGGCATATCCTCCAAGCATTGAACCGATTATTGCCGGTACTGTTAATAAAATATTATAGTATCCCTTATGGATTAATATCACTGCTGCAAACAAGACCCAGAAAAATGCAATTGCAAAGTAATAGCCTAATGCATCAATAAAATCAAAACCCCGAGTAAAAAAAGTAAGAAGAGTAAAAAGGATTCCGTTTCCGGAGCCGAATATTCCCTCATAAAAGCCGAGGATAATGGCAAATGGATACGCAAGCAATTTTCTTATCAAGCCATAATGTTTTTCTTTTTCTTTCAGTCCCAATCCCTTCTGAAAATAGGTATAAATAACAAGAAATATTATTATTGTCCCAACGACTTTCTCCATATACGTTTGGTTAATTGTTATTACTAAAGTAGTGCCAAAATATACGCCAACAAAACCAATCAGAGAAAATATTAATAAGAATGCCCAATCAATTTTCTTTCCTTTGAGGTAATTAAATGCTACTGGTAAAACCCAAAATACAGCACTTATTTTTTCAATAGAGGTAGCCATTGGAAGAGACAGGCCTAAAGCTAAATAAAATGGCAATGTGATAACTGATGATCCTCCTCCAGAAATTGAACTCAGTAATGTTGCTAAAAAAGTGACTAGAATAATGATGAATATTTCCACAAAAAGAGTATATCAAAAAGTTTCCACGTCGCATACTACGCATATTTCAAGAGTACGGCTTTAGCTCACCTAGTTGAATCTGATGAGAACTTTCCAGGGGCCTTCCCCCTCATTTCGCAAGGGTCAAGAGAATTTAGTATTGATATAACGAAATAAATTATTGAATTCTCGGAATGAGCATTTTTAAAATTATAGAGCAATTAGCGTGTGATCTTCGGGAGTCCACCCTGGAGTTGATTTACATTCAACCCAAGTGCTATTACCCTTTGCGGAATGATGTTCTCCTCGATAAACAATGAAACTTTGGCCTTGTGGAATATTATAATCTTTTCCTTCTTTGGTAATTATTAATGTTCCCTTCAGAACGGTATATTCTTCTGTTGAATTTATATGAAAGTGGGGAAGTGATTGATCGATAACTGCTACTGCATTACTCCATTTCGGATGATCTGATGTTGGCTCTATTTCACAAATTATTTCTGTCGGATCAGTTTTATTGTTTTTGACGATTCTCTTGCCGGGATATTTTGCTTTAAGCTCATTAATAATCTGAGTAGTATTCATGAAGTGATTATATCAAAAAGCTTTCCTAGGGGTCTTACCCCTCAGATTACAAGGGTCCAGATGAACTCACTTCGTTCGCCCTTGTAATCCTCACCCCGCTTGAGCTTTCAGCATGTATAGGTAGCAGGCAGGCTGCTACCTAAAAATTAATTCTTTTAGGAAAAGCCAAAGAGAGGGGGTGAATGAAAATGCAATTACTAACAAAAGAAATAACAACAAAACTACCGGCTCTGTATACACAAGAGAACGCTCTTGATCCGATGGTTATCTGTAAATTCTTTGCTGTTTGGACTAATTGGACATGGTACGGCATGGAGTTTGATGGAAAAGATCTGTTTTTTGGATATGTTGCAGGAGATTTTCCGGAATTGGGATATTTTACCCTCTCAGAATTACAAAATCTAAAGGGGCCAATGGGATTAACTATTGAACGGGACATGTATTTTAGGCCGTGCAGGCTTTCTGAGATTAAAAAGCTACACGAACAATATTAAAAAGTAGGCCTGCCGCCGATATCCCAACGGCAGGTTTTTAAATACGGAAAGGAGGTTGAAATTATTAAATTAATTAATGCTGTATAATTAGGTAGATATGGAGAATTTTTCCGAATTTAGCAAGAAAACGCCAATAGAAAAAATACATCATATAATAAGTGATGCAAAAAAAGATGTTGCAAAGGAATTTGCTAATACAGGAAATGCTTGGTGTGCGTGTTTTAAATCAGATGTCGAAGGAGTTGATATATATCTCGGAATAGTAGAAATGACATCTGCTGTATCTCCTGAGAATCTGAAAACCTATCAAAGAAGATTAGAAAGCTTAAAAGCTGAAATATGTGATTTGGCGGACAAATACCCCAATAAGGCTCAAAGCCCAGATCCTGAAACCCAAGCTAATCTCTTTAAGAAATTAAATATTTTTGAAGAATATAAAAAAGAAAAATGATGCAAGAATTTGATCCTAAAATTTTTAAAAAGCTGTATATTCCCCCTAGCGATTCGCAGGGAATAGTCACAGCCCTTGTTAATAGGATTATGGAAAGGGGATACAAGCTAATTAAATATCAGGAGAAGACAAAAGGAGAAATATAATTTTGGCAGACAGAGCATTTTTTTACATGTTGCCAAATATTATTAATGTCTTCTGATTTTACGATCTCTTTTATTGTCAAAAAGGAATAGGTATTAATGAATCTGAATTTAGAGAGTTTTTTATTATTTTAATTCTTGGCTTTTGTAATTTTAGGTAGTATATTTTGTGTTTTATTTTTTGTTGTTTTATTGCTTGTATCATGGTATTTTACATCCACTTATATATAAGTATAAAGAGGATGTGCATTTTGTATTTTTAGCTTCAAATTTCATTAAATTTTGTACTAGCGCGTTAGTACATTTTTAGTGGATATTTCCTGAGGGATAAACTTACGCTTTTGTCTTAAAAATGCGGGAGTCCCACTTATTTCTAATTTCTAGCTTCTTACTAAAACACCTAAGAAAAAATAGATTTTTAAAACAATAAAGTCAATAAAATTGTCGAATATTAGGAGAAATTTAGCTTAATTAATTTACGCTAATCAGTTTTATTTCGGCGTCGCACAACATAGATTGTGAGACAAG
>Ga0182027_10008083_pt1 | contig 15375 bp, 11 predicted proteins | sample 712E1DmetaG_FD_121300 | JGI IMG/M metagenome (GOLD analysis project Ga0182027, IMG submission 121300) | Permafrost microbial communities from Stordalen Mire, Sweden - 712E1D metaG (Illumina Assembly) | ecosystem: Environmental > Terrestrial > Soil > Wetlands > Permafrost | place: Sweden... | reverse complement strand
GTAGAGTCGCCTGCCCAGTGCCGCAACCGATCTCGATGACGCGAGCCGCCTCCGGCAGCCGTGCGAGCGCGACGAGATCTTCGAAGACTTGTGGCGGGTAGTTCGGGCGGGCGCGGTCGTAGAGCAGCGGCACCTGCTCGAAGGTCGCTCTCAGAAGTCGGCGATCCACTGCGTGTCCTCCTGCGCTGACCAGATGAGCATAGAGTCCGCCGCCGAGCTGGTGCGCGGCTGATCGCGTCGACAGAGCCGACGCAACCGGACGACCCCTCAGCAACGGACCTCTAGCTTCGACCGAGCTGTGTCAGCCGTAGGATTCGCGCCGGGCCCCGCCATTCCCGTATCAACCTGAAGGCCCGCCGAGTTCCGCTTCGGGCGGCGTGTCGCAGAGGCCCCTTCGATTCCGGCACGCCCGTCGCTATGATCAACGCAATTCGGCGCGCCGAGGTCCGGGCGCGTGAAACGGGGTGGGGGTTAGCAGGTCTCCGTCGTCGCCTCCACCGCCGCGACCGCGCCGGTTCGGTGGGAAGTAGTGCCGCCACTCGTCTGGAGGCGTGCGACCGGTCGAGGAGGAGTACCCCAGCGTTGTTGCTCGGCGCGTTTCCAGGAGGTGGACGATGAAGTTCTGTTCGAATTGCGGTTTCGAGCGTTTCACGGACACGGCGTCCTGCGCCTCGTGCGGCGCCGACTTCCGCTTGATGGCGGAGGCGATGGTGGAGGCAACCACCGCCGCTCCCAGGCGGTCCCGACGACGGGTTGGCGTTTCGATCTGTGCCTTGGTGGCCGTGGTAGTGGTGAGTGGCGGCATCCTCGCGGCCTGCTCCGGCAACAGCGCGGCGGCCACCACGCCCGCTGCCGCGACGGTCGCCTCAGGCGCTCCCAACCCGAACGCCGCGTCCGCGGCCGGCCCAACGCGGGCCACTCCGGAGGACGCCGTTCGCCAGTATCTGACCGCGTTCGCCTCTAGCAACGCCGACCAGCTCCTGGGCGCCTGCGCGATCGACGAAGTCGCCGCCCATTTCCAGTTCGAGGCGCAGGCCACTCGGCTCCAGGCGATCATGCCCAACCAATTCCTGCTCCCGACCAGCTACGCCTTCTACGCCGACCTGGACAAGTACGGGCAGGCATACGTGAACTTCAACCAGGTTCGCGGCCTCGCCCTCAGCCTGCTGACCTCACAGCCGGTCGATCAGCCCATCGTCCCGGTAACGGCGGATCAGGCGCAGCAATACGTCAAGAGCGCCGATCCGTCGCAGCTCGCCGGGCTGAAGGTCGTGGAGATCCAGTTCCCCATCGCCAGGTTCGCGGCCGACCCCAAGGCCCTCGCCAACTTCGCCGCCCAGGCCAAGGTGTACGGCGCGGACGAGCTGACCGAGCGGCTGGCCCTCGTCGCCTGGAACGGCAAGGACTACGCGGTCGGCTTCACCCTCGTTCGGTACGGCAGCGACTGGAAGGTCCTCAACCAGGTCTCCAGCCTCGCGGGCACGCCCGTCACCGGCGCGGCGAAGCCCGTGACGCAATCGGACTTCGACGCCTCGGTCGCCGGCTAGCGCAACCGGCGGCCGGTGGCGCCACGAGCGACGGCCGGCCAGGATGAACGTCAGGAGCAGAGCCCGGTCGCGACCAGCGGAGCGAGGCTGCGCAGTTCCGCCAGCGGCGGGACGTCGGGGTCGGCCGGCACGATGTTGATCACGACCTGATCGGCCCCGGCCTCGAACCGCTCGCGGATCTTCTCGCCGATGCGGTCGAGGTCGCCCCAGGCCACGATCGCTTCGAAGATCGCGTCAGAGCCGGGCTTCTCGAGATCGGCCTCCGCCCAGCCGATGCGCAGCAGGTTGTTGCGGTAGTTGGCCGAGCCGATGTAGTAGTCGAGGTGGCGGTTGCCGATCGTCCGCGCCGAAGCCAGATCGGCGGCGATGACCACCGGCAGGTCGGCCGCGAGAAATGGCTCCGGTCCGAGTATCGAGCGGACTTCGCGGATGTGTTCGGCGGTCGAGAAGTACGGATACGCGCCCGCGGTCCGCTCCCCCGCCAGGCCCACCATCCTGGGCCCGAGCGCCGCAAGCACCAGCGGCGGCATCTCGGCCGCGGGACCGCGCCACGGGGCTGCAGCCATCGCGTCGAGGTATTCGCGCATGGCCGTGTAGGGCTTGTCGTAGTCGTGGCCGCGCAACTTGACCAGCGGAGCGTGGCTCACCCCCAGGCCCAGGATGAAGCGGCCGGGCCAGGCTTCGGCGAGGGTCCGGCCGCCGTTGGCCATCGCGGCGGGGTCGCGGGCCCAGATATTGGCGATGCCGCTGGCAACCACCAGCCGCTCGGTGGCGGCCAGGTAGAGCGCGCCACGCCCGAACGCCTCCTGCGCCAGCGCCTCGCCGTACCAGAGAGTGCCGAACCCAAGGCGCTCGACTTCGCGGACAAACTCGCGCTGGACGCTGCTCGGCTGGCCGTTGATCGGGCCCGCGAACAGGCCGATGCGGCCCGGCTCGATGCCCTGGAGTCGTTGGAGGCTCATGGTCGTAGATCCTACCGCGGGGTCGGCGTCGCGGGGCCCGGGGGCGTCGCTGTGGCTGCGGCGGCCGTCCCGGGCGCGCCGGGGCCGGTCGCGGCCAGCGGTGCCTCCGCCGTCCCGTGCCCCGGCCGGCTCGAGCCCCGGATCAGGCTCGTGACGATGCCGACGCAGCAGACCAGCGCGGCGACCACAAAGGCGTCGTGGATCGCGCCCTCGAGCGCCGCGGCCTTGATCGCGGACGTCGGCGCACCGTGGCTCAGATCGGCCAGGTGGATCGGCAGTCTCGTGGCCACGATCGCGCCGCTGAGGGCGATGCCGAGGGCCTGGCCGTTGACCCGCATCTGGGCCAGCGTCCCGGACGCGGTACCGACACGAGGCCGCGGCACGGACCCCAGCACGGCGCTGCTGTTGGGGCTCATGAACATGCCCTGGCCGATGCCCAGCAGAACAAGCCGCCAGACAAGGTCCGGAATGGCGAAGTGGATCGGCAGCTCGGTAAGGCTCAGCAGACCGAGGACCATGACCGCCATCCCCGCACTCGCCGGCCATCGCGGGCCCAAGCGGTCGGAGGCGATGCCGCTGAGCGGCGCGACGAGCGCCATAGTGATCGGCACCGGAGTCAGCAGCAGCCCGGCCTCGATCGGCGAGAAGCCCGAACCTTGCTCGAGGAAGAACGGCAGCAGGAACGTGGCGGTGAAGAGGCCGGCAAAGGCGACCACTACGCTGGCCAGGCCGGCGGAGAACGGACGGCTGCGGAAGAGCCCGAGGTCGATCATCGGGAACGCCGCCCGACGCTCGGTCATGATGAAGGCGGCGCCGAGCGCGACGAAAGCCACCACCAGCCCCAGGATCACCGGACCGGTCCAGCCCCACTCCTGCCCCTCGCTGAGAGCCAGCAGCAAAGCGAAAAGCGACAGGCCCGACAGAGCGGCGCCGCGGACGTCGAACTTCTGGTCCTTCCCGGGAGTCTCGGCCGGAAGGATGCGGGCGGCCCAGATGATCGCGAACAGCCCGATCGGGGCGTTGATGAGGAAGATCGCCCGCCACGTTGCCGCCTGGGTAAGGATGCCGCCGAGAGCCGGCCCCAGGCTGAGGCCGATGGCCACGCTGACGCCGTTGAGTCCCAGGGCGCGGCCGCGCTCGGCCGCCGGGAACGTGTGGGCCACGATCGCCGGGCCCATGGCCATGATCATCGCGGCGCCGATTCCCTGGACAACCCGGAATGCAACCAGCGCGGCGATATTGGGCGAGGCACCGCAGCAGACGCTGGCGAGTGTGAATATGGCGAAGCCGGTCAGGTAGACGCGTTTGAAGGTGAGTAGTTCACCGAGCCGCCCAAATGGAAGCAGCAAGCTTCCGATGACCAGCAGATACGCCACGACCACCCATGAGACCGTGGTCAGGTCGATGCGGAAGTCGCTCCCCATAACGGGCAGAGCGATGTTGACGATGCTGCCGTCGAGGGTCGCCATCAGCGAACCCAGCGAGACGCTGGTGAGGATCAGCCACTTGCGTTGCATCGGTGAACCCTACCCGATCGTGACCTCGACCAGCGGACTGTGAGCCACCATCTCCTCGAGGTCCGTGCGCTTCCAGGCTCGGGCGACGTGCTCGAGGACGGCGCGACGCTCGGTTTCGTCGGTGATGACACGGGCGGTTGCGGGCAGATCGGCCGTTACCGCGCCCTTGACGTGGAAGGTTAACTTCGGGTTGGCCTCGAGATTGAAGAGCCACGCCCGCTTCCGGTCGGCGCGGGGCTGGCCGCTGATGTAGATCCGCCCACCGATGGCGTGATACGCGATCTCGATCCGGCGCGGCTCGCCGGAGCGACGGCCGGTGGTCGTGATATCGATGATGCCGCTCTGCGCCAGGGCGCGGCCGACTGATTCGTCCATGAGTTCCGCCCGTGTGTCGTGTGGTTGATTGCGCAACCGAGTCTACGGCGGCATCGCCACGGACGACGGCTGACGGGCCCGCTGACCCGTGCTGCGAGCCGCGCGATTGAGCCGGAGCCGTCGAGAAGAATGGCGCCAGAGGTCGGCTCAATGAGCTGTCCCCGACCGGTAGTCACGAGGTCCTCCAGGCTAGGCTCGTTCTCGCCTTGTCTCAGCCCCCGGAGCGCTCTCGGGCACTCCAACTCTCGGCGCGGTCTCGCCGAACCAGCGTCGCGACAGCCGCATCGCCGCCCATACGAGCGCGAGCATGACCGGCACCTCGATGAGCGGGCCCACCACAGTCGCCAGCGCGACCGTAGGCGAGAAGGCCGTGATGGCGATGGCGATGGCAATCTCAAAGTCACGGCCGGTTGCGTTGAAGGCCACTGCCACGGCGTCGCGATAGGAGAAGTGCAAGCGCGAACCGATGAAGAAGACCACGAAGAACATGACTGAGAAGAAGAGGGTCATCGGGATGGCCATTTCGAGAACGATGCCCGGCCGCTGCAGAATGAGGTCGCCCTTGAGGGAGAACATGACGATGAGGGTGAATAGCAGACCGAGTATCGAGAGCGCGCTCAGACCGGGCTTGAGCCGCTCCATCGCCTCCTCACCCCCGCGGCGCGTCACCGCCAGCCGCGTCATCACGCCCAGCACAAGCGGCAGGCCGAGATAGAGCACCACGGACTCGAAGACCACCAACACGTCGAAACTGACGTTGCCGATGAGCAGGCGGGCGTACACCGGGATGAGGATCATCTGGGCCACGGAGTTCAGGGCCACGAAGACCAGAGCCATCGGCGTGTTCCCCTTGGCGAGGAAGGTGAAGATGATGACCATCGCAATGCACGGCGCCAGACCGTAGAGGACGAGCCCCGTGTGCAGTTCGGGGTCGCTCACAAAGATGTTCGCGAGGGCGAGCATCACGAACGGCGCGACGAGGTAGTTGAAGAAGAGCACGACGCCGAGCTGACGCGGCGAGCGGAACGCGTCGCCAACCTCACCCAGTCGAACGTTGGTCATCGCCGGATACATCATCGCGAAGAGCCCGATGGGCACCCCAAGCGAGATAGCACTGGGGACGGTCAGGACGAAGGTGCCACCGATGATCGCTTTGATCGCATCGATCGGCGGGGTAAGGGCGAAGTCCGAGATCGAGAGAACCTGCCCGATGCCAATGCCGATCGCCATGCTGATGACGACAAAGAACGGCAAGAGGCGGAAGTCCTCGAGCTTGGCGAGAAGGCGGGAGGCGGTCATCGGTTCTCCTGCGGCGGGCGGCCGCCTTCGACCTCGGCTGGATCGTGTTGTTTCGGTCGCGCGCTAATGGCGGTCATCTTAGCGGTGCTTGTCCGAGGGCCGTTTATGGCCGCGCTGGGCGAGGGCCGGAACGGAACGTGCCCCGCACATTGGATCGCGGCCAGGGCAACGGTCATACGCCCCGCCGAAGCAAGGCTCATCATCGCAGCGGCGGGCAAGCAGCAGCTCCTCTTCGACAACACCGCCCGCGCCATGGGCGATGCTCCCAAAGAGGTAAAGCTCCGCCATATCGGCAACTGCCTGAAGGCCGATCCCGCATATGACGAAAGCGTCGCAAAGGCGCTCGGTATCCCCCTCAGCGACGTGCCAAAGTGAGTTGAGTTCGCGGCGGCGAATCTCGTCCGCGGAGGGAACTGAATTGGCTCAATACGTAGGAGCCCTCGATCAGGGCACCACGAGCACGCGCTTCATGATTTTCGACCACTCCGGTGGCGTGGTTGCGATCGATCAGAAAGAGCACGAGCAGATCTACCCCAAGCCGGGCTGGGTCGAGCACGATGCGACCGAGATCTGGACGCGCTGCGTCGAAGTTATGCGCGGCGCGGTCGCGAAGGCGGGAATCAAGGCCTCGGACCTGGTGGCGATCGGTATCACCAACCAGCGCGAGACGGCGGTTGTCTGGGATCGCAAGACCGGCAAGCCGATCCACAACGCCATCGTCTGGCAGGACACCCGCACCGACGCGATCATCAACGAGTGGGCCAAGGACGGCGGCCAGGATCGATTCCGGGCCAAGGTGGGGCTGCCGCTGGCGACCTACTTCTCCGGACCAAAGGTGAGGTGGATCCTGGACAACGTTCCCGGTGCACGAGCCAAGGCCGATGCCGGTGACTTGCTCTTCGGCAACATCGACACCTGGTGCATCTGGAATCTCACCGGCGGCGTCAGCGGCGGCGTGCATGTCACCGACGTCAGCAACGCCAGCCGCACGATGCTGATGGATCTCAAGACCCTGGATTGGGACTCCGATCAGCTCAAGATAATGGGCATTCCGCGCTCGATGCTGCCGGCTATCAAGGCCTCCAGCGAGGTCTACGGCATGGCCGTCGGCGATCTCGCCGGCGTGCCCGTCGCAGGCGACCTGGGCGACCAGCAGGCTGCCCTCTTCGGCCAGACGTGCTTCTCGGCCGGCGAGGCCAAGAACACCTACGGCACCGGCTGCTTCATGCTGCTGAACACGGGCACGAAGATCGTTCCGAGCAAGAGCGGCCTTCTGACCACTCTCGGCTACAAGATCGGAAGCCAGCCCGCGCAGTACGCCCTCGAGGGTTCGATCGCCATCACCGGCGCTCTCGTCCAGTGGCTGCGCGACAACCTGGGCATGATCAAGACCTCCGGCGAGATCGAAGCGCTGGCCAAGACGGTGGACGACAACGGCGGCGTGTTCTTCGTGCCGGCCTTCTCCGGTCTGTTCGCTCCGTACTGGAAGAGCGATGCCCGCGGCGTGATCGCCGGTCTGACTCGCTACGTGAACAAGGGCCACATCGCCCGAGCGGTGCTCGAGGCGACGGCCTGGCAGACGCGTGAAGTGCTCGACGCGATGAACGCCGACTCCGGCGTTCCGCTTACGGCCCTCAAGGTCGACGGCGGCATGGTCTTCAACGATCTGCTGATGCAGTTCCAGGCCGACGTTCTCGGCGTGCCGGTCATCCGGCCGAAGGTTGCCGAGACGACAGCCCTGGGCGCGGCCTATGCGGCCGGCCTCGCGGTCGGCTTCTGGAAGGCGGTCGAGGACCTGCGAGTCAACTGGCAGCAGGATCGCGAGTGGACGCCCAAGATGGACGCCAAGACTCGCGAGAAGGACCTCAAGCTCTGGAAGAAGGCGGTCACCCGCACCTTCGACTGGGTCGAGTAGCTCGTCGTCCGCAGCGAGGTAGGACAACGTGAGTGAGTCGTACGCCTGCGACGTGCTCGTCGTCGGCGGTGGTGTCACCGGGGCAGGGGTCTTGCGGGACCTCGCCCGCCGCGGGCTGAAGACGCTGCTCGTGGATCGTGGCGACTTCGGCACGGGCACGACCGGGCGCTACCACGGCCTCCTCCACTCCGGCGGCCGCTACGCAGCCGGGGACGCAGTGACGGCCCGCGAGTGTATCGACGAGAACCGCGTGCTGCGGCGAATCGCCCCGGCCAGCATCGAGGACACGGGTGGCTATTTCGTCGCCACGCCCGACGATCCTGAGGACTACGTGGACGCCTTCCCGGCCGCCTGTGCCGCGGCCGACATCCCCTGCGAGGAGATCCCGGTGGCCGCGGCCCTGCGCCGCGAACCGGCGCTCAATCCGAAGATCCGCCGCGTCTTCCGGCTGCCGGACGGTTCCGTGGAACCGTGGAACCTGATCGACGGAAACATCGCCGATGCGCGCGCTCACTGCAGCGACGCCTGGTCTTACCGCCGTGTCGTGGCCTTCGAACGGGCCGGCGAGCGAATCATCTCCGCAACCGTCCGCGACGAGCGCTCCGGGACGACGGCCCGGATCGCGCCGCGGTTCGTTGTTTCCACGGCGGGGGCATGGGCCGGGCAGATCGCGGCCCTGGCCGGCGTCGAAGTCACCATGGTGCCCGGCAAGGGCGTGATGCTGATCTACAACCAGCGCATGACCGACACCGTGGTCAACCGTTGCCACAAGTCCGCCGACGGCGACATCATGGTCCCCGTCCACACGGTCGCGATTCTGGGCACGACGGACGTTCGAGTAGCCGACCCGGATGTCTACGACATCAGCCGCGAAGAGGTCTCGGCACTGATCGCGGAGGGCGAAAAGCTCTTCCCGGATCTGGGCCGAATGCGGCTGCTGCGCGCGTATGCCGGAGTGAGGCCGCTCTACCAGCCGCCGGCGGCGACGCAGGCCGCTCAGAACCGTTCGATCTCGCGGGCCCATACCGTGCTGGACCACGGCGAGGACGGCATCGACAACTACGTTTCCATCGTCGGCGGCAAGCTGACGACGTTCCGCTTGATGGCCGAGGACACCGTCGACGTCGTCTGCGAGAAGCTCGGCGTCACCACGCCCTGCACCACGGCCGACGAGATGCTGCCGAACCAGGTTCCCGGCAAGACGTACTGGCTGGGTCACAGGCTGGCCGAGCACGAGGCCGAGGGTGGCGGCGACTCGGCCCTGATCTGCGAATGCGAACTCGTCACTCGGCCGATGCTGGCTTCGTTCCTCGACGAGCACTGGCCCTGCAGCGTCGACGACATGCGGCGGGGCACCAGGCTTGGCATGGGCCCCTGCCAGGGCGGCTTCTGCACGTTCCGGGCCGCCGGAATGGCCGCGGAGCACGCCGCGGCCGGGGCGAGTGGCACCACGGACGACGCGATAGTCGGCTACCTGCGCGAGCGCTTCAAAGGCACCCGCCCGATCGCCGCCGGCCGCCAGCTGCAGGAGCTGTGGATGGTTCTCGGAATCTACGGTGGCCTCGGGATCGAGTCGCTGGTCGACGGCGGACCGGCGGCAGACGCACGGGAGGCCGACGATGCCCGGCGCTGACATCGTCGTCGTCGGGGCTGGTCTATCCGGCCTGACCGCGGCACTCGCGGCGGCCCAATCCGGCGCGCGAGTCCAGGTGCTGGCCCAAGGCCACGCGGGCACGCACTGGGGCACGGGCGGCCTCGACATAGCCGCGGTTCCCGGCTCCGCCACGCCGCGTGCCGGGCTGCGGATCCTGGCGGCCAAGCGCGGCCATCCGTACGAAACACTGCGCGAAGACGTGGCGCCGGCCCTCGATTGGCTCCGGCCGATCCTGGCCGGCCGGGGCCTGGCCTACCAGGGCGACCTGGACTCACCCCTGGCCGCCGTCCCTACCTCGATCGGCGGAACGAGGCTGGCGGCCATCCTGCCCGCCGCCCAGGCACCCGCACTCCGGCCGTGGGCCTCCGGTGAGCGGCTCGTCGTCTGCGGCATCGCCGGGTTCAAGGACTTCTGGCCCGACGCCATCGCCGCGAGCCTGTCGCGGCCCGGAGTGTGGGGCGGCCGCTCACGTCCGGACCACGTCGAAGCCGTGGCGGTCGAGCTGCCCGACCTGGCCGGCAGGCACAATCTGAGCGCGCTGGAACTGGCCAATCGGTTCGACGATGGGGCGTGGCGGCGGCAAGCCATCGATGCGATCGCGACCGCGCTCGATCGGCACGGCTCATCCGGCGCCGGCCGCCTGGCGCTGCCCGCGATTGTCGGGCTGGATGATCACGCCGCCGCTCTTGACGAACTGCGGCACCGCCTGCCGCTGGAGCCGTTCGAACTTCCACTCGTGCCGCCGAGCGTGCCGGGGATGCGCCTGTATCGCGCACTCCGCGCCGCGTACGTGGAGGCCGGCGGCAGGATCCAGATCGGCGAGCAGATCGATTCGGTGGATCGTGATGGCAATCGAGTGACGGCCGTCTCGACCGAAGCCGCGGCCCGTACCCACTCTACCCGAGCCGGTGCCCTGGTCCTGGCAACGGGCGGCATCGCCGGAGGCGGCATCGTCGCCGCCCAGAACGGGCGCCTCGAAGAGGTCGTGCTGGGCTTGCCGGTCGAGGGACCGGAACTCGGTGAGTGGCTCTCGGCCGATGCCTTCGACCCGGCCGGCCATCCGCTCGAGGCCGCGGGCATCCGCACCGACGCAGACCTCCGGCCGGTCGATCGGTCGGCCAAGCCCGTGCTCGACAACGTCCGTGTCGTCGGCGCGATGCTCGCCGGCCAGCGGCATCTGCACGAGCGCTGCCGCGACGGCGTCGACATCGCCGCCGGTTGGCGGGCCGCCCGGACGCTGACGGGCGCCACGGCCGGCGGCGCCACGGCGGCAAGCACGTCACAGACAGCAGGGAGCAACCGGCCGTGACGATCGCGGAACTCGTCGAGGAGGCCTCACTCGAGCAGGTCGGCTACTCCTCCGACCAGTGCCTCAAATGCAATGTCTGCAACACCGCCTGCCCGGTCGCCCGGGTCACGGACCTGTACCCGGGACCCAAGTACGTGGGCCCGCAGGCGGCGAGGTTCCGAATGGGCCGGAATCTGCCGGCGCAAGGCAAGGGTGGTCCGCGGCTGAAGTCGCCGGACCTGACCGTCGACTACTGCTCCGGCTGCGGCTGGTGCACGACGGTCTGCCCGGCCGGGGTCAAGGTGGCGGAGATGAACAGCCAGTCGCGGGCACGGATGAAGGCCGGCGGGCGGCCCAAGCTGCGCGACTGGGGCCTGGGCCAGACGGACCTCACCGGCCGGATCGGAGTGATGTTCTCGCCACTCGGCAACTGGGCCCTGGCCAATCGGCCGCTCCGCCGGATGATGGAACTGACCGTGGGCATCCACCATGCCGCGCCGTTCCCCAAGTTCTCTCGCCGGACCTTCCAGTCGGCCTGGAAGCGGCGCCACAAGGGCGATGTAGGGAGGCCGCTGCCGGGCCCCGACAAGGCGGTTGTCTACTTCCACGGCTGCGCCGTGAACTACTACGAGCCGCACGTCGCGAATGCGGCGATCTCGATCCTCGAGCGCAACGGCTTCCAGGTGATCGTGCCGCCACAGGTCTGCTGCGGGCTTCCGCTGATCAGCAACGGCATCTACGGAGAGGCTCGCGAGAAAGCTCACCACAACCTCAAGATCCTGGCCGATTACGCGCGCAAGGGCTACAGGATCATCGGCACGTCCACGTCCTGCACGCACACCATCAAGGCCGAGTATCGCGAAATGCTCGACATCCACGACGACGACGCGACCGTCGTGGCCAACGCCACCTGGGACATCTGCGAGTTCCTGCTCGACCTGCACGATCATGGCAAGCTCGATACCGGCTTCGGCCGGCTCGATGAGGACCTGCCGTACCACGCCCCTTGCCAGCTGCGAAGCCACGGCATCGGTCTGCCGGCGATGGATCTGTTCGCTCTCGTGCCGGGTCTGCGCGCGATGGACATGGATCACGACTGCTGCGGGATCGCGGGCACGTACGGCATGAAGAAGGAGAAGTACGACATCGGCATGGCCGTGGGTGCGCCGCTGTTCGCCAGAGTCCGCGCGAGCGGCGCGGCCGAGGCTGCTTGCGACTCCGAGACGTGCCGCTGGCAGATCGAGAAGGCCTCGGGTGTGCGAACCCGCCATCCGGTCGAGATCCTCCAGGCCGCGTACCTGGCGGGCGACGCCGCGGCCGGGCGCGCCGGACAATCCCCCGCCGGCTCGGGCGGCGTAGCGCCGGTCACGTCACACTGATAGTCTCGGAACGCTGGTCGTGCCGCTCGGAGGGCTGAAGTGCCGGAATCTGGTCGTCCTGGCAAAGCCATCGAGATAACCGTCGCGAACCGGGCCGGGCTCCACGGTCGTCCCGGCTCGATGCTGGTTCGGACGGCTGCCGGGTTCCGGTCCGAGATTCTGATCGAGAATCTGACCCGCGGTACCGCCCCGGCCAACGCAAAGAGCCACTTCAACATCCTGGCCGGCGGCGTTCGAATGGGCCACACCGTCCGCATCACCGCGCGCGGAGAGGACCAGGACGCCGCGATCGACGCGGTCAAGGCGCTGGCGGCCGGCGGTTTCGGCGAAGGTGAGGCAGTGGCCGGCGAGATCTCCCAGGACGGCGCCGACAGTACCACGACCGTGGCCGCAGCTCGCGAGCCCGCCACGACGCCTGCGCTCGCCACGGCCGCCTTCGCGCCCGCGCCGGTGCCTCAACGAGTCGGCGCCCAAGCGGCTCCTGCGGTCCCCGGCAACCGGATCGCAGGCAAGCCCGGCGCCGCCGGCATCGCCTCCGGCCCCGTCTGGGTCTACCGGGACGCCCGGGCCACGCCGACGCTCGTCCCGGCCGGCCCGGCCACCACGGCCACCACGGCCACCACGGCCACCACGGCCACCACGGCCCCAACCGAACACGCCGCAAGCGCCCCCGGCGCCGCGTCGGTCATTCGCGCGGCCGCTGCAAAGGCGGCCGGCCAGCTCGAGACGCTGGCGGATCGCGTTCGCGAGTCCGGCCGCCCCGACGACGCGGAGATACTCGGCACCCAGGCCGTGATGGCGTCCGACCCTGCCCTGCTCGACGCCGCGGTTGCCCGGGCGGCAGCCGGCGAGTCTCCGGCAACGGCGGTCGAGGCCGCGGCGGCGGATCTGGGCGACGTCCTATCGAACCTGCCCGATGAATTGCTGGCGGCTCGGGCCGCCGACGTACGCGATGTCGGTGCTCGGATCGCCCGGATCCTGAGGGGCGAAGGCGCTCCTCTGCCCACCCAGCCTTCGATCGCGGTCGCCGACGATCTGCCGCCGTCTATCGCGGTCGAGATTCCGCCGGGTCTTCTGCTCGGCATTGCCCTCGAGAGCGGGTCGGTCACGGCCCACGCGGTCATCCTGGCGCGGGGCATGGGGATTCCTGCAATCGTCGGAGCGCGCGGTCTCGTCGAGGCCGCCTCCGCCGCCGCGACCATCGCCATGGACGGCGCATCGGGCGAGGTCGTGCTCGACCCGGGCCCCGACCGGCTGGCCGACTTCGCGGCCCGCGCGGCCGCTCTCGCGGCACGCCGCCGCGACGCCGCCGCGTTGCGCAACCGCCCCGCGGCCACCTCCGACGGTAGCCGCGTCATCCTCCTGGCCAATATCGGAGGGCCCGCCGACACGGCCCGGGCGCTGGAGATGCGGGCGGAGGGAGTGGGCCTGTTCCGCACCGAATTCCTGTTCATGCAGCGCCGGACGGCGCCGTCGGAGGCCGAGCAGATCGAGCCGTACCGCCGTGTATTCGAGGCTTTCGGACCGGACCGCCCGGTGGTCGTGCGTCTGGCCGACATCGGCGGCGACAAGGCCCTGCCCTACCTCGATCTCCCGCCCGAAGCCAACCCCTTCCTGGGAGTTCGTGCGATCCGGCTCGCCGGTCGCAACCGGGAGTTGTTGAGTGCCCAGTTGCGAGCGATCTGGCGCGCGGCCGCCAGGGCGGGAGTGACGCCCCACGTGATGGCGCCGATGGTCGCCACAATCGCAGACGTGGAGTTGCTGCTGGAGCTGCGCGACGAAGCCCGTGCCGCGGTTGCCGCATCCGGCGAAGCGCTGCCGGAGCGGATGGTCACCGGCGTGATGATCGAGATCCCGGCCGCGGCGATACTGGCTCGGGAGATCGCGCGCCGGGTCGACTTCTTCTCGATCGGGACCAACGATCTGACTCAGTACGCCATGGCGGCCGATCGCTCCAACGCCGAACTCGCCCATCTCCAGGACGCACTCCACCCGGCCGTCCTGAAGCTGATCGCCGGGATCGTGGCCGGGGCGGCTGAGGCCGGCATTCCAACCGCCGTCTGCGGCGAACTTGCCGGCGACCCTGCCGGCGCATTGGTCCTGGCAGGACTTGGAGTCGGCGAACTCTCGGCCGACGCCGGCTCGCTCGACGGCATGCGGGCCGCTCTGTCGGGCGTCACCAGAAGCCAGCTCCGGGATCTGGGCCAGCGGGCCCTTGCCGCGCCCGACGCCGCAACCGTCCGCTCGATGGCGGCAAAACTCCTGGCCTAGCCTCCTCGTCCGTAGGCCACCGAATCGACGAGGGCGTCGAGAACCGCGTCGAGCAGCCCCTGCGGAGTGAAGGGCTTGGCCACAAAGGCGTAGTCGGACTCCTCAGCCAGCACGATCTCTTCCGCGTAGCCCGACATCAGTAGCACGCGCAGCCCGGGCAGGCGGCGGCGCAGCTCGTCGGCGAGTTCTACGCCGCTCATGCCCGGCATAACGACATCGGTCAGCAGCAGGTCCAGCTCGACTTCCGGGCGCCCGGCGAACTCGAGCGCCTGCGCAGCGTTGGCCGCCTCCAGAACCTGGAATCCCGCGCCCGTCAGGACGCGCAGGGTCAGATCCCGGAGCATCGGTTCGTCCTCGACGAAGAGTATCTGGTGGCTCTGCGTAATCCTTGGAGCCTTCGGCTTCGCTTCTCGGGCGCTCTCCGACTTCTCCGTCACATCCGGGAAGTAGATTCGGAAAGTCGTCCCCTGCCCGGGTTCGGAATAGACCCAGATGTGGCCGCCCGACTGCTTGACGATGCCGTAGGTCGTGGCCAGGCCGAGGCCGGTGCCCTTGCCGACCTCCTTGGTGGTGAAGAAGGGTTCGAAGATCCGCGCCTTCGTCGCCGCATCCATCCCGGTCCCGGTGTCGGCGACGGAAATCACGATGTAGTCGCCGGGCGGGATCTCCGAATGCCGCGACAGATCCGTGTCGTCGAAATGGGCGCGCTCCGACCGGATGATCAGGCGGCCGCCGCCGGGCATCGCGTCGCGGGCGTTGAGGGCGAGATTGAGAATAACCTGGCCGAGCTGGGTCGAGTCGACCTGGATCGTCGCCGACTGGGGCAGCATCGAAACGATCAGCTCGATCCGCTCGCCGATCAGCCGGCGCAACATCGGCTCTGTGGAGTTGATCACGTCGTTGGGATCCACGAACTGGGGCCGCAGCACCTGACGCCGCCCGAACGCCAGGAGTTGTTGCGTCAGCCCCGCGGCCCGCTGCGCCGCATCCTTGATCGTCCGCAGGTCCGAGGTCACGTCCGACCCCGCAGGGGCCGACAGCGCCAGGTCGGAATAGCCGATGATGCCGGTCAGGATGTTGTTGAAATCGTGGGCGATGCCGCCCGACAAACGCCCGATCGACTCCATCTTGCGCGCCTCGAATAGCTGGCTCTCCAGGGCTCTGCGCG
>Ga0182027_10008082_pt1 | contig 15376 bp, 16 predicted proteins | sample 712E1DmetaG_FD_121300 | JGI IMG/M metagenome (GOLD analysis project Ga0182027, IMG submission 121300) | Permafrost microbial communities from Stordalen Mire, Sweden - 712E1D metaG (Illumina Assembly) | ecosystem: Environmental > Terrestrial > Soil > Wetlands > Permafrost | place: Sweden... | reverse complement strand
TCGTGGATGGAGCGCCCGGTCCTGATCATGCTCGACGGCAACGACGTCAACCGGCGCTACCGGATCGATAAAAGCGAGGTGCTCATCGGCCGCGACGTCATGAGCGACATCGTTCTGCACGACAGTCGCTGCTCGCGCCACCACGCCAAGCTGGTGTATGAGAATTTCGAACAGACCGACGAGATGCCACAGATCAAGCTGTTCGACAACGGCAGCACCAACGGTTGTTTTGTCAACGGCGTGCGGGTCAACGATTTTCTGTTGCACGACCGCGACAAGATCCTGCTCGGCTCCTCGCTGTTCGGTTATTTCATGCGCGACGAATTCGAACTGGAGGCCGATCAGCGCCTCTTTTTCCTCGCCCGCAACGACGCGCTGACCGGCCTGCTCAACCGCGGCATCTTCAATATGGAGATTCAGAAGGAATTCGACCGCGCCCGCCGCTACGGTCGCGAGCTGTCGCTGGTCATGGTTGATATCGATCATTTCAAGCACTTCAACGACCACTACGGCCACCAGATGGGCGACTTTGTCCTCCAGGAGATCGGCCGCCTGGTGCGCGCCAACATCCGGGCCAACGACCTCGGCGCGCGTTACGGCGGCGAGGAATTCGCCATCATCCTGCCCGAGACCGGGCTGGAGGGGGGCCTGATCCAGGCCGAACGCCTGCGCATGGCCGTCTGCCAGCATCCGTTCGCCAAGGACGAAACCTCGGTCCAGATCACGATCAGCCTGGGCATCGCCTCCAGCGAGTCGCAAATGCTGAGCACGGACGATTTGATCAAGGACTCGGACCGGGCGCTCTATCAAGCCAAGGCCGAAGGGCGCAATTGCGTCTGCTGGACGCGCGGCGGGCGGATCAATACCGGGTGCGCCACCCAGGTGGCGCCACCTAGTAATTATTCTTGATCGGCCCAGATTATTGTGTTTACTTTGGGGAGACGTTTTGCGACAATGCCAGAGTTGATATCTCGGTTCGGTTCTCTTTCGCCGTGAATTCTCGATGTTCTGTGATTTCCCCCTGAAAGATTAACGATGGAACGAGATGGCACCCCGGCGGGCGACGCCTTGCCCCGGGCGATGGTTCATGCGTCGAAAACCTTGAAAAGGGTCGTTCATCGGCCAGAGGGAAATGTATCATGAAACTGTATGTGGGTAACCTCAGCTACAGCACGACGGAAAACGAGCTGCGTCAGCTCTTCGGCCAGCACGGCACGGTCACGTCGGTTGCGGTCATCACCGACCGCGAAACCGGCCGCGCCAAGGGCTTCGGCTTCGTCGAATTCGGCAGCGACGAAGAGGCCAAAGCGGCCATCGCCGCGCTGGACGGCAAGGAAGTCGGCGGCCGTGCGCTCAAGGTCAACGAGTCGCGCCCGCAGGGTAGCGGCGGCGCCGGCGGCGGCAGCCGTGGCGGCGGCGGCGGCGGCGGTCATGACCGTCGCGGCGGCGGCAGCGGCGGTGGCGGCGGCTGGCGCTAGGCCAACCCGTCCCGGACCGGGATCTTGATCAAAAGATCCGCTCAAAAAAACAGGAACCGTCCCGTACTCCGGGACGGTTCTTTTTTGAGATAAAAGCAGCGATTCTCTTGCTGGCATCGAATTCCTTCCAAAGGGCCGCACTCATGAAACGCCATCTGACTCCTCTCTCCATCGCCCTGCTCCTCTTCGCGTTAGGCCTGTCCACTCTGGCGCGCGGTGAGGCTCCCTTTCGCCCGCCCGCCGTGCCGCTGGTCACGGTGGACCCCTTCACCAGTTGCTGGTCGATGAGCGATCGCCTTTATGACGATGTGACGCGCCACTGGACCGCGCGCCCGCACCCGATGGCCGGTCTGATCCGCGTGGACGGCAAGCCGATGCGCTTCATGGGCAGCGAAGAGAACGTGCCGGCCGCGGCCCAGACCTCGCTTACCGTCACGGCGACCCAAAGCGTTTATACCTTCGATTGCGGCGGGATCGAACTGACGCTCACCTTCACCTCTCCGCTGCTGATGGATGATCTCGAAGTCCTTTCGCGGCCCACTTCGTACGTCAGCTTCGCCGCAAAAGCGATGGACGGCCGCAAGCACCAGGTCGAGCTTTACCTGGAAGCCTCGGCGCTCTGGGCGGTTGACAAGCCCGAGCAAAAAGTGACCTGGAAGCGGCTGGACGCGCCGGGGCTGGAGACGGTGAGCCTGGGGTCGGTCGAGCAGAAAATCCTCGGCTCGGCCAACGACGATCAGCGCATCGATTGGGGCCACATGCTGCTGGCGCTGCCGCGCGCGAAGGGCAACCGGACGGCGATGGCGCCGGCGGGCGATGCGCGCGCCGAGTTCATCGCCGCCGGCCGGGCGCCCGCCGCCGATGACACGCTCATGCCGCGCGGCGCCGTCGAGCGCTGGCCGTCGCTGGTCGCGACGATGGATCTGGGCCAGGTCGGCCGCTCGGCCGTCAACCGGCACCTGATCGTCGGTTACGACGACATTTTTTCGATCGAATACCTGCATAAGAAACTTCCGGCGCTCTGGCGCAGCCACCCCGCCGCGAGTGCGGAAACGATGCTGGCCGCCGCCGAGCGGGATTATCCAAGCCTGATGAAGCGCTGCGCGAAGTTCGACCGCCAACTCGAACAAGCCACGCGCAAGGCCGGCGGCGCGCAGTACGCCCGGCTCTGCGCGCTGGTCTATCGCCAGGCCATCGCCGCGCACAAGCTGGTCGTCGATACCGACGGCACGCGCTTCTTTTTCTCCAAGGAATGTTACAGCAACGGCTCGATCGGCACCGTGGACGTGACTTATCCCTCCGCGCCGCTCTTCCTGATTTACAACCCCGACCTGCTCAAGGGGATGCTCGAGTCGATCTATCAAGCCTGCGAGAGCGGGCGCTGGAAGGAGGCCTTCGCGCCGCACGATTCGGGGATCTATCCCTGGGCCGACTGGCAGACCCGCTACGATATGCCGGTCGAGGAAACCGGCAACATGGTCATCTTGAGCGCCGCCATCGCCGCGGTCGAGCACAAGCCCGATTACGCCAGGAAGCACTGGGCGCAGCTCACCCGCTGGGTCGAGTTCCTCAAGAAGGAAGGCTTCGACCCGGCCAACCAGCTCTGCACCGACGACTTCGCCGGCCACTTGGCCCATAACGCCAACCTGTCGATCAAGGCAATCGTCGCCATCGGCGCTTACGGCAAGATGGCCGGAATGATGGGCGACCACAAGACCGGGGAAACGTATCTGAAGCTGGGGCGCGAACTGGCCGCGCGCTGGATCGCGGCCGACGCCGACGGCGATCATTACCGCCTGGCCTTCGACAAGCCGGGGACGTGGAGCCAGAAGTATAACCTGGTCTGGGACGAGGTGCTGGGGCTGAACCTGTTTCCGCGCGAGGTCGCGCGCAGGGAGATCGCCTATTACCTGACCAAACAAAACCCGTACGGCCTGCCGCTGGACAGCCGCCAGACCTACACCAAGTCGGATTGGATCATGTGGACGGCGGCGATGAGCGAAAGCCCAGCGCAGTTTGAGAAGTTCGTCGCCCCGGTCTATAAGTATTTAAACGAAAGCCCCAGCCGCGTGCCGTGCAGCGATTTCCACTGGACGCTGGACGGCAAAGTCGCCGGTTTCCAAGCCCGCTCGGTGGTCGGCGGGTATTTTATGAAACTGCTGCGCGAGAAGATGGCCCATTGAATGCGGAATGCAGAATGCGGAATGAAGAAGCCGTCAAGGGTCAAACATGCAAATAGAATTCCCGCCCTTGAAACAACAGGGCGGGAAATACCCAGGTGAAAGGAGAGAGAGGAGAAGAAACGTTTAGTACCTATTCGAAAGTTATTTCGTGCTCGTGCTCGTCATCGTCATGGAATGACGTTACGTTCAATTCCAAGCCGCGTTCATATCTTCGATTTCAGCAGCAGGCTGCCTTCGATCCGCGGGCGATAGCCTTTGGCGCCGTTGCGCTTGCGCCGGATGAACTGAAGCTCGCCCTTGACCCGGTCGCGCTCCTGGCTCACCCACTGCGTGCGCTGCCGAACGCGTTCCAGCATGCCCTGAAGCATGGCGCGCAATTGTGCGTCGAATGCCTCGATCGATTGCTCCAGCTCCCGCGGCAAGGGGCGCCGGGCGCGATGGTCCGCCACCGCCGCGCGCAGCTCGGCCGTGGCCTGTTCGATGCTCGCCATGAGCGGCTCGATGACCCCGTTCAGGCAGCCCGCCGCGTCGGCCAGCGGATCCTCCTGCAAGGATTGGTCGAGCAGCAAGAAAAATTCCGCGTAAACGTCTTTGACCGTCTGCAATTGATGTTCGATCACGCCCATTTGGCTGTCCATGATGTCCCGCCTTTGTTGCTCGGCCCTCAAGCCGGACCCTTTCCGACTTCTCTTTAATCCGCATTCCGCAATCCGCATTCCGCAATCAATTTCACGCCGAGATCTGAAGCTGCCGTTCCGGAGTGGAGTCGGTCTGTTGTTCGAGCGCGGCGGCCTGCTGCCAGGCATCGTAAAGGATGGTGACCACCCCCTCGCAGGCTTGCAGGGCGCCTTGGTCGCAGTGGCGGTTGGCCAGCGTCAGCGACTCGATCAGGTAGTTGTAGATCGAATCGAGTTGCAGCGCCAGGCGGCCGCCGGTGACGTAATTGAGGCTGCCGGAGAGTTCGACAATGATGCTGATCGCACGGTCGATGGACTGGCTGGCCGCGCCGCGCCGGCCATCGCCAAAAGCCGTGCGGGCCCGGTGCAGATGACTGATGATGCCTTCGTAGAGATAGACAATGACCTCTTGCTTGGTGGCCGTCAACACTTTCGTCAGCAGGTACGCCTTCGATAACCGTGTTCCCATCTTGCTCGCCTCCGGTCAGTTTTGAACTGGAAAAGGTCAGCCTTTTCGCTTCAACCAGCTTCATCGGGGTCCTATCGGCGGCGTCCGGGGACTGCCGCCGGTCAAAATCAACCGCCCTCGAGCAATTGCAGCGCGCGCTTGGGCGTGGCATTGGCCTGGGTCAGCAACGCGATGGCCGCTTCCTGCAGGATCTGCGCCTGGGTCAGCCGGGCGCTCTCGTATGCGAAATCGGTATCGCGCAGGCTCGAATCGGCCTGGGTCAAATTATTCACGCGCTGCGTCAGCGAGTCGGTCAGGCTGTCGAGCCGGTTATAGATCGCGCCGACGGTGGATTGGCCGGCATTGACCTGCGCCAAGGCCGTGTCGATCGTGTTCAGCGCGGCCGCCGCGCCGTCGGGGTCGGCCACGCTCAGGTTCTTGAGCGCCGTGGTCGGATCGATAGCGACCTGCTCAAGCGGCGCGCTCATCCCGAGCAATCCGCCCGCATCGCCGACGGTGAACGGCTGGGCGCTGCTCAGTTTGATTTGAGCCGTCGTCACCGAGTTGACATCGCCATTGCCCGCGCGCAAGCCGAGCTTATCGCCGATCGAACCCGTGGTGGCCAGGGCGATATTGCGTCCGTCCGCCGCGCTGAGCTGGAGGGCGCCGGAGCTGGTGACGCTCGCCGTGACGCCGGTCTGCGCGCTTTGGGCGTTGATCGCCTTGATCAGCGCGCCCCCCGCATCGCCCGCCTGGACGGCCCCCGGCGCGATGGCGACCCCGTTGATCGTCAGCGTGTGCGTGGCGTCGAGCGTCAGGGCCTGGATCGGCGCGGCGCCGGTCACCTGCGTCGGCAAGGCCGTGGCATGCACCCCGGTGGAACTTTCAATGGAATTGATCGCGTTGGCCTTGGCCAAGGCCGAGCCGGACGCCTGCGCGGTCGAGAACCCATCGGAGACCGAAGCCGGAACCTGGACGCCGCCGATGGTCACCGTGCCGGCGCTGATGGCGGCGGCGCTGACCGGCAGATCCGAGGTCTTCGTGGCGCACGCTCCCAGCGCGGCGATCCGGAAGTCCCCCAGGCTCATCTGGATCGTCTCGTTCGAATGCGTGCCGATCTGGATCGATGCATTCTGCAATTGGCCATTGAGGAGGTATTGATCGTTGAAGCGGGCCGTGGAGGCCACGCGGTCTATTTCCGCCAACGATTGGTTGAGCTCGGTTTGGATGGCCTGGCGGTCCGAAGGGCTTAGCGTGCTGTTGCCCGCCTGCACGACCAGCTCGCGGGCGCTCTGAAGCATATTGACCAGCGAGCCGAGCTGGCTTTCGGCCGTGCCGACCATGCTGATGGCCCCGCTGACATTCTGTTGGTTTTGACGCAGTCCCTGAAGCTCATAGCGATACTGCTCGCTGGTCGCCATGCCCGACGGGTCGTCGGCCGAGGTATTAATGCGTTGACCCGAGGAGAGGCGGTTCGAGGACTGATTCACCTGGTCGGAGGCATTGCTCAGGTTGCGCTGGATCAGCGTGCTGAGGATGTTGTTGTTGATCTGGATGGACATTCGCTGAGCCTTGAGACATCAAAGAGCTTTGCCTTGCATTGGAACCTCGACGCAAGCCCAATGCCAATCCACCGGATCGCTTTTGGCATTCGCCTCCTGAGTGCATCCAAGTTAATGATTAACAGCTATTTATAATGTTTTCCGGCTCTCTGGCGAGCGCGGTTGGCGTCAAAGAATTGGTCGTATGGGGCGGTTTATGCTCTCGAAATTGACGCCGGGGCGGAATATTTTTCAAACCTCGTCAAGAACATGGCGTCAAGATTATGCCGTCCTCGGCGTTGGGGGCTTCTCTCTTTCTTGAGATTGCACGCTGCATGAAGTGGTCAAGAATCTTTTCACGAAGGCTTAAGGGCAAGACTCAAAAGTCCGGCTCGCATGCACCGAGGGTGTGAATAAGGCTTGACTTTCACGGCCCATTCGTTGGACATGATTGTGGATGCATGTTCGAGCGCACGATACAATCTAACATAAAAAAGATGATCGTTGGGGAGGGTTGGCGCATGAGTGTTCTGGTGACGGGAGGGGCCGGCTATATCGGGAGCTTCACGGTTGAGGCGCTGCGACGCCGCGGCGACGCCGTCATTGTTTTTGATAACCTGTCCACCGGGCATCGCCGCGCCGTGGCGCCCGACGTCCCTTTCCATCAGGGCGAGCTGACCGATCGCGAACTGCTGCGCCGGATCATGCGCGAGCACGCCGTGACCCAGGTCGTGCATTTCGCCGCCTCGATCTCGGTCCCCGAATCGGTCCAGCACCCCGAGCAGTACATCCAGAATAATGTCGTGGGCACGTTCAGCCTGCTCGAGGCAATGCGCGAGCAGGGCGTGGGGCAGATCGTTTTTTCTTCGACCGCCGCCGTCTACGGCGAGCCGCGCCAGACCCCGATCGAGGAAAGCCACCCCACCGCGCCGACCAACCCCTATGGCCTGACCAAGCGTTTTATCGAACAAATGCTGGAGAGCTACGAAGTGGCCCACGGCCTGCGCCATGTGGCCCTGCGATACTTCAACGCCTGCGGTGGCGCGCCGGGACGCGGCGAAGACCACCACCCCGAGTCCCACCTGATCCCGTTGGTCTTGCAAGTGGCCTTGGGCCAGCGCGAGACCATTATCATTTTCGGCGACGATTACCCCACGCGCGACGGCACCTGCGTGCGCGACTACATTCATATCGACGACCTGGCCCAGGCCCATCTGTTGGCGCTCGATTACCTTAAGAACGGCCAGCCAAGTCGTAAGATCAACCTGGGCAACGGCGAAGGCACCACGGTGCGCGAGCTGATCGACGTCGCCCGCCAGGTGACCGGCCATCCCATCCCCGCCCGCACGGCGCCGCGCCGGGCGGGCGACCCTTCAACGCTGATTGCCAGCTCGCAGCTCGCCCGCCAAGTGCTGAGCTGGCAACCACAATACCCCGAGCTGCGCACGATCGTGGATTCAGCCTGGCAGTGGCATCGGACCCATCCTGGCGGGTACGAGGAGGAGTCATGAGTCAACCGTCGACCCTGGCAAGCCAGCGCACGCAAAGCCAACCGGCGCCAAACCCTGGGGACCGCTGCGAGCTATCCATCATCATCCCGGCCTACAACGAACGCGAACGCCTGCCCGAGACGATCGGCAAGATCCTGGACTACCTCAAGGAGCACGAGTGGTCCTGGGAACTGCTGATTGCCGATGACGGCTCGAGCGACGGCACGCCGGAGCTGATCGAGGCCGATTTTCCGCTGGTCCAGGTGGTGCGCACCCCGCACAACCAAGGCAAAGGGGGCGCCGTGCGCCGCGGGATGCTCGCCGCGCGGGGACGGCTGCGCCTGTTCAGCGACGCCGATCTCTCGACGCCGATCGATGAACTGGACGGGATGATCCCGGCGCTGGAACGGGGGGGGTATGACCTGGTCATCGCCTCGCGCGCGCTGCCCGAATCGCAACTGATCGTCCATCAGCCGTGGTGGCGCGAAAAGGCGGGGCGCTTCTTCAACCGGCTCGTCCAGCCGCTTTCGGGCCTGCCCTATGTCGATACCCAATGCGGCTTCAAACTCTTCCGCGAGGGGGCGGCGCGGCTGCTCTTTACCCGCCAGCAGTCCACCGGCTGGGCCTTCGACGTGGAAATCCTGATGCTGGCCCAACTGTTCGGCCTGAGCGTGCTGGAGTACCCGGTGCGCTGGATCAACGACGAGGCCTCCAAAGTATCGCTGCTGCGCGCGGCGCCGCGCATGATCCGCGACATCCTGCGCTTCCGCTGGTGGCGCTTCACGGGACGGATGAGCGCCGAGCCCGGGTCGCTGGAAGGCGTGCGGGACCATTGAACGCGTGCCGGCGAATTCAAGTCCACGTTTCAACATCGCCATATCTTGGAATTTCAGAAAGAATTCTAACCGCGGAGAACGCCGAGCAGCGGAGAACGCAGAAATTCAGACCGTGAGGTCTCTCTGCGTTTCTCTGCTCCTCAGCGCACTCTGCGGTTAAAGAACATCACTATTGCTTCATCCCGCCGATTTTGCGGGTTGCGGGTTGCGGGTTGCGAAATGCACCCGTCTGTGGAATTCGACAGTCAAAACGATTGACATCGCGACGGGGCGCTCATAATCGACCACGTCCAGATCGACAGCATCGCCGGCAAAATGAGGGTGCGCCGGACAGTGGTCCGCGACGGCCGGATCAAGCAGATCCCTTTTTTCGTGCGCGTGTATAATTATAACGAGATTGAACAAATGTTGCTGAAAGCAGGGCTGGAGATCGTTAAAGTGTTTGGCGGGTGGGACGGCGCGCCGCTGGCTTGCGACACCTTCAAGATGATCCTGATCGCGCGCAAGACTGGGACGAACCCCCGCCGCGAAGGATCGTGAGTCGCCAAGCCGGAAGACCTTATGACCCGTAAGATGCTACTGCCCACGCCCAGCCATTCCCTTTTCTGGCGCGGCCTGTTGCGCCTGGTTTTCAAGGTATTCTACCGCTTCGAGGCCACGGGCCAGGAAAACCTGCCCGAGGCGGGGCCGCTGATCCTGGCCTCCAACCATCAGTCGTATTTCGACCCGGCGCTGGTGGCCATCGGCCAGAACCACCCGGTGGTTTTTATGACCTGGTCCGCGCTTTTCCGCGGCTGGTTCGGCCGGCTGATCCGGCGATACGGCGCCTTCCCGGTCGATCTGGAGCGGCCCGACCCCAAAGCCTACCAGACGGCGCTGGCCTCGCTGCGCGCGGGCCAGTGGCTGGTCATCTTTCCCGAGGGCGGGCGGACCGAGGACGGCAAATTGCTCGAATTGCGCGAAGGCGTGGCGCGCTTGGCGCTGCACACCGGGGCGCCGATCGTGCCGGTGCGCATCGAGGGGGCGTTCGAGGTCTGGCCCAAGCCGCGCCCGCGCCCGCATCTGTTCGGGCGGATCAAACTGACCTACGGCCCGCCAATCGAGCCGCCGCGGCAGAAGGGCGACTCCCAAGCGCGCAACGAGGCGGCGCGCCGGATCATGGACGAATTGCACGGCTTCCTGAACGGCGAGCACACGCTGCCCGCCCCCTCAAATAATCCCAAAAACAATATGCCGGGATCGAATGTGATAGGATAGCGAATTGCGGAACGGTTTGCCGTCGGCCATCGGGTCCTGGTTTCAATCCGTCAATTCTCGCGCCCACATGTCCTCGGGCCTTTGACGCGACGTGATCAGCCGATCCGATCCGTCGGCGAGGATCATGACCTCGGCGCAGATGGGCCGGGAGTTGTAGTTCTTGGCGCTCATGGCCGAACCGTAGGCGCCGGCGCCCATTATGGCAACAAAGTCCCCGCGCTCGGCTGGGGGCAGCATGATCGTATCAATCCCTTCCGGATCGCCTTCCTTGGGCGTGAAGATGTCGCCGCTTTCGCAGCACGTTCCGACGACGACGTATTCGTCGCTCACTGCCTCGCCTTTGTCCAGGAGGCGGATCGGGTGCCTGGCGCCGTAAATCATGGGGCGCAGAAGTTCGGTCATCGAGGCGTCGATTTTTAAAAAGCGATACCCACCCGCTCCGGTGTCCACGATATCGTCGATGCGAGCGACAAGAATACAGGGATTAGCGGCCAGATAGGTGCCGGGCTCGATTTCGAGTCCCAGCCGCCGGCAAGTGCTCTGCGCAAATCCCTCAAAAGCTCTCTTCACCGGCCGAAAGGCCTTTTGCAAATCGATCGACCGCTCGGGGTTCATGCGCTCGATCTTGAATCCCCCGCCAAGGTTAATCCGTTCCACATCCGGAAAATGGCGGGCCAGGTCAAGCGTCAACTGTGCCGCCTTTTGCCAGATCCGCCAATCGCTTCCCGACCCCACATGGGTGTGTAGGCGCGAAATCGTCAATCGGTGCCGATGGGCCATCGCGAGCACCTCGGGCAAATATTCGTGCCAGATCCCAAACGAAGCCCCCTGCCCCGCCGTGTTGGTGCGTTTGTTGTGGCCGGAACCCAGCCCGGGATTGATGCGCACCGAAAGCGGGCCGACATGGCCCGGATAAAGGTCCGCGAAGAGGCGCAATTGTTCGAGGGAGGTGCCATTATAAATCACCCCCATCTCGACGATTTCTTTGAGTTCCTGGCGATCCAACATTTTCTGGCTGGTCAGTTGGATCTTTTGCGGCGCGATCCCAGCAGCCAGGGCGCGCTTGACTTCGTGAGAAGACGAGGCGTCGAACTCAATTCCCAGGCGATCAAAGATGCGCAGAACCATCCCATGCGGGTTGGCCTTCATGGCATAGCGAACCGTCAGGCCATACGCGTTGGGGGCATCCAGAGCTTGCCGGCCTTGGCGCCGGTATGAATTCTCGTCGTGAATAAAGAGCGGAGTCCCGTACTTGGTGCAGAGGTCTTGAATTGTGGCATCCGAGCCAAAAGGAAGGCGGTGCTGTGTCTTTTTAGGCTGCATGGTTTAGCGATCCAACCGCCTTGCGTTTGGTTTTGGAATGGGAAACGCGTGATCAAGCCCATCGGAACGTTCACAATACAATATAGCGGGCAAAGGCGCAATAGCCCGTCGCCGGCTGAAGCGCGGCCCCATTGCTATTCACCCGCCCACACGCTAAAATGATCGACATGAGTCCGTTTGGTCTCGGCCGCCCCGCAGGATCGTAGCTGCCCGCGGCAAAGCATGGGAGGTTTTTTATGAGTCATCAAGATGGCGATGCCGGCGGCGCCCTGACCCGCAAGGCGGTGCTCGAAGCGCTGCGCGGCGTGCACGACCCCGAGTTGCACAAGGACCTGGTCAGCCTGGGGATGATCAAAGATCTGGCGGTCGAGGATGGCCGCGTGCGGCTGGACATCCAGCTCACCACGCCGGCCTGCCCGCTGCGCGAGCTCATCCACCGCGACGTGGAGACGGCGCTAGGCAAGCTGGACGGCTTTCGCGCCGTGGAGATCACTTTTTCTGCGAACGTCGCCGGCCGTAAACCGGCCGAGGGCGACCTGGCCCCCGGCGTGCGCAACATCATCGCGGTGGCCTCGGGCAAGGGCGGCGTGGGCAAATCGACCGTGGCGCTCAACGTGGCCATCGCTCTGGGCCAGAGCGGCGCGCGCGTGGGCCTGCTCGACGCCGACATCTACGGACCCAACATCCCAACGATGATGGGCCTCAGCGAGCGGCCCCTGATCGCCGGCCCCGAGGGTGCGGAAAAAATGATCCCGCTGGAAAAATACGGGCTCAAGGTGATCTCGATGGGCGTGCTGATCCCCGACGATCAGCCGGTCGTCTGGCGCGGCCCGATGCTCAACACCGCCCTGCGCCAGTTCTTCGCCGACGTCGAGTGGGGCGAGCTCGATTACCTCATCGTCGACCTGCCGCCCGGGACCGGCGACGTGCAGATCTCGCTGGTCCAACTCGTGCCGGTGACCGGCTGCGTGATCGTGACCACGCCGCAGACCGTCTCGCTGCAAGACGCGCGCAAAGGGCTGGCCATGTTTGAGCTGACCCACACGCCGGTGCTTGGGATCATCGAAAACATGTCGTATTTCATTTGCGACGGCTGCGGCAAGCGCCACGACATCTTCGACACGGGCGGCGGCAAAGCAATCGCGGCCCAACTCGGGCTGCCTTTCCTCGGCGCGATCCCGCTAGGCGTCAGCGTGCGCGCGGGCGGCGACTGCGGCGTGCCGATCACGATTGCCGACCCGCAAAGCGAAGCGAGCCGCGAATTCGCCCAGATCGCCCGGACGCTGGCCGCGCGCGTCTCGGTGCGGAATCTGGAAGGCGAGTACGCCGCGCTGGCCAGCCCTCAGGGCCAGCTCTAAAGGCGGGAAAATCCTAAATTCGATGGGGAAAACCGGACTCGGCGGCCGGGTTTCTCCCTTCCCTCCGGACCCCAGACGCCGATCGATTTTCTTCTTTTATGGGATTGACAGCCAAGATCGGGTTAAGCCAAGATAAGCGGGTCGCGCGACCCCACGTGCTCAAGAGGAGACGTAGCCAAGTGGTTTAAGGCGACGGACTGCAAATCCGTTATCTCGCCGGTTCGAATCCGGCCGTCTCCTCCATGATTTTGTTAGACTTACAGGCCACCTCGGGTGGCCTGTAAGCGTTTTTGGCATTGCTTTTTGGCATTGTCTTACCTCGCATCTCGCATCGCGTTGCGGGGCGTGAGGGTCTGATTGGGGCCTATTCCTCCGATTCGTTCAGCCTGTTTTTTCCTGCTTCTGTATCAGGAACTCCGAGATATCAATCACGGTGGGGGCCGTCGCCCGCTCCGTGTAGCGGCTGGTTAACCTGCCCGGGCCACGCATCCCCTTTCGGGTATGGTGGCGCTCTCTGCGGCCGGTCTCGCCCAGGCCACGCTCGCCATGGCCTGGATCCGCCATCACTGAGCGACATCTTCGCGCCTTCAATCATGGTTTCGGGCTTGTAAAACTTCATTAGTCGATCCATCGTTTTATTTCTCTGAGAAGTGATTTTATGGGACTTAAAGTTATTGACGGCGATATTTTTTCATCCAGATGTCAGACTCTTGTGAACACGGTCAATTGTGTCGGAGTCATGGGGGTGGGCGTTGCTCTTGAATTCAAACACCGTTACCCGGAAATGTATCACAAATATCATTGGATGCATCGGATTGGGCCGTAGGCCATGCTACCCCCAAAGATTCCATGAATAAACAGCAAAGCCCCGGCGCAGATACCTGCGGAGCATCGCCGATGAAAATTGACATGAGCCCGGAGGCCATTACGCGGCGACTGCAGCAGGTCGATGACCGCATTCGTCGGGGCCAATCTGTTTCAGTCCGCCCTGACCGGGTGGTGCCTGATGGATGATATCCTGCGCAAGATTTTCCATGTCCGCAGTGAAGCCGAGAATGTCCGTTGTTGCATCGGGGACCAGGAAAAAAGTTTGGGCACCCGACCCCAAGTACGGTGAAGCCCATGCTGATGGGTTTTGGACTCAACATGATTTGATAACTTCACACCCCAATTTTTGAGGACAATGAAATGGGACAGCACACTCATGAACTGAGCGACGCCGGGTTTGCCGCCGCCGCCAGCGAAGTCACGCTGGTCGATTTCTGGGCGCCTTGGCGCGGCCCGTGCCGGATGCAGGGGCCAATCCTGGAAGGCGTTGCTGCTGAAGTCGGTGGCCAGGCCACTATCGCCATGATCAACGTGGACGAGAACCAAGGGAGCGCGGCGCGCCACGGCGTCCAGGGCATCCCGACGCTGATCCTGTTCAAGGACGGCAAGGCCGTCAGCAAAATGGTCGGCTTGCAGGATAAGAAGACCCTGCTCTCGGCCATCCGCTCGGCCGTGGGGCACGCGGCTTGATCGCATCGGCGGCAATTACCGCGAATTTGAAATCGAATAAGGAGATCTGAAAATGATACTCAGAATTGCGATTGGATTATTGGTTGGCGCGAAGCGCTTTCTCGAACGCAATCCTTTTCACGTTCCGAAGGCCATTTTCGAGAAACTCGTTCGCCTGCGCCTCGATCCATGTGGTGATGGAGGCTTCCGCCGGCCCGCCGTGGGGGGGATTGTATTTGAACCCGCCGTCAGGGGGCGGATTGTGCGACGGCGTGATCACGATGCCGTCGGCGAGTCCCGTCTTGCGCCCGCGGTTGTAGGTGAGAATCGCGTGGGAAATGACCGGCGTCGGGGTATATTCGTCGCCCTGCGCGATCATGACTTCCACCCCGTTGGCCGCCAGCACCTCCAGCGCGCTGGCCCAAGCCGGCACGGAAAGAGCATGCGTGTCCATGCCGAGAAACAGCGGGCCATCGATCTTCTTCAGCTTGCGATACAGTCAAATGGCCTGACTGATGGCCAGGATATGCCACTCGTTGAAAGCCTTGTCGAAGGCGCAGCCGCAGTGCCCAGACGTGCCAAACGCGACGCGCTGCTGCGGCACCGCGGCGTCGGGCGTCTCGGTATAATAGGCCGTGACAAGTCTGGGCACGTTGACGAGCATCGATGGCTCGGCCGGCTTACCCGCATCAGGACTTATTCTCATGACTCCCTCGTTCAATCGACAGGTTTCTTGGCCAATAGAGGCGCGGTTGTTGGATCGAAAATCCGATACGCGAGCAGTTTCACGCGGTCGTTGAGGAGGAACCACGCCAGCGCATAGCCCCAAACGAACAGTGCCCAACCCCAGCCCAGAGGCATCATAAAAAAACCATAAACCGCGATCACCGTCGCCACGATTTGCGTGCCGAGCACGGCCACCCATAAAATCCGCGCCGGACGATGAGACCAGAACGGGCCGCGCGTGCGCGTCAGGAAGATCGTCAGATGTCCCGCCACGGACAGCTTCAAATACATCAGCGTCTGGATATGTGCGCGGTCGAGATGAAAGACGCGTTCGCCGAGATAAAACAGGCCAAACGCGGAGACGACCCCGATGACGCCCAGCACCGTGGAAATCCCCAGTACCATGCGCATGTTCCAGGCTTCGGGTTGATCCTTGTAATGAACGTTGTCATAGGCAATGGACAGGATCGCACCGTCGTTGAGCAACGCCAGCATCACGATCATCACCGCCGTCAATGGATAAAAGTTAAAGATCAGGATCGCCAGCGTCATGAACAGAAGC
>Ga0182027_10008080_pt1 | contig 15378 bp, 9 predicted proteins | sample 712E1DmetaG_FD_121300 | JGI IMG/M metagenome (GOLD analysis project Ga0182027, IMG submission 121300) | Permafrost microbial communities from Stordalen Mire, Sweden - 712E1D metaG (Illumina Assembly) | ecosystem: Environmental > Terrestrial > Soil > Wetlands > Permafrost | place: Sweden... | reverse complement strand
TGCGGATGATCTTTTCCATACAGATGAAAACCGAATTCCTTTGCATTGATTTCCATCTGGCGCATTTGTTTTGCGGCAAGTTCATCTGAAATGGGAACTGATGGAGGAAGTGTCGGAATACTGTGATCCATCGTTCCGACAGTTCGATCGGGACGACGAACTTTTAGTCCACGTCTGCGTAATCCATCAAACGCCTGAGGCGAAGTTACTTCATGCACAAGCTGCAGGTCTATATATAGAATAGCGGGCGATTCCGGTTCTTGTGCAACAACATGTCGATTCCATACCTTTTGAAAGAGTGTCAGTGGTTGAGCCATAGTATAATCCATTAAATTTGATAATTTATTTTCTCTACCTAACATCAGTTATTTGATACGTATAAATTCTATTCTCTTTGATAGCGTTTTCTTCACTGGACAACTCTGTACTACCTGCATAAGCTTCTTTTTTTCCAGTCCAGTTAACTTTCCATTAATCTCTACCTTGTAATCGAATACACTAAATTCAGGATCGTTTCTATTAAGCGACACTTCTGTCTTTACCTTAGAAACATCCATTTTATGATTTTCAGCAAACATCCTTATATGCATATTCATGCAACATGCTACTGCTGCCTCCAGAAGTTCATGGGGCCTGAAACCAGAATTACTTCCTCCTTTGTCAATCGTCGTATCTGAAAAGGCTGAATGTGTACCATTAGAAAATTTCGTTTTATAATTAATTTCTTCACTTTCGGTTCGTATCATTGTATTGTCCACAACATTCTATTTTGACATTATCCCTATCCTTCGAATGAATTTTATTTTTTTTGCTGCCCTTCTTTCCGTTTTTTTGATGCCAATGCTCGATTGAGTGCTTCTAAATATGCCCGAGCGCTGCCGGCAAGAATGTCGGTGCTTGCAGCACGACCGTTGTACTGCACACCATCAAACTCAACGCGCACAAATACTTCACCAATTGCATCATGGCCAAGACTAACGGATTTAATAGAATATTCCGTGAGTTTACCAACTACACCGGTTATACGTTCGATCGCTTTATACGAAGCATCCACAGGGCCATCACCTGTTGCAGAATCCACAATTGTTTGATCGCCTTGCTGCAATTCAATCGTTGCGGTCGGACGAAGATTCGTACCGCTAACGATTTGTATGTTCAATAAATGATAGACTTCTTCAGTTTCACTAGTGCCAGTCTCTAGAATCGCTTCAAGGTCTTCATCAAATACTTCCTTCTTCTGATCAGCAATCTCGCAAAAAAGTTTATACGCATGCTGAAGTTCATCATCTGATAATTTGTATCCCAACTCAGCATAACGCTGTTTCAATGCATGTCTACCTGAATGTTTTCCAAGCACTAACATTGTATGTTTGATACCAACTGATTGCGGGGTCATAATTTCATACGTGATGGGGCTCTTGAGCACTCCATCCTGATGAATACCAGCTTCGTGGGCGAACGCATTTGCACCGACAATTGCTTTGTTTCGCTGGACCATCATGCCGGTGAGGCTGCTTAATAATTTACTTGATTTGTAAATCTCTTCTGTATCGATATTCGTTTTGAATCCGAGTTTTTCATGTCGCGTCTTGATGGCCATAGCTATTTCTTCCAATGAAGCATTACCTGCACGTTCACCAATTCCATTGAGTGTACACTCAACCTGCCGCACACCATTTTGAATCGCGGCAATAGAATTGGCAACGGCTAAACCGAGATCGTTGTGACAGTGTGAACTCAAAATCGCTTTGTTGATATTCGGCACTCGTTCGCGCACCATGCGAAACATTGCACCATATTCATCAGGAATAGCATACCCAACCGTATCAGGCAGATTGACAATACTTGCACCGGCGTCAATTGTTGCTTCAACAACCGTACATAGATAATCAATATCGGTTCGAGAGGCATCTTCACATGAAAATTCCACTTCTTGACAAAGCGATTTAGCATACTTCACCGCCCACACTGCATCTTGTAAAACCTGCTCGCGAGATTTTTTCAGCTTGTATTTCAGATGCAAATCTGAAGTCGCAAGGAACAAATGAATACGCGACTTCACTGCTCCTTGAATTGCTTCCCATGCACGATCTATGTCCAGCTTTACAGTGCGGGCAAGTGCTGCTATCGTACATTTTTTAATTTTCTCCGAAATGAGTTTTACTGCCTCGAAATCACCAACAGAAGCAATAGGAAACCCTGCCTCGATTACATCGACACAGAGAAGCTGGAGTTGACGGGCGAGACGAAGCTTTTCTTCAATATTCATACTACAACCGGGAGATTGTTCACCGTCACGCAATGTCGTGTCAAATATATATATTCGGTTTTCCATAGTTTGTTTTCCTATACTGTTTTATTTTCTAGCAGTGCTAACTTGCGAACCCAATCCATTAATATCCCAAATTGTTCCGGTGTCAGCGATTGCGCTCCGTCCGAAAATGCTTCTTCTGGATGTGGATGCATTTCAATAATTAATCCATCGGCACCAACGGCAATGGCTGCTTTTGCAAGCGGTGTAACAAGACTACGCACACCAGTACCATGACTTGGATCAACGATTACAGGTAAATGACTCAACTCTTTCAAAGCTGGCACGGCCGAGAGATCGCAGGTATTGCGTGTGTATTCTTCGAACGTTCTGATACCTCGTTCGCAAAGAATGACTTGTTCGTTCCCTTGCGACATTATATATTCCGCCGACATAAGCAATTCTTTCAACGTGCTGGACTGGCCGCGTTTTAGTAAAACCGGTTTCTTTAGTTTTCCAATATCCTTAAGCAGCGCGAAGTTTTGCATGTTCCGTGCACCGACCTGTAAAATGTCTGCATAGTCTGCCACGAGGGGTACGTCTGACGGTGTTATCACTTCTGTTATAATGAGTAGTCCCGTCTTTTCACGCGCTTCGGCAAGGAGTTTTAATCCTTCTTCTTCTAAACCCTGAAATGCATAGGGCGATGTTCGCGGTTTAAACGCGCCTCCACGTAGAACTTTTGCGCCCGCTTTCTTCACAAATTCTGCAGAAAGAAGAATTTGCTCACGACTTTCAACCGAACAAGGTCCCGCCATGACAACAATATTGCCATTACCAATGACGACAGATGGAAGACTACTGTTATTCGGAGCAGGAATGGTAATAGTCGTTCGAGATTCATTCCATTCTCGGCTTGCAAGTTTAAATGGTTTCAAAATCGGAACAACATTTTCTACTCCATCAAGTGTTTCAAGCGCTTGCAATCGGTACTTCCCGCGTTCGTCGCCCACGCATGCAATCACTGTCCGCAATTCACCATAAATCGGATGTACGCGGAATCCTAGTTCTTGCACTTTTTCAAATACACGATCAATTTGCTTCTGGGCTGCGCCAGCTTTCATCACAATAATCATCGATCAATTTCCTCTTTATCTAACAACCCAAAATATTATTTGACATCTTTCGTTTTATGCTTCATCAGATGATAACTGATCGAGTCAACCAGAGCCTTCCAGCTTGCCTCAACGACGTCCGGAGATACGCCGACTGTATTCCATGATGATTCATCATTTTTAGTCTCAATAAGTACACGCACTTTTGCTGCCGTAGCATTTTGTGTGTCAAGCACACGCACCTTGTAGTCGGTCAAGTGAATCTCACTAAGTTCCGGATAAAATTTTTCAAGAGCCTTTCGCAGCGCTTTATCGAGTGCATTGACCGGCCCATCGCCTTCAGCGGCAGTGATTTCAGTTTCATCGCCTACGCGTATTTTAATAAGGGCTTCAGACCGAGCATCCTTTTCAAGATCATCCTTTTGGATACTTACCTTGAATCGTTCCAAATCGAAGAAGTGTTTCATCTCTCCGGTATGACGCTTCACCATCAACTCAAACGATCCTTCGGCGTCTTCATAACTATAGCCGTAGTGTTCCATCTCTTTGATTTCGTCAACGATTTTCTGCACGGCATGAGATTTTTCGTCAAGCTCAACGCCCAATTCCTTCACTTTGAAAAGAACATTGCTTCGTCCCGAAAGATCTGAAATAAGAACTCGGCGTACATTGCCTACTGCTTCCGGTATGATGTGCTCATACGTGAGTGCACTTTTCATTACTGCACTTACATGAACACCGCCTTTGTGGGCAAATGCACTTTCCCCAACGAACGGAAGATTCTTCTGGTGCTTCATATTTGCCAATTCGCTTACATAACGCGAAATAGTGGTAAGATGCTGTAATTGTTCATCTGCAACACAATGATATCCCATTTTTAATTGAAGATCGGGAATAATTGTGCAGAGGTTGGCATTCCCGCATCGCTCACCATAACCATTGATCGTTCCCTGTACTTGCATACACCCCTCGCGCACCGCCAGTAACGAACTTGCAACAGCTGTTCCGGAATCGTTGTGAGTGTGAATACCAATCGGAGTTGAAATATTATTTTTTACCTCATGTATAATTTCTGCTACTTCCCATGGCATTGTACCACCATTGGTATCGCAAAGAACAAGGATTTCTGCTCCCGCTTTTGCCGCCACGCTTAACGTTTGTAATGCATAAGCTTTGTCCTGTTTATATCCGTCAAAGAAATGTTCCGCGTCATAGATTACTTCTTTTCCATGCTTTTTTAGATATGCAATGGAGTCGGCGATAATCAACAAATTATTTTCCGGAGAAATTTGCAGAGCTTCTTTTACATGAAGCAGCCAAGTTTTACCGAAAATAGTCACGACGGGTGTCTGTGCATCCAACAGAGCATGAATATTCGCATCCTTTTCGACGGGATTTTTTGCACGGCGCGTAGAACCGAACGCTGCAATCTTTGCATGCACGAACTTAGTGTTACGGGCTCGCTCAAAAAATTCCATATCTTTCGGATTCGAACCTGGCCAGCCGCCTTCGATGTACGCCACACCAAACGCATCAAGCCGTTTGGCGATCTTTATCTTGTCTTCGGCTGAGAAGGATATATCTTCTGCCTGTGTGCCGTCGCGCAATGTTGTGTCGTAGAGATAAATTTGCTTCATAGATGACCTTTGAACGGTCTATAATTTGTTACAACTTTGTAGGGACGCTCAATTGAACGTCCCTCCTACATGATTTTAATTCTTTCCCCGCCCGCCGATTCCTTTGACACCTTTGGAAATATCTTTTGCTTTTTCTTTGGGACGCAGCGCGCGGACAGCGGCACCAGTACGCCACATTTCGGAATTATGAATCTCTCCAAGTTTTTTCGATAGATACTTTTGATAATCCTTACCGCCGCAGTCACGAATAACTTCACGAGTTTCTTGGCCGCTCTTAACGGATTTGTAGAGCTTCTCGAATACCGGCAGATTCACTTTACAGAAAATTGGTCTCCACTTAAGAGCACCATGTTGTGCAGTAACGGAACAATTTGAATACATCCAATCCATTCCATTTTCATCAACAAGCCGGATAAGACTCTGTGTAAGCTCTTCAACTGTTTCGTTGAATGCTTCTGACGGTGAATGGCCATTCTTGCGAAGCACATCGTACTGTGCTTGCATCATACCGGCAAGTGCACCCATAAGCACACCACGCTCACCAGTGAGATCGCTGTAGACTTCTTTTAAAAATGTTGTCGGGAATAAGTAACCCGAACCGACTGCAATACCGATAGCCAAGCAACGCTCTTTCGCATGGCCAGTTGCATCCTGAAACACGCCATAGCTTGAATTGATGCCAGCACCGGATAAAAAGTTGCGGCGAACATTGAGGCCTGATCCTTTTGGAGCAACCAGAATCACATCAACATTTTTCGGAGGAATCACACCGGTCTGTTCTTTATATGTAATTGAGAATCCATGCGAAAAATACAGCGCATCACCGGGTTTGAGATACTTTTTGATTGTCGGCCAAACAACACGTTGAGCGGCATCAGACACAAGCATCATGATAATAGTTCCACGTTGAACAGCTTCTTCGATAGAGAACAATGTCTTACCTGGAACCCAACCATCTTTTACCGCGCGGTCCCAATCTTTCTTATATTCTTTTGCCTGACCGATGATTACCTTAATACCGTTATCTTTCATGTTCAGCGCTTGGGCAGGACCCTGTACACCATAACCGACTACAGCCACAACTTCTTTTTTAAGAACTTTGCGTGCTTTCGCAAGTGAAAACTCCTTGCGTGTAACAATCTTTTCTTTCTTTCCACCAAAATCGATGAGAGCCATTATATTTCTCCTTGTTATAATTATTGCTGGTTAATATTTCTCTTCCAAACTTCTCTCGCTATGAAAATGAGGGAGTTTTTATTTTGTGCATCTTCCCGCCGCAAAATAAGACAGATAAGTACGAATTTTAAACTTATGGTAAATTAGAAAAACCCATCAGATGATGATCTATACAACGTGCTGCCTTTCGTCCTTCTGTGATCGCCCAAACAACAAGCGATTGCCCACGCCGCATATCTCCCGCCGCAAAAACGTTTGGTACGGATGTCATAAAGTTTTCATCGGTTGAAATGTTGCCGCGAGAATCAAGTGCGACACCTAATTCATCGAGCAATCCGCTTTTCGTGGGACCTGTAAATCCCATCGCAAGTAAAACCAAATCTGCATTAAGCGTGAATTCTGATCCAGGAATTGGTTTAAAATCCGGTGGTGGACCTACACGAATCGCATGCAACTTTTTTACATTACCATTTGCATCACCTTCAAAACGATTTGTCGCAACAGCCCACTCACGCACACCGCCTTCTTCGTGAGCGCTTTCCGTTCGCAACTGTAAAGGCCACATTGGCCATGGCGTACTAGAAGCTCTTTCTGCCGGCGGTTTCGGCATGATTTCAAATTGATGCACCGATGTCGGCTTCTGCCGATGGCAAGTGCCAAGGCAGTCAGCGCCGGTATCACCACCACCAAGAATAACGACATGTTTTCCAGTTGCAAGAATTGCTTTCGCTGGATCGACAACAGTGCCTCCAACGCGCTGATTCTGTTGAGTTAGAAAATCCATGGCAAAATGAATTCCCTTCGATTCTCGGCCTGGTAATTTCAAATCTCGTGGAGATTCAGAACCACCACAAAGCAACAACGCATCATACGATCGCAATAATTCATCCGAAGCAATGTTCACACCGACATGAGCTTTTACTGCAAATACAACGCCTTCTGCCTGCATCAATTCAACACGGCGATCAAGAAGATATTTCTCTAATTTGAAATCGGGAATACCATAACGCATCAAACCGCCAATGCGATCACTTTTTTCATAAACTGTTACATGATGTCCTGCACGATTTAATTGCTGTGCTGACGCAAGACCAGCGGGTCCAGATCCGATAACAGCTATAGTCTTTCCCGTACGTTGTGCGGGACGTTCAGGACGAATCCATCCTTCACGAAATGCGACATCTATAATTGCCCGCTCAATAACTTTGATTGTCACAGCCGGTTCGTTGATCCCAAGAACACATGCTGATTCGCAAGGCGCAGGACACACACGTCCTGTGAATTCTGGAAAATTATTTGTCGAATGCAGAATACGAATTGCTTCCTTCCATCGATTTCGATAGACGAGATCATTCCAATGGGGAATAACATTGTTAAGTGGACAACCAGTGTGACAGAATGGAACACCGCAATCCATACAGCGAGCTCCTTGCGAGCGTACTTTCTGATCTGGAAATTCCTGATAGACATCTTTCCAATCGTTGATACGTTCTGCAATAGACCGACGAGCAGGTGTTTCACGTTTAATTTCCAAAAAGCCGGTCGGTTTACCCATAAAAATCCTCCTTTGCAATATCTGCCGGTATTGTTTTCTTTTCCTGATCTTTTTTAGAAATATTCAATACCCTCTTATAATCGTGTGGAAATATTTTTACAAACTTCTTTACCATTGTAGGCCAGTTTTCGAGAATGAAACGAGCACGTGGACTTGCTGTTAACTCCGCATGTTTTTCCACAAGCTGCTTTATTGTTTGTTCATCTTTTACATCAAGCGGATCGATATCCACCATTGCGCGGTTGCATCGTGTTGCAGCAAACTCACCTGTTTCATCGAGCACATATGCAAGTCCGCCTGACATCCCTGCCGCAAAATTCTTTCCTGTTGGTCCGAGCACTACTACAATGCCGTTAGTCATATATTCACAGCCGTGCGCTCCAATTGCTTCCACAACAGCTGTTGCGCCGGAGTTGCGGATTGCAAAACGTTCGCCAGCTTTTCCGTTGAAGTAGGCTTCACCGCTTGTTGCTCCGTATAAAATTACATTTCCGACTACTGTATTTTCTTCAGGTACACACGTCGATTTTCTCGGTGGATAAACGATAAGTTTACCACCAGAAAGCCCTTTACCAACGTAATCATTTGCATCGCCTTCCAGTATGAATGTAATACCTTTTGCGAGAAACGCGCCAAAACTTTGACCGGCAGAACCGGTGAAATGAATTTTAATTGTATCATCCGGCAATCCGCCAGAGCCATACCGCCTGGCAACTTCTCCACTGAGCATTGCACCTACCGTGCGGTGAACGTTTCGAATCTGCAGAGTGAGCTCAACCGGTGTTTTCTTTTCAAGTGTATCATGTGTCAGTTCGATGAGTTGATGATCGAGCACATTTTCAATTCCATGATCCTGTGCAATCTGACAGCGGCGTCCAAATCGAGATGGTGCAGGAGGATTATGAAGGAGAAACGACAGATCAATGTATTTTGCTTTCCAATGTTCAATCTCTTGTTTCGCTTCCAGCATATCCACACGTCCAATCATTTCATCTACTGTTCTAAATCCAAGCCGGGACATAATTTCACGCATTTCTTCAGCAACAAAGAAGAAAAAGTTGATGACATGGTCCGGGGTTCCTTGGAACTTTGCTCGCAATTCCGGATCCTGCGTTGCAATTCCGACTGGGCATGTATTGAGATGGCATTTACGCATCATGATACATCCTAAAGAAATCAGCGGCATGGTCGAAAAGCCGAATTCCTCGGCGCCCAGCAATGCAGCTATGACAACATCACGCCCTGTTTGCAGTTTACCATCGGTCTGTAAGCGAACGCGGCTGCGTAAATCATTCAACACTAAAACTTGCTGCGCTTCTGCAAGTCCTATTTCCCATGGAATGCCGGCATGTTTAATAGATGATAATGGCGATGCTCCAGTTCCACCGGAATCCCCGCTGATAAGGATCGAATCTGCATGCGCCTTCGCGACACCGGCGGCAACTGTACCGACACCATTTTCAGAAACAAGTTTCACAGAAATACGTGCGCGCGGATTTACATTTTTCATATCAAAAATTAACTGCGCCAAATCTTCAATAGAGTAAATATCATGATGCGGCGGCGGCGAAATAAGTCCGACACCCTGAATAGAATGTCGTGTTCTCGCAATAATAGCATCTACTTTATGGCCGGGAAGTTGTCCACCCTCGCCGGGTTTTGCACCCTGCGCAATTTTAATTTGAATTTCGTCAGCATTTACTAAATAGTTTGCAGAAACTCCAAAGCGACCAGAGGCAATTTGTTTAATAGCACTCCGGCGAAGATTTCCATCGCCATCCGGTTTGAATCTTTCTTCGTCCTCACCGCCTTCACCTGTGTTCGACCTGCCGCCCATGCGGTTCATTGCGACTGCAAGCGTTTCATGTGCTTCCTTGCTGATGGAACCGTACGACATCGCACCGGTTACAAACCGTTTGACGATTTCCTTTGCCGATTCCACTTCTGAAATCGGAATACCGCGCGTTCCTTTCTTGAATTCCATCAGCCCGCGTAAGTTAAATAAATTCTTGCTTTGATCGTTCAATTGTTGAGCATAGGCTTTGTAGCTCTGCTCATCCGACAAACGGACAGCTTGTTGGAGTTTTGTTATTGTTTCAGGATTTATAAGATGCTTTTCGCCATTAATGCGGAACTGATAATTTCCACCTAGGTCCAGCTCCGTATCAGCACTCGTAATCTTACGAAACGCAAAATCATGTTTCATCTTCGCTTCTTGAGCCAGCACATCCAAACCGATACCGCCAATGCGCGTTGCAATGCCTGTGAAATATTTATCAACAAGCTCTTTTCCCAATCCGATCGTTTCAAACACCTGCGCACCCTGATAACTTTGCAGTGTGGAAATGCCCATCTTCGACATTGTTTTGAGAATGCCTTTATTCACCGCTTTCATATAATTATAGAGCGCTTTTTCGAATGTTAAACCTTCCGGCAAATATCCACGGTTCGCAAGCCCCTCAAGTGTTTCGATGGCAAGGTACGGATTGACTGCACTCGCTCCGAAACCGATGAGGAGACAGTAGTGCATCACTTCGCGCGGTTCACCAGATTCAACTATCAGCGCAACCTGTGTACGTGTTTTTTCGCGAATAAGATGATTGTGTACAGCGGTGAGTGCAAGCAAACTTGGTATCGCCGTATACTCTTCATCAACACCTCGGTCGGAAAGAATGATGATTGTGTAACCGGAGTTAATGGCAAGCGATGCTCTGCGACAGAGTCCGTCCAGCGCTCGCTCCAATTCTTTCTCGCCGCCTTCCACTCGAAATAGCGTTGGCAGCATAGTCGCAAGAAAATCACCCTGTGACACACGCCGCATTTTTTCCAGATCACGATTTGTCAGAATCGGATTCGGCAGTTTGAGCGTGTGGCAATGTTGCGGTGTTTCATCTAACAAGTTACCTTCAGTTCCGATATAACTTGTCAACGACATTACCAATTCTTCACGAATGGAATCAATTGGCGGATTTGTGACCTGCGCAAAGTTTTGTTTGAAATAATTAAACAGCAGCTGTGGTTTATCAGACAAACATGCCAGCGGTGTATCTGTTCCCATAGAACCAAGCGGCTCCTGACCGTTCACTGCCATCGGTGTTACAATCATATTAATTTCTTCTTCGGTATAACCGAATGCACGCTGCCGTTTAATTAAATCTTCCGGACTAAAACCGAATGCGCGTGGTGGTTCTGGCAATTGATCAATTGTAATCTGATTTTCTTTGATCCATTGTCCATATGGTTTCCGCTGTGCAAGACGCGCCTTGATCTCTTCATCAGGAATAATGCGTTTCTCTGTAAGATCGGCAAGTAGCATATTGCCTGGTTCAAGGCATCCTTTATGCTTCACGTTTTCGGGCGCAATATCTAACACACCCGTCTCAGATGCCATGATAAGTAAGTTGTCATTCGTCACTACATAACGCGCCGGACGAAGTCCATTGCGATCTAAAATTGCGCCAATGACTTTGCCATCGGTAAAGGCAACTGCAGCAGGCCCATCCCATGGTTCCATTAACGATGCATGGTATTCATAGAACGCGCGCTTCTCCGGCGACATTCCGACATTCGCATCCCAGGCTTCAGGAATAAGAATTGTCATTGCGTGAGGAAGACTGCGCCCGCTCATCGTTATCAGCTCTACTGCATTATCTAATGCAGCAGAGTCGCTTACACCCGGCTGGATGATTGGGAATAATTTTTCAATGTCATCACCAAATACTGCCGATTTAAGTACCGATTGGCGTGCGTGCATCCAGTTCACATTGCCGCGCAGTGTATTAATTTCCCCGTTGTGGCAAAGATATCTAAATGGATGCGCAAGCTGCCAGCTTGGAAATGTATTCGTCGAGAACCGTTGATGCACAAGGCACAACGCGCTCATTGTATCTGGATCTGATAACTCTTTGTAAAAACGTGAAATCTGCTGAGCCAACAGTAATCCTTTATATACAATTGTCGATGAGGACATCGATGGAATCGAGAAAAATGCCTTATCGCGAATATCGGATGCAGTAATTTCAGACTCGATTCGTTTTCGGACGATGTAGAGTTTACGATCTAATTCGTCTTGCTTCATACCCTGAGCATTGCGAATAAATATTTGTTCGATGTACGGCTGAGACACGCGCGCTACACGACCGATAGCATCGGCATCTACCGGTGTATCACGCCAACCGAGCAATCTCAATCCTTCTTCCTGCACAATCCGTTCGATGATGGCTTCACATTCAAAACGCGATTGTGGTTCTACCGGAAGAAACACCATACCAACTCCATATTCGCCTTCCGGAGGTAAAGTGAATCCAAGCTTCGCACATTCCCTTGCAAAAAACTGATGCGGTAATTGAATTGTTATGCCGGCACCATCACCCGTCTTAGGATCGGAACCGCTTGCACCACGATGTGCAAGGTTCACTAAAATCTGAATTCCGTTCACAATAATATTATGCGAACGCTCGGCATTCAGGTTGACTATAAAACCGATACCACACGCATCGTGTTCATTACGCGGATCGTAGAGTGGAAAATCCTTTGCTACCGTTGGAATCATATCTATCTATTTTACCTTTTAATTTTAATGATCAGCTTTCAGTAACCCAGCTGTAGTTTTCAATCCTGCAAACAAAGCGAATCACATTCCGCTCCGACATTCTGTAATCTGCATTTTGCTATTTTATTACTTCCTTCTTACACTTCGCCTTGAAATTCCCGTTTGATGGCAATACGCCCAGTGCGCGCCAATTCTTTGATACCAAAGGGTTTGAGCATATTAATAATTGCGTCCACCTTTAGTTGCGAGCCTGTTGCTTCAATTGTTAATGTTTTTGGACTGACATCCACTACTTTCGTACGGAAAATTTCCGAGATCTGCATGATCTCCATCCGTGTTATAGGTGTGCATTGTACTTTCACCAACGCCAATTCTCTATCAACAAACGTATCGTCTGTCAAATCTACCACTTTAATTGTATCAATCAGCTTATGGAGCTGTTTCAAAATTTGCTCAATAATTTGATCGTCACCGCGAGTCACAATGGTCATGCGCGAGACAGCATCATCTTCTGTTGGTCCAACGGTGAGACTATCGATGTTATAGCCCTTTGCCGCAAAGAGTCCGGCAATTCTATTCAATGTGCCGAAATGATTTTCCACTGTCATCGAAATCGTATGTTGTTTCATATGTTCATTGATCGTTGATGATGCCATGATCTCTTCTCCTGTTTTCAGTAACATTATCCTTTTGCATGAATCATCGTTTTATGGGTCGCATGGTTTTGTTCCAGTGGTTCCGGACTATCCATAATTTCGTTCACAGTTTGTCCCGCAGGAATCATCGGATAGACATTTTCTTCCGGTGCAACGACAAACTCCACCAGAATAGGACCTTCATTATATTTTAATGCAATTTTGATAGTGCTTTCAACCTCTGCAGGTGAAGTCACTCGCATACCGCGAATACCGTACGATTCAGCCAATTTCACGAAATCCGGACTGGTAATGCGTGTATTCGAATACCTTTTTTTCCAGAACAACTCTTGCCATTGGCGCACCATCCCGAGAAATCCATTGTTCATGATAAAAATTTTCAGAGGAAGCTTATTATGCTTAATCGTTGCCATTTCTTGAATATTCATCTGAAAACCGCCATCGCCGCTAATGCAAATAATCGGCAAGTCTTTACGGCCAAATGCTGCACCCATAGCAGCGGGAAGCGAGAAACCCATTGTTCCCAAACCGCCTGAAGTAATTTGAGTACGCGGATGTTTCCATTTGAAAAATTGTGCTGTCCACATCTGCGATTGACCAACATCGGAAACTACAATGGCGTCACCGTCCGTGATTTCACCAAGCTTATGAATAACATGCTGTGCACGGAGCGATCCATCCTGTTTATACCTCAGTGGATGTTCTGCTTTCCATCCATCGATCGTCTTCAGCCACTCTTTTGTATCCAGCGGTTTCACAAGTTCAAGTAATTGTTTGACAACGCGTTTCACATCTCCAACGATCGGAACATCTGCCGGTACATTTTTACCTATAGCGGACGGATCAATATCGATATGAATTTTTTTTGCGTTCTTTGCAAATGCTTCCACTTTTCCGGTCACACGATCGTCAAACCGCGCACCGATAGCAACAAGTACATCACACTGATCAACAGCCATGTTGGAGTACCACGTACCATGCATGCCCAGCATGCCCAGCGCGAGTTTGCTTTGCTCAGGATAAGCACCTAATCCATGCAGTGTTGTAGTTACTGGAGCATGCAGTTTATCCGCAAGTGCACGAACCTCAGCAGATGCATTGGAACTGATAACTCCGCCGCCGACATATAATAGAGGCCTTTTCGCTTCATTGAGAAGTTCCGCTGCCTTTTTAATTTGTTTACTGTTCCCTTCCACAACCGGATTATAACTGCGGAGCGAAATCGTTTTGGGATATTCAAAAACCGCCTTCGCCGCAAGAACATCTTTTGGCAAATCGACAAGTACCGGGCCTGGCCTTCCGGTGGTGGCAATATAAAAGGCCGCTTTGATGGTATTTGCCAGTTCGTTGATATCTTTCACGAGATAATTATGTTTTGTGATCGGTCGCGTAATACCGACGATGTCCACTTCCTGAAACGCATCGTTTCCAATAAGATTCGTAACAACCTGACCCGTGAACACAACAAGCGGTATCGAATCCATATACGCATCGGCAATTCCTGTAACAGCATTTGTTGCACCAGGACCGGATGTAACAAGCACAACACCAGGCCTGCCGGTCGCTTTCGAGTACCCTTCCGCGGCATGCGTTGCTCCTTGTTCGTGCCGCGTGAGAATATGTTTGATATGCGTTAAATCGTGGAGCACATCATAGATTCCGATGACGACACCACCCGGATATCCAAAGAGAGTATCCACGCCTTCTTCGACAAGGCTCCGAACGAATATTTCTGCTCCTGTCATCGTTTTGCCTTGATGATTATCGTATGCTTTTGTCGGAGTCATTACATTATTCCTTCTTTTGTTTGATGTCATTCCATCTTCTTCTGTTTCCATACCTTTTACCTTTGCAGTCTTGATATCGTAGAGCACATCATGAATACCAACAATCGATGCACCCGGATATCCGAAGATTACATTAACTCCTTCTGCTGCAAGACACCGTACGAAAATTTCGTATCCGGTTATTTCTAGTTGTTGTCGCTGTTGGTTGTACGATTTTCTCAACACTTTTCTCATGCCGGCGGTTTCTTTTCGGAAACGCATCCGTCATGCTTTTATACTTTAAGATCGCAACACCGCGCCGGTGCTCGCACTTGTAACAAACTTTGAGTACCGTCGAAGCCATTTGCTTGTTGTGCGATATTCGAATTTCGGCAGCACTGCAATACGCGAACGAATTTCTTCATCGCTCAGGCGAACATTCAACGTGCGTGCATCAAGATCAATGTCAATTATATCACCGGCACGTAATGCAGCAATGGGGCCTCCGCTCGCCGCTTCAGGCGAAACATGTCCGATGCATGCGCCGCGTGTACCGCCGGAAAAACGTCCGTCGGTAATGAGCGCAACTTTATCACCGAGCCCCATGCCCACAATTGCCGAAGTCGGTGAAAGCATTTCTTGCATACCGGGTCCGCCGCATGGCCCTTCG
>Ga0182027_10008079_pt1 | contig 15378 bp, 9 predicted proteins | sample 712E1DmetaG_FD_121300 | JGI IMG/M metagenome (GOLD analysis project Ga0182027, IMG submission 121300) | Permafrost microbial communities from Stordalen Mire, Sweden - 712E1D metaG (Illumina Assembly) | ecosystem: Environmental > Terrestrial > Soil > Wetlands > Permafrost | place: Sweden... | reverse complement strand
CCGTGGCCTCTTTCGCTCACGATGCCGCAACTGCCTGGAGCCAGATCGTAGAGACGCGGATCACGTGAAGCCACCAGCGCAGTATTCGCGTCTACCACCAGGGTGACGCCGGCGCGCAGGGTGAGAGGACCGGCCAGGAAGACATTCTTCTTTCCTGCGGCGCGCAGTACAACGGCTTTGCCAGCGGCGCAGGTGTCGATGGCGTGCTGGATGCGCTCGGTATCCAGTGACCGCTCATCCTTGTCCGCAATTACGCCATGGTTAGCCACGATTGCGGCTTCCAGCGTGATGCAGGCGACGGGAATGTGCGGCTCGACAACCTTGCGGGTGTCCTGTGCGAGCAGAGAGGATGCAATGAGTAGCAGGGGCGCGACGAGAAACGATGAGATATGGGGGAAACGCATATTGGGCTCCGATCGAGACGGCTGGGCGTCAATTTCAAGAGAGTGAACTGACCAAGAGGACTGACCACTGGCAACATCTACAGTACAGGAGGGCGAGTATCCATCGTCAAGGGCTTCTTTCCAAAATACTGCGCCTTTCTTGCCTGTGAACTTTGCTTATTTTTCGGAATCTACAATATCAAAAATACGCATTTTGCCCGTTTATAATCATCAGGGCAAGCGGACGGCGCACTGCTGGTCAGACCTCTTAACCAATAGAATCATCCTTACTCATTTGACGGAACAAAATGCAAAGGAGCTGAAATTACGCCATGAAATTGGTCTCGCATCTCCTCATCTCTATCGTTCTATCTCTCTGCGGTTTGAGTTACGCTCAGGCCCCTGTTCAGGCCAGCCCGCAACCGGCGGCCAAAATCAAAATTGCGCTGGTGGGTGATTCAACGCAGACCAGGAATGCCGGTTATGGGCTCGGCTTCTGCGCCAACCTTACCGACGGCGTGACGTGCATCAACGATGCCAAGGGCGGCGCAAGCACCAAGACCTACTACCAGGAGGGTTACTGGGAAAAGGCGTTGGCAGGCAAGCCGGATTACATGCTGATCCAGTTTGGTCACAACGATGAAGAGTCGCAGGGCCATCTGGCGCGCGAGACCAATCTACAGAGCGAGTACCCCGCCAATTTGAAGCGTTATGTGCGGGAGGCGCGCGCCCATGGAGTTATACCGATCCTTGTGACGCCCTTAACCCGTCGCTACTACGAGTCCGATGGAAAGATTCATTCCGACTTGCTGGCCCATGCGGAGGCGATGAAGAAGGTGGCAGCGGAAGAACATACGCCTCTCATCGATCTGCAGGCCGACAGCATCGCCTACCTCAATACGCTCACTGAAGCTCAGGGCCAGGCTCTCGGCATTACCAAGAAGGACGCGCAAGGCAATACCATTCCGGACAAGACGCACCTCAATTACGAAGGCTCCTACGTCTTTGGGCGCATGGTTGCTGTGGATATGGCCAAGGCTGTGCCTGCACTCGCGCCTTATGTAAAGAAGGGAGCTGCCCCGCTGCCCGCGGCCGGCATTCGCAGCGTGGCAATTCTGCGCGGCGCGCCGGTGCGCATTGTGCTGGTAGGCGATTCCACGGTCAACAACGGCGGGGGATGGGGCCCCGGCTTTTGCGCCTTAATGACGCCCAACGTGGAGTGCGTCAACCTGGCCCGCAACGGCCGCAGCTCAAAGAGCTACTACGACGAGGGGCTGTGGCAGAATGCGCTAGCGCAGCATGGCGATTTCATGTTGATTCAGTTTGGGCATAACGATATGCCCGGCAAAGGGCCGCTGCGCGAGACCGATCCGGAGACGACCTATGCCGCGAATATGCGCAGGTATATCGACCAGGCGCAAGCTGCCGGGGCTAGGCCTGTGATTGTGACTTCCCTCTCCCGGCGCACGTATAAGGATGGCAAACTGGTTCAGGATTTGAAGGCATACTCCGATGCCGCTAGACGAGTAGCCGGCGAGGAAGATGTTCCGGTCATCGACCTCAATGCGGAGAGCGTGAGGCTGCTGGAGACGATGACCCAGGAGCAGGCCGACACGTTCGATGCGCCGACACATCCTGACGCCGCGGGGAACACGGGACCCGACAGAACACACCTAAATTCGACCGGCTCCGCGGTATTCGGACGCATGGTGACCGACGGCCTGGCAAAGACCTGTGTGGAACTAGGACCCGACATCAAGGGAGAGCCGCAAACTAAATAATCTGCAAACTGAAGGATCCGCTTGCGGGCGGCTTCTCCTTTAATGCTTCATTTGCCCATCAGGCCGACGGGGAACCTGCGAGAGAATCCAGCGGACCAGTTCCCTTCCTGCGGCGTAGTTGTCATACTCGGCGGGCAGCTTGCGGCCATCGGTGTATTCGTTGTAGAGCCAGGGATCGACGGTGGCAAAGACGGTTCCTTTGCCGTACTTTGCCGATGCCATGAGGATGTCTCCGCGGTCACCCAGCAGGGAGATTGCCGGAGAACTCACCGAGATGGTGCAAATATCCTTCATATATATGGTATGCGGGTCGTGGAAGACGGGGCCACCACCATCCAGTGCGATCTTGCCCATCTCGAATTTGTTGCCGTCCACCTGATTGCGCAAAACGTTGTTGAAATGGATGCCGAATTTGCCGGCCAGCAGATTCATGTGATCCAGGTCGGCATTGGCCTGATCGTTTTCCATGATGACCAATACGCCGCCAGCCTTTACCCATTCAGCAACCTGCGAGGCATCCTCAGGTTGCATGTAATGCGGGTTCGGGTTCTTCACCGGGATGTCCGGGGAGACGATGATATAGACCTGCGCCTGATGGAGCGCGGCGAGCGTGGGCGCTGTATACAGCGTCTCGGTCTGTGCGCCGAAATTATTGAAGATGTAGCCGAGCAGAGAGTAGCCGTTGTTGCTCTGGTCGTTCCATTTGTAGTGGTAGTAGATCTGCTGGCCGAATGCGTCGGAGTGCTTCTGGCTGTTGAACCAAGCGTCCAGCAGCACCGTCTGGCCGCGACCGAGTTTTGCATTCGGCGCGTTTTCCATCTCCGCGCCGGCCAGCAGATACGCTCCCACTCCCTTGGCGTCGTTGGTGGCGATTTTTTCGCTTAGGTAGTAGGCGTAGCTTCCGTCACGATAGGGATCGCCGCCCAGGCCCCCAACCTTTACCGTTCCAGTCAGCGAGACATCATCGCCAGGGCCTGTCTGGATGAAGTGGCTGAGAATGCCCTGGTATCCACGCTCCGCATTCGCGAGATAACGCTGGGGAAGATAGCCCTGGCGCACTCCCCTGGCCAGCGCGTAGACAAACATGCAGGAGGCGGAGGACTCCAGGTAGTTTCCCTTCGTCCCGGCTTTATCGAGCACCTCATACCAGAGGCCGGAAGCGCCGTCCTGATAGCGCGCCACCGCGGCGGCATCCCGTTCAAGCATGCCGATCAATTGCTTGCGTCCCGGATCATCATCGGGATAGTAGGAGATCGTATCGACCAGCGCCATCATGTACCAGCCCATGGCCCGGCCCCAGAACTGCGAAGAAAGACCCGTCGCCTTGTTGGCCCAGCGCTCCTGCTTCGACTCATCCCATCCGTGATAGAGGAGGCCTGTCTTCGGATCGCGCGCGTGCTCCTCCATCAGTACGAACTGATGGGTAATGTCCTGAAATGCATCAGGATGATGCGAGAGAGAGGCATATTCGGCGTAGAAAGGCTCGGCCATGTACAGTCCGTCAAGCCACATCTGGTTCGGATATCTCTGCTTGTGCCAGAATCCGCCAGAGGGAGTGCGCGGCTGGTGAAGCAACTGCTGATAAAGAGTGGTGGCCGCCGTTAGATATCGCCGTTCATGAGTTACCCCATACAGCAGCAGTAGCTGGCGGCCGAGCAGAATACTGTCCAACTGATACTCTTCCACCTTATAAGTGGGGATAGAGCCATCGGAAGCGACAAACTGATCGACCGCACTCTTGATGTAGTTGTAGTAGCGCGGATCCGTGGTGTTCAACCAAACTGCATCCATGCCTTCCAATAGCGTGCCCAGTTCATAGTTCCAGACCCAGTGGGCGCCGGCAGGCGCCAAGCGTCCGTCAGGCCAGCGCACGATGACTGCGTTAGCCGCGCGTTCGGACCAGGGCCGCTGCTCTGCATGCGCGGCGAAAAAAGGACTGCCCACCATTCCGGCGAGCACGATCAACCAAACAAGGCTCCGATACTTATTCATTTCGACTCCGGGTGTTCCGCACTCCACTTTTCAAAGCGATCCAGGGCGCGCTGCGAATCGGCACTGTACCAACTGTAGCCAAAGCGCCGCTCCAGGGACAATTCGTTGACGTTGTCGTGAATGGACTTATCGCGATCGCCAAATACGGGAATATCCGTTCCGGTTTGATAGTAGCGCGCCCAGATGGGACCTGCACCCGGAGTGGGGACAAACTGCGGTCCTTGAGGCGCGCGCTCCCAGCGTTGACCGTAGATGGCTATCTTCTTGAACCATGCTGCCGCGGCACGAATGGAACGCCGCTCGGCGGCGGTGGGATGAGGCAGATCGTTCATCAGCAGCAACAGCAGGGCAGCGCTTTCACTAGCACACTGCGCGGGCGGCTCGTAGTTGCGGCCTGAAACCGGCTTGAGCGTCAAAGCATCCGCCTGCTGCGGCCATACAGTGAGCTTTCCATTGGCGACGATCTGAGTAGCCAGGATGCAGCGGATTCCGCGCTCGAAGCTAGCGGTGGCGCGCTTGCGAATATTGTTGGGTACAAAGGAAAACTCACCCTTGCCGCCTGCCACAGCGTGCATGAGTTCCACCACCTGAGTCATTGCTTCGTCGTTGTAGGTGATGGCATCGTGGTAACTGCCCTCCAGCGGCCATACTTGCGGCCAACCGCCATTGGGGAACTGCGCGGAGAAGAGATAATCCATCCCATGCAGAAAAGCCGCGCGATATGCCGCACTGTCACCGGCTCCCACGGCCGCGATCACCTTGGCCAGAAAGTTCATCTGGGTCGTGGTGGCGTCGTTGTCGATGGTGCCGATATAGTTCCAGTCCGGCTCCAGTGGCGTATCGAAGTCGCCGGGGGCAAGCAATCTGGAAATATTGTTGGGGCCGAAGTTCACGCCGGGGCGGCGCGGCTCTTTGCTCATGTCCAGGTTCTTTCCCCAACCGCCGGCGGGGGTCTGAAAGGAGACGATGACATCGGCGATATGGCGCGCGTTGTCGCCTGCATACCATGAAGCGGCCCGATCGAGCGGAATGCCGCGGGCCGAAAATCCATGCGGCGGATCGACCGGTTTTTCGATCCCGGCGCGTTTCAGCTCCGCCTGAAAAAAGTCCTTATCGGCCTGGCGCTGCCTCTGGGAATGTTCCAGATACTCGATCCAGGCGCTCCGCTCCCTGGGCGAAAGCAGCGCGATGCGATCCCGCGTCAAAGATTCGGCAGGAGGGTTGGTTCCAATGATTGAAGCGGCAGCCACAACGGCTCCAGCAAGTAAGACCCCTGCAATTGACCGCAGCAAAATTCCTCGGCCGGTTTTTTTCTTCATTTTATAGTTTCCTCTGTGCAACAAGAGCCGATCAGTGCGCTGGAACTGCGATGTATGCTGAAATCCAGCCATTCAGCCGCAGCCAATTTTCGAGCAATCCAGGCCATGCAGAGAGCGCCGGATAATTCTGCGCCAGCCCGGTGCCATGCGGTCCCTGTTGAAAGATGTGAATCTCAGCCGGAACCCCGGCGCGAACCAGGGCCGTATAAAACACCACGCTGCTCAGGGGCGGAACAGAGAGGTCAGTCGTAGTGGCATAGAGAAAGTAGGGAGGGGTACGAGCCGTAACATGCTTTTCCGGAGACAGGTCATCAATAAGCTGAGGCGAGACGTGATCGCCGAGCACCGTGCTGAGCGCGCCGGACCTGGCCACGCCCGGCTGCAACGAGAGCGCGCCATAGGAGCTGATAACAAAGTCAGGACGGTTGCTAATCCGGTCGATGGGGTCGGCAGCCTGAGGATTTCCATCGTCGAAGTGCGTGCCCACCATTCCCACCAGGTGCCCGCCCGCCGAGAAGCCCCACATGCCGATCCGGTCCGGGGCAATTGCGAACTGCTGCGCATGGCCGCGAACCCAGCGCACGGATCTGTAGCCGTCCATGAGGGGGGCAGGATAGGTATATCGCGGAGAGAGGCGATAGGTGAGGACAAAGGCAGTGATTCCGCGAAGATTCAGCCATTCTGCAATACGAGTTCCCTCGTGCTCATAAGCCAGGTGCGTGTATCCGCCTCCGGGGCAAACGATGACCGCCGTATGCAGGCCGGGCCCGGTTGCGCCGAAGATTTCCAGACGCGGCTTGTCCTGGTCTCCCGAGCCCACCGCTCCCGGCGCGCCAGCCGGCCAGAGATATTCGATCTGCCCATGCGGCAAAGCTATATCGACAGCGGGAACAGTGGCTGCAGCCGGAGTTGCGATGGAGCTTTGCGCCGCAGCGTCCGGATGCAAACCGAACCCGACGACAGCGAGAAGGAGCAATAGCTTCCCCGCTTGCCGGGAAAACCCGGAAGAGGCGAAGAAAAAACAAGAGCGCGGAAGTTGTAATCCGGAAGCAAGCATGAAGCTACCCTCTATAGAAAAGAGGCTGCCGATTTACACCGGCAGCCTCTCGGGTTAAAGCAACGGGTTAGCTCAGAACTCGATACGCGCCGAGAACTGTGCTGCCTTGCGATTGGCGACCGCACTTTGGGTGATCTGTCCGAAGCTCGTGTTGCCGACCGCCGTGCTGGCAACACCGAACAGGGTGTGGTTGGTGACGTTATACCACTCGGCCTTGAAGATCAGCTTGGAGGCTTCCGTGATGTGCAGCGCGAAGGTGCGCCCCATGGAAAGATCAAGCTGGAAGTTGCCGGGACCGTAGATGTTGTAAGGCGCGGTACGCGGCGAGTTGCCGAAGGTGTAGGCGGGAACAGTCGGAGTATTGAGCAACGACGTCTGTCCGGTTGGTGCTACCGGGCTGATAAACGGGCCCGTAGGAGTGGTGGTTGTGCTGCCGATGCTGGGTACGATGTAAGTACTGGCAGGAGCAGGGCCCGTGCCAGACGTTGCGTTGTAGTTGGACCAGTCGACGCCCTTGCCCCATTTCCCATTCTGGCGAGCCGGTCCGTTGAAGTTCGGGTTGAGTGTGGGCTCGCAGGTACTGGTCGATGGATTTGTCTGGCAAGACGATCCAGTGATTGCAAGCGGAGAACCTGAGTAGGCCTGGAAGATCCCGGAAAGCTTAAAGCCTCCGAGGACAGCCCGTTCGTAGTTGTTCTCCCCGAGAACCGACTTGCCGATAGGCAGAGCCCAAACGGTGGTAACAACAAAGTGCTGCGGCTGGTTGGTTGTAGACACTGAACGTTCCATGCGGTCCGCAGGAAAGGAGACCGAAGGTTCGTTGACGATGGTGCCGGCGGGAATCGGATAGCCGGTGCGGAAGGTACCCGCGTCGTCAATGGCGCGCGAGAAGGCATAGTTCACATTGAAGGTCAATCCATGCCAGGCGCGCATGTTCACCATCAGTTGCACGCCGTGGTAGTGGGCGTTGCCAACATACCCAAAGGCGTCGCTGACCGTATTGAACGGGAAGGGCTTCAATAGAGTGCTCAAAGCTTGAGAGGTAGAGAATTTAGTCAAGCCCGGGCAAGGCAGGGAGTAGGTTGTGCAATCCGCGGTGACCGTCGTGGCTGTGGTGCCCGTATCGGCCAGTCTCGGTCCGAGATTCAGATACTTTGGATCGACCGCGTTGACCCAGTACCCGCGAGCATTATTGCTATCGAGCTGGAGGAAGTGACCCTCCGAACCCACATAGGTGGCGGTGATCGCCATCGCGTTGGTTATCTGGCGCTGGATGCCGAAGCTCCAGTTGATGTACTCCGGTGCACGGCCGCCGAGGTACGGATCGTCATAAGGAATAGACGAAGGAGTACCTGTATAGCCGGACGTTGTGGTGAGTCCGGTGCCGAATGACGGGCCCGATGACGTGCCAGTCGCAGCCGTGTAGGAAGGAATAGCGCCATTGCCGCCTGCCAGCGCCCCAGTCATGACAGTCACGTCGTTGACAGCCGCGAAAGACGGCGCGGTGGAGAAGCCCAGCGTACCGAGTGACGAAGCAAGGCCGCCCACAGCGTCGCCATGCGTAAACATGACACCGTAGCTGGAACGGACCACGGTCTTGGAGTCAATCTGATAGGCAGCGCCAATGCGCGGTCCATAGTTCTTTGGATGGCTCTGGACCGGCGAGGAGCAGTTGCAGTTGTTGGGGCCGTACCCTGTGAACATCAAGGCGCCATTCAGGCCTGTGATTGGGTTGCTAATAAAGGGATTGAAGTAGCTTCCTATGTTATTCACTTCCTTGACGCTCGGGAAGTAATCGTAGCGCAGGCCGAGGTCGAGAGTGAGCTTCGAGGTCAGCTTCCAGTTGTCCTGAACATAAGGCGAGACGGCGCGGAAGCGCGCGCCGTACTCCGGATGCAGAGAATAATCCGTGAGGCTGCCCGTGTTGAATTGGCCCAACAGGAAGCTGGCGTAGGAATTACCAGTGCCGGAGGCAACGGTATAGGAGCCTTTGGAGATGCCCGCGGTCTCAGTAACAGCGTTGGCGATGGTAAGAGGAGTGGTTCCGCCCGTGGCGCTGATGGTGTTGTAAAGCAACCATGCAACTTGCGCGCCAACGGTGATGGTGTGCTTGCCGACGGTCCATTCCAGGTTGTCCAGCGCCGTGTAGTTTTCGGCTAGGGTCACGTTGGCCGTTGTTCCGCCCCAGTTTGTGGGGGGATTCGGGGTGGCGAAGGTCACGATGGGGAAGGTCTGCTGCGCCTGGCCGACCGGCAGTCCTGACAGGCCCAAGGTTGTCGCGGAATAATTCGTCGCCTGGTTGGGATTAAAGGTTGGACCGTTGTAACGCGCATACCCCCACTTGGCTGCATTGACGAGGTGCGGCGTGAAGACGTGCGTCTCTTCAAGGATGCCAACCGCGGTCTTGGGCGCGTAGGTCTGGCCGTAGTTGAAGGGAACTGGTCCGACGTTGCGGCCTGCGGTGGTCTGGCCGACGGGGTTAGAGCTGGCCTGACGGCCAATGGACGCAATGACCGTAAACGTGTCCTTCGGGCCGATGACATAGTCGAGACGGTGTGTAAAGGACCAGTTGGAAAGGCCCGTAGCGTTGGGGGCGACGTAGTTATTTTGCAAAGCCGTGCTGATGCCCGTGGTGGGCAAGAAGGCCTGCATATTCTTAGCAACCGTTGAGAACTGGCTGGCCGGGATCACGTTGATCGCAGCGCCGGTCTTCGTCGGATTACCTGCCGCTCCTTTAGTGGTACCCGGCCCGTAACCGTACTGATACCGGCAGAAGCCGTCAGTGGCGTTCGCAGTACAAAGAGCTTGCGATGACGGGTCATAGATATTGACGCCCAAAGCGGAAAAATCGCCGTTCTGCTGGGCCAGGGTCGGGAAGGTCATCGGCGTCGGGGTTGCGCTGGTATAGCGGAATCCGTTGTAGTTGCCGTAGTAGAAGACCTTCTCTTTCCATGCGCCAAGCGGAATGAGCGGACCGCTGAGGTTGATGCCGTACTCGTTGCTGTGCTCGACCGGCTTCACCGGCAAGCCGGTGGCCGGATTGGGGATCTTGCCAAACCAGCCCCACGTATCCAAGGCCGTATTCCGGAAGAACTCATAGACGGAAGCGTGATACTTGGCGCCACCACTTTTGATGGTGTAGTTCATAACGCCCTGGCCCTCATAGATGGCCGGGTATCCGGTGGTCTGCACCTGGAATTGATCGACTGCGTCAACCGAAATAGCGGTCCACACATAGCGCGGGTCGCCGTTACCGCCGGCGCGCACAAAAGGAACGCCGTCAATGTAAACAGCCGAAGCGGCTCCGCGGCTGCCGGAACCGTTGACCACGCCGACGTTGGTTGTGGCGTTGCCGTTGGTTTCATTGCCCTGCACGCCAGGCATGAGGTACACGAAGTCAGTGGCGCGCCGCTGATCCGGAGAGCCAAAGGCGCCCATTTCGATAGGCAACTCTGAGTACATCTCATTTTCCATAGTGGCGCCCAGCGCTGCGCTGCTGGTTTCCAACTGCGGTGGCGTATCGGTGACGGTAATCTGGACGTCTGCTCCGCCAACCGTGAGAACCGGGTTATATGTCTCCAACTCCATGGCATTGACATGGATGTTTTTCTGCGCCAGCTTTTCAAAGCCCTTGGCGGTAGTGGTAACGGAATAGATACCCGGATCAAGAGTGGAGAAGTTGTAGTCACCTGCTCCAGTTGATGTAGTTGTGGTTGTAATGCCAGTGGCATCGTTGGTAGCGACAACGAGGGCTCCTGGAATCACTGCCCCGGTCTTATCCGCCACCGTACCTGTGATAGCGCCTTTTCCTGACATTTGCGCCATTGCGGTACCGGCGCACATCAAGATGAACATCGCCGTAAAACATCCCAGCCATGAAACACTGGCCAGCATTCTCCGTGCGATGCCCTGCGCTGTATTACGATCACAGCGATAGATCAAATTGCTCATGTCGACTTGCCTCCTCGAATCCCTTCAAATAATTGTCCAGCGGTTGAGTACACCTACCCTCATCGGGTTCCCTGGCAGGCTTGCCGACAATGGTCAGACCACCTTCGGCACGCTAACACTCTCCCATGCCGGAGCAATCCGTGTCAATAGAGTGATTGCCAATAGAGAAATATAGATATTATTGCAATAGGGAAATTTCGATATTCAAAGAATATGCCTATTGACAATAAAAACAGCGAGTTTAGAAATCGAGTGTTGTCGCACAATCTGCGCTTGAAACTGGTCAGGACCTCTCTGGCCCTGAAACAGGCGTATAACAAAGATTCCGCAATTGTTGTTTTGGGACAGGTCTATCCACAGCCCAGGGCCTGACTTGGAGAAGCCGCGCCAACCGGAAGCTATACCGGGAGAGGCAGATTTATCAGTGCGGTCCCTCTAGAGACGACCTCATCCCGCAGTAGCCGGGAGATTCTTTTCAGGAGAGGCGGTTTTCAACATCGCCCGAACCTGTTTGGGCCTGGCTGCGGCCTGAGCCGTTTTCCGGGCCGGGGCGCGTTCCATGCCTTGTGAGGTTTGCGCCATCCTCAGGTGCTGCTCCATTAGCCTTCGCGCTTCAAGAGGGTCACGGGCTCTTACGGAGCGGTAGATTTCGCGGTGCATCTCAGCGGATTCACGCATGTCGATGGAGCGCTCGACGGTTTTGAGGCGCTTGTCGTACATCGCGGAAGTGATGGTCTCCATAAGGGCAGCGAGAATCGGATTGCCGGAGGCCTGGGAGATGATGCGGTGAAACAGCACGTCGTGGACGAGATAATCCGCCGGATCGCTCATGGCGGCGAACATCTCGGCAACCTCTTCTGCCAGTGCAGCGTGGTGCTCTTCGTTACCGCGCTCGGCAGCCAACGCTGCCAGATTGCCTTCAAGAATCAACCGGGTCTCGAACATCTGCCAGGACTGAAAGCCGTGCAACGCGCCCATGAAACTGACCGACGCCTTACCGAATGCGGGCGGGCCATCGGTGATGAAGGTTCCCACGCCGTGCCGTACCTTCATTACTCCCATCGCCACGAGTTGGCCGATGCCGGATCGCAGACTGGCGCGGCTGACTTTAAGCGCACGCGCAAACTCGCGTTCCGGAGGAATCTTGTCTCCCGGTTGCAAGGAACCATCCTCAATGAGCGTGCGGATGTGATTGACCACCTGCATGGTCCGATGGGTATTGGGTTCGACCTGCTTCGTGCGCGGCATACGCGGCATAACGGAAAGAAGCCCTCTTGCATCGCGCGGAAATTCCGGGCGAAATGAGATTACCACCGAATGCGGTCTCTGTCCTGGAGCGAGTTCCTGCCCAAAAGGCGTCGACCGCTTTATGTGTATACTACTGGTCGGACCTCTTGAGTGGCCAGAGATCTACGCAAAATTGCTGAAAAAGGTAGAATCCGAACCATGCTGCTCCACGAAGATCGCCTATTTCCATCTGAACCCGGCGCTCGAAAGATCGCCAAGGCGCTATATGCGCGCATAAAGACCCTACCCATCGTCAGCCCGCACGGGCATACACAAGCGGCCTGGTTTGCCAAGAACGAGCCGTTCCCCGATCCGGCAAAGCTGTTTGTGCAGCCCGACCACTACGTCTATCGCATGCTCCTGAGCCAGGGAATCCCCATGGCGGAGCTTGAGATTGGCGAGCCGGTGATGAAAGATGCCCGCAAGGTCTGGCGCCTCTTTGCCAGGAATTACTACTTGTTCCGCGGCACGCCGACGCGCATGTGGCTGGATTTTGCATTTCAGGAGCTTTTTGGGCTTGGGGAGAGATTGTCAGAAAAGACCGCCGACCTCTATTTCGACACTATCTCGGCAAAATTGCAGACGCCGGAGTTCCTGCCCCGCACACTGTTTAAGCGTTTCAACCTGGAAGTGCTGGCAACCACCGATTCTCCTGTCGATTCACTGGCCGATCACAAGGCGATCCGCGCATCGGGCTGGAAGGCGAGGATCATACCCAACTTCCGTCCTGACCCTGTGGTGGATGCTGAATATACGGGATTTGCGGAGAACATTCGTCTGCTGGGCGAGCAGACCGGCGAAGACACCGCGATGTGGACCGGCTATCTGAACGCGTTGAGAAAAGCTCGCGCCCGCTTCATTGAATTGGGCTGCACGGCAACCGACCATGGGCATCCCACGGCGCTAACCGCCGATCTTCCCAAAGCCGAGGCCGCGGAACTCTTCCGCCGGGTGCTTGGCGGAAGCTCCAGCCTGGCCGATCAGGAGCTCTTCAGGGCCCAGATGCTGACCGAGATGGCGCAGATGAGCATGGAGGACGGGCTGGTGATGCAGATTCACCCCGGCTCGGTGCGCAATCACAACCGCAAGGTCTACGAGCGCTACGGACGCGACGTGGGCTGCGACATTCCCCACGCAACCAATTACGTGGACGCGCTGCGACCCTTGCTGGACCGTTTCGGCAACGAGAGCAAGCTAACGATCATCCTCTTCACGTTGGACGAATCGACCTACAGCCGGGAGCTGGCTCCGTTGGCTGGGCATTATCCCTGCCTGCGGCTTGGACCGTCGTGGTGGTTCAACGACAGCCCGGAGGGAATGATGCGTTTCCGCGAGCAGGTGACGGAGACGGCGGGCTTCTACAATACGGTGGGCTTCAACGACGACACCCGGGCATTTCTCTCCATTCCTGCGCGGCACGATGTGGCTCGGCGCGTGGATTGCGCCTTCCTGGGAAGGCTGGTGGCCGAACACCGGCTGGACGAGGACGAGGCCTTCGAGGTGGCCCACGAGCTCACCTACGGATTGGTCAAGAAGGCGTACCGGCTGTAAAAAGCCCATTCAGTGTTGCGGCACGCGCTCGCCCGCCGGAGAATGCGGCGTTTTGCCGGCGATAATCTGGGAGTTGACATGGAAAATCGCAGTTTGATGCTCAACAAGTATTCCGTGGGAACCGGGGACCGGTTCGCGCATCAGGCCAAAGCGCAGTTGCAGGCCTGCATGCAGGCTCTGGCGAGCGGGGTCGAGGTGGTTCCGGTATGGAACAAGTCGAACCGCGAGCACACCATCATCGGCTCCGAGCCCACTACAACAAGGCAGGCAGCGGACGCAGCGGTAAAGGCGCTCGGCTGGAAGCTGCCCTATTTCTGCGACGCCGATCACATCACGCTGCAAACCGTCGGACGCTTCCTCGATGCATGTGACTTCTACACCATCGACGTAGCCGACTTCATCGGCCAGGATGCGTCAGCGGTCGACATCGTCAGTTTTGTCGAACGGCATACGGATCTGCTGGGGCACATTCAATTAGAAGGAACGAGCGAGGCTTTCGAGATTACGCCGGAGAACGTGAGGCAGACCGCGCAAAAGTATCTGACCGCCGTAAAGAAGGCCGGAGAGGTTTATCGCACGATCGAAAAAGCCAAGGGCAAGGGGAACTTCATCCCCGAGGTTTCCATGGATGAGACCGACAGCGCGCAGAGCCCCGTTGAATTGCTCATCATCCTCGCGGCTATCGCCGATGAAGGCATTCCTGTGCAGACCATCGCGCCCAAGTTCAGCGGCCACTTCAACAAGGGAGTCGATTACATCGGGGATGTGGCGCAATTTGGGCGGGAATTCGATCTCGACGTCGCGGCCATTGCGTATGCGGTCGGACACTTTGGCCTGCCGGAGAATCTCAAGCTGAGCGTGCATTCGGGCAGCGACAAGTTCTCCATCTATCCCGCCATTCACGCCACCATGAAAAAGTTCAACGTGGGCGTGCATCTCAAGACCGCGGGAACCACATGGCTGGAAGAGCTGATCGGCCTGGCCGAAGCCGGGGGCGAGGGGCTGGCGCTGGCCAAGGAGATTTATGCGGAGGCCTATGCGCACCGCGAAGAACTCTGCGCGCCCTATGCCACGGTTATCGACATTGACCCGGCCAGGCTGCCATCGCCTGACGAGATTCGCGGATGGTCATCGGAGCAATACACCTCTGCGCTACGCCACGTGAGAGGAGCGGCAGCGTACAACAGCAGCCTGCGCCAACTGCTGCATGTCGGCTTCAAGGTTGCGGCCAAGATGGGGCGCCGCTATCTGGAGCTGCTCGAAGCAAATGAACCTGTGATTGCGAAGAACGTGACCGAAAACCTTTACGACCGGCACATCGCTCCCGTGTTTTTGGGGCGTTGAAAATCCACTTTGAAGTTCCTTCGATCCGGATGAACTGACGAATACGAAAAGGAGTGCGATATGGCAAAGACAACAGAGGCTGCAAACGAACAGTCGATTCCCTTCGATCTGGCAGAACTGACAAAGATGTACAACTTCAGCGGGAAGACGGTGGCCATTACCGGCGGTGCCGGAGTTCTGGGCAGCGAACTTGTCAGCGCACTGGCCGGATGCGGCGCAAAGGTCGCCCTTCTGGAAGTGAATGCGGAGGCGGGCAAGGCGCTGGTCGAGCGCATGGGAGAGCGCGGGAAGCAAGTTACGGTTTTTTACTGCGACGTGCTGAATCCCGAGAGCATTGTTGCGGCAGCTCAGGAAGCAAAAAAGAACATGGGCACTATCGATTGCCTAATCAACGGAGCGGGAGGCAACAAGCCCCAGGCCACGACCAGCCCGGAGATGAAGTTCTTCGATCTGCCTCCGGATGCGGTGCGCTGGGTCTTCGACCTGAATATCATGGGCACGATTATTCCCTCGCAGGCTTTTGGAAGAATCATGGCGGAGCAGGGGTTTGGCTCGATATTGAATATTTCGTCGATGAATTCGTTTCGGCCGCTGACCCGCATTCCCGCCTACTCGGCGGCAAAGGCCGCAGTGAGCAACTTCACGCAATGGCTGGCCGTGCACATGGCCCAGGAATACTCGCCGAAGATTCGCGTAAACGCCATCGCGCCGGG
>Ga0182027_10008076_pt1 | contig 15381 bp, 12 predicted proteins | sample 712E1DmetaG_FD_121300 | JGI IMG/M metagenome (GOLD analysis project Ga0182027, IMG submission 121300) | Permafrost microbial communities from Stordalen Mire, Sweden - 712E1D metaG (Illumina Assembly) | ecosystem: Environmental > Terrestrial > Soil > Wetlands > Permafrost | place: Sweden... | reverse complement strand
TACGCGTGCAGCATTGCCAACAGAAACCCTCCTGTGTGACAGTTGAGTTCCTGCAATGATGGTGGGCCGACGGAGCTAATCGTCTGCACCGTTCGGATTCGCTGCTTGATGATCTTCTTCTACAGAATCAGTCCCTGTTTTGTGAATCCCACACAGGGCGTGTAGAGCGCGAGCGTGACTCTTAAGCGCCTCCTCATGGCGGAGCGAGCGCAGTCAATGGTGGAGGCGTCAGGGTCACGGGGGGACGCACGACCTTGACGGCGCGAGCGAGCCATATAATCGAGGCGCAAGGCACGCCGCCAGTTGCCCCAAGCCGATGATTCGGCACCGATGATGCCAAGCGAAGTGAAAAAGCGGTCGGTGCCGGTGGACGGAGCGGCGGGCGGAGCGGACGACTGGTCGTCTCCGCCGACCGCGACGGGAGTCGGCCACCGACCGCCGATGCACCAGCCCGTCGCGGCGCGTGGCGCTATCCGCTTGCGCGCACCAGTTTGGCAGTTTCCGGGTCGGACAGAAACACCTTGCGCAGGTTCATCAATTCACGTAGCCAATTGCAAATCTGGTTCAAAGCGGGTAGCATCCGTCCCACCATTCCATGAAGTTGACACGCAGTTACTTCTGCAAACAACATCCGACCGCTGCACTCGCTCACAAGCGGTTCCGTGGCACGTACGTGGCACGGAGAGTTGAGAGCGGGAATACCGCTTGCCGAATTTGACCGACTGAAACGCTCCACACCGACCAAGGGATTTTGCGATCCCTGCGGGCTTCGGGCAGGGCAAAGAGGCTGCCATGCCAGAGGGGGGATGTTGTCGGCGAATTCTGGACGAAGATCAAAGCGAAGCAGCCGTCGTCGCCATTACTGGTTGATGTGGACGACCTTTGCGGGTGGGAACCCGTTGAAGTACGTCGAGGAGGCCGCGCTGTAGGCGCCGATGTTTTCGCTGTACAGCAGGTCACCGAGTTCGAGATCGGCGGGCAACTCCTCGGCCATTGAAACCACGTCCAGCGCGTCGCAGGTGGGGCCAAACACCGAGCAAATCTGCGACGCGTTCTTCCTGAATGCCTTGAGATGGTAGTGACAGTGGTCGAAGATGACGCCCGAGAACGTGTGGTAAACGCCGTCGTTGATGTAGTAGCACAGCTTGCCGTCGCGGACGGCCTTGCCGATGATCTTCGAGACCGCGATACCGGCCGTGGCCACCATGAAGCGCCCCGGCTCGGCGAGGATTTGGATGTCTTTCGGGAAGAGCCGGTCAATTTCGCGGTTGAGAATCTTCGCCAGCTCACGGAACGGCTTGACCGTCGCGTCATACGGCGCGGGGAAGCCGCCGCCGATGTCCAACAGGTTCATCTTGGTGTAGCCGCGGGAGCGCGCTTCCTTGAAGACGTTCGCCGCCAGGTTGATGGCCTGGACATAGTTCTCGAAGTTGGTCGTCTGGCTGCCGACGTGAAAACTCAGGCCCTCCACCACCAACCCCATCTTGTCGGCACCCAGAATGAGCTCAACCGCCTCTCCCGGAGCCGCGCCGAATTTTGAAGAAAGTTCGACCATAGCGCCCGTATTCGGCACTTTGAGGCGCAGCGCCAACCCAGCCTGTGGGGCGTACTTCTTAATCTTCTTGATCTCCTCGTAGTTGTCGTACGTCACCAGCGGCCGATACTGGTCAAGTTCCTGGAGGGTTTCGTTGGCCTTGATGGGATTGGCGTAGATGATCTTGTCCCAGATCCAATCCTGCCGCTGCCGGGCCGGTATGTCCTTGATGTACTCATGGACGATCATGAACTCCGGCATCGAAGCCACGTCAAAACTCGCACCCGCTTTGTAGAGCGTCTTGACGATGGCAGGGTCCGGGTTGGCTTTGACGGCGTAGTAGGCCTGGATGCGCGGCAAGTGTTTCTTGAACGTGGCGTAGTTGCGCCGCAAGGCGTCGTGGTCCACGACGAACAGGGGCGTGCCATGTTTCGTTGCCAGTTTTTTCAACGTGCTTTGCGAAACCATCCTAATCTCCGTCCGTGATGAGGAAGTTTTTGAATTGCCACGGATCGTCCCAATCAACCGCCGGATTGTTGTGCCCTTGGAATGCGTTGGTGTAATGCTTCAACGGCGTCCAATCGGACGGCTTGGAGATCCACCGGCCGAGGTAGGGCTTGGAGATCTTCAGGATGTAGTCGTGCGGAAGATCGTCGGGCACACACACGCCCCTGGCCGGATTCTCGATCATCCACATCACTGCAGCTACGACGGAGATTGCCACTTGCATGGTCGTGGCGTTCTGGTGCGGCACCAGCCGCCGCGATTCCTCAATGCCAAGGTCGCTGCCGATCCACCACGCGCTGTAGGCGTGACCCATCAGGAGCGCGCCGAGAATGTCCGCTCCGCTGGTGATCTCGTCATTCATGATCCGCTGCTTCTCCTGGAGCTTGTAATCGTAGCCGCGCAACTCATTCAGTGAGGCAATCGCGCAATCGCAGGGGCAATACGCATAGTGCACCGTCGGGCGATAAATCGGTTTGCCGTCCTGCCACACGGTCAGCCGGTCAGAAATCGTGAACGCCTCGCCATGTCGCACCACCATGCCGTGGACGCAATAGTTGGGCACCCAGGACGAGACCCAGGTGTTGATGCCCATGCGGGCGAGGCAGATTTGATTGCGCGGACCTTCCTGGTGCTCGTAGGCGAGCGCCGGCAGTTCCTTTTCGTGTGTGCCCCAGCCCATCTCCGCTGTCGTCGTGCCTTCTTCGCGGAAGCCTTCGACGCTCCAGGTGTTCACGAACTCGTTCACCTGCTTCGGTTGGTCGGTGATCTGCGTGTCGCGCTCGCTGCAATGGATCACCTTGACCCCGAGCTTCATCGCCAACCGATTGAACGTGCGATCCTTGGTGAACTGCCCGATTTCCTCCGCGTCCAGGCCGTTGACCTTCTTGTCCGCGATGAGCCGCCGTCCGATGTCAATCAACCCCTGCTTGGTGAAATGCGAGATGAGGCCCGGGTTCGCGCCGTGCTCCACCACTGCGGTCGGGCCCGGCTCGCTCCAGTTCGCAATCAGGCGGCGGACGTTCAAATGCCGCCAGTACAACGTGCGCTCGGTCGGGTGCTTGTTGTCCGCCCCTGCGTACGGATCCCAGACTTCGACCGAGGTGTTGACGTAGAGCACGCCCTTGTCGTGACACCACTGCAGGATTTCGCAGGCGTCAATATTCCACGCCAGATCGATGAGGATGTCACCGGCGCTGAGATGCCGGCCCAGCAGGCTGCTGAGGTTGTCGCGCGTGACGCGTCGGCGCACGAACCGCACGCCCCGCTTCAACCAGGGTTGCAACAGTTCACGCCGATCTTCGAAATCCATGACCGTGATGTTCTTGCACGGCACGTCCAGATGTTTCACCAAGATTGGCAGCGTGCACTGTGCCACCGCGCCATAACCGACAAAGAGAATTCGATTTCTGAGTTGGATCATTCCCTTCTCCAAAAAACTCGGGCCGCAGCACTCTGTCTGAAACAACAGTGTGTGACAAGTGTTTTTTCGGTTCGGGGCGCACCCGCAACCGTTGTCAAACAGGGAAGCTGGTTGTTTGACAAGCAATGCAGTCTCAAGCCGATTTCCAATCGTCAGTTCTCAGTGGTGGTTGCCTTTTGCTGATGACGTGCGCGGTGCCGAATCCGCCATCATCGAGCACCTCATCGGGGAGCCGACAAACATCGCAAGCTTTTCGCCGCCAGAGCTTCGCGCCCACTCCCAGCGACGAAAAGCGTGTTGACCACCCCCTGCCCCCACCGCTACGCCCGCCGCATTTCGCCCATGCCGACCAACTGCGCCACATAACCCGCAAGCCAGGGAAATACTAAATCAGGCGGAAGAGGCCAACTGCAATAAGGCTGGACTTGTGGCTGCGAGTCTGTTAGTAAAATGCCTTGACTTGGCAGGGTTGCAGGCCGTCAGGCGAGTTGGTGCCGGTTGTTGGGCGTACAACACCTTCTGAACTTCAGTTGCTTCCTCCCGTCGTGTAGTCGTTTTGATAAGGGAACACGCTTCATGGGTACGGGCGTCGATAAAAACCAAGGGATCAGACCATGAAGACTCTTCGCATTCTCACCTCCATCGCCCTTTTCGCTCTGGCCGCGCGTCCCGGCGGCGCGTTCGGTCAGACCCTGACGAATCTTTGGACGTTTGGCAGCGGCGCTGGCCAGTCGTTTTTTCCCTTCGCATCGCTCATTCAGGCCACGGACGGCAATTTCTACGGGACGACCGGCTCCGGCGGGATATCCAACAATGGAGCCGTGTTCCGAATCAGTCCCGCCGGCACCCTGAGCAATCTGTACTTGTTCGCCGGTCCCGAGGGGGCCAATCCCTCGGCCGAGTTGGTGCAGGGCGGCGACGGCAATTTTTATGGCACGACCTATGCCGGCGGAACCAGCAACAACGGCACGGTGTTCCAGATCACTCCGACCGGTACCCTGACGAACCTGCATTCGTTCACCGGTCCCGATGGGTCCAATCCGCAGGCCGGGCTCGTGGAAGGCAGTGACGGCAATTTCTACGGGACAACCTACTTGGGCGGGGCGAGCGGCTCGGGCAACGTTTTCCGAATCAGTCTCACGGGCAGCCTGACCAATCTGTACTCGTTCAGTGGTCCGGATGGGGCGTTTCCCTATGCGGGCCTCTTGCTGGCCGGTGACGGCAATTTCTACGGGGCAACCTACGCCGGCGGCACCAGCGGCTCGGGCACGGTTTTCCGAATCAGTCCCACGGGCAACCTGACCAATCTATACTCGTTCAGTGGTACGGATGGGGCCCGTCCACAAGCCGCCCTTGTCGAAGGAACCGATGGCAATTTCTACGGGACAACCTACGCCGGCGGCACCAGTGGATCCGGTACGGTCTTTCGAATCACCGCCAGCGGGAGCCTGACCAATCTGCACTCGTTCAATGGCAACGACGGGGGCAATCCATGGGCCGCGCTCGTACTGGGGAGCGATGGCAATTTCTACGGGACGAGTTACCGGGGTGGGACGAGTAAGAACGGCACCATTTTCCAGATTAGTCCGACGGGCAGCCTGACCAGCCTACACACGTTCATGGCGGGTACCGACGGCGCTTTCCCGCAAGCCGCGCTGGTGCAGGGCAGTGACGGCAGTTTCTACGGCACCACCGTCTTCGGCGGGACAAACGGTGTCGGCACGGTCTTCAAGCTGACGGTTCCCCTCAACCCTCCGGCCAATCAGATTTCCGCCATCCAGTTTTTCACCGTCTTCAACACCACGAATATTGCGGTCTTGATCCCCTCCGTCGCCGGCGAAACCTATCAACTGCAATACACGGCCTCGATGTCCCCCACCAACTGGATCAACACCGGCGAGCCGGCCCTCAGTATCGGCGGACCATTGATCCTCACCGACATCATGGAAACACAGCCCTCCCAGCGCTTTTATCGGGCCGTAATTACTCCATAACACCCGCAACAGTCCCGTCAAACGACCCCAAAAACCGAACGAACCCAAAATCAGAACCCCAACTCACAAGTTCTAACTGCCAGTCTCCCAACCGAATCTACACTCCCCACCCCAAAATAGTTTGAGTTCGTTTCGCAAAATCACCAACCCATTGCTCCCCAGTTCCTTCCCGTCAAAGCGCCGCGCTGAGTTTACACATATTTCCACGGTACGTCAGGAAATTTCAACACCGCAAATCAGCTTTGACGGTGCACCTAGGTCTTTGATCTACCGCCCCGTTCTCCGCGCCGCCGCTACGGGGACACCTCCGGAGGTGTCCCCGCAGCTCGCGCAACCTCCGCGCGCTGACTACCTTCAACTTCACGACAGGGGGTCACGATGTACCCACCGGTTCCCAATTGCTCGCCCGGATTCGCTTGACAAAACCTCTCGAAAACCGTAGTTGTTAACGTGTAATCAGTACAATAGTGTGTGCAAGTTGTGGTAGCGAAGGCGAGTGAACAGGGCTTTTTATATTTGGGGGAGACGCGCCATGAAGATGCGAGGTATTCTTTTGATTGTGTTCACCGCGGTGTTCTGTTGCTCGACCAGTCGGGCCAGTATTACCAGTGCGACGTGGTGGGACGATGGGGACGGTGCGCTCGTTTGTGCTTGGACGAATCTGACTTTAAGCGGCGATTCACAAAGCGGAACCTTGAGCATGTACGGAGATCAGAACTGGGGACCAGGGCACATGGTGGGAACCATTGACACGACTGGCGCAGAGGACCCGACCCTTACCCTCGGCAGTGCCATCGAGAATGACACCAACTTCACGTGGACGGCCTATATCGTGAATGTGTATATGAGTTCAACATTCACGCTTACCAATGCGCACGTGACCCTCCCAGCCGATTGGTCTATCACAAGCACTGTCGAGCCGTCTTCTCCACTGGTCAGCGGGCCTTTCGCGGGTGACTACGAGGCGACCTTGAACCTTTCCCCAGGAACGCCCATCCCGGTCGGTGGCGAAATAGACTTTGACTACCAGTTGAAATTCTCCGGTGCCTCACACTTCAACTTTACGCAAGAGGTGATCCCGGTTCCTGAACCGAGCACACTCGGCCTCTTGGCCATGAGCGGACTTCTCCTTGGCTGGGGCATGCTTGCCAGGCGTCGCCGATAGTCAGAATCGTTTTTGTTCGCCTCTGAGACGGGCACGGCGGGATTCACAATCTTCCGTGCCTGTTTTGTTTTGGAGTGTGCTTTTCAGTTCGCCCTGAACGACCCTCGCCTAAGAGCGAGGGCTGTCTCCAGCGCATCCGCGCCCGTCGAGAGCCTATCGGCGGGAACAGCCGACCTGACGCAATTGGGGAAACTCTGCTGAGGGTTTGGGCTGTCGTAGGCGCCTGCCTCGAAAACAGTTGTCCGGTCACTCCCGCCCCCAGCTTCCCGCCGGCCTCGTCACTGACGAGTGAGGAGAACGCGCCGGGGCTGACGACCGTTCTCCTCGCGGACGGGTGCACGCCATAGAACGAAACAATGCCCGGTTCTCCGGGTTTCACAACCGCTCGCCAGGCTTGTGTCCCAGCCGCGAATGTATTCCGTCGGGGTTGACGGCCATGGGATAATGCCGAGAACATTCTGGGGATCATCAACAATGCTGACGGATAAACAAGCGGCTCAGTACTTTCGTCGCTGCTACACGGCAGTCGACGGGTTGTGGTTTATGAAGGTCGAGGAGAAGTACGGGTTGGAAGCCGCTTTGGAAGTTGACGATCAAGTTTGGAAAGTCCTGCCGAAAATTCAGGCTCGGATGCTCAAAGCCATGCTGAATGTCGGTCAAGGAATGGATGCGCTCCAAGAATGCCTAACGACGAGGCTGACTCTCGAGGAGTTTGAATTCGAGACTCAGATGAATAGCGATGGCTTCAGTATTTTCGTCAAACGCTGCCCCTGGCATGATCAAATGGTGAAGTCAGGCCGGGAACATCTCTCGGGAACCGTGGGCCGACGAATCTGCGCAACGGAGTACTCGGTCTGGGCCGCAGAGTTCGGCGACATCCGTTTCGAGCTTCAGCAGCAACTCTGTGACGGCTGCGGACAGTGCGTGCTGCGGTTCCGCTGACCTGACCCCGCCTTTTTGAGCCGTCTATGGTGTCGGTCTGGGGCGCAAGAGAGCGACCCGGAATGAAAGGCAGGTGGTGCCCAAGCGATACGATCCGAAGGCACGGTCATCGATTCAATTGCTTTCGGCGGTCAATTGACTTTCTGAGGTGATTGGGGCTCGGCAGCTGCATCTCTGATCTTTCCCTCGACCCAGGCGATCGCGCGCTCGAAAACTTCCGCCGGCGCCCAACCATGGCCGCCTTGGAACTCGAACGCTTGGAAATGCGACGACCCGATCCAGCGGCGCATTTCTTCGACCTCGACCCGATTCTTATCGAGATCGCCCATCGTCATTGCCACATAGATCGGCGGCGTGCGCCGAAGCCCGGCAACCACATACACACTGTTGGCCTTGTACGCCAGACCCGCCCCCTGCAGAATGAGTCCCGAAAAACCGGGACGGATTTGCACGAACACCGAACTGGCTCGCGCTCCGCCCGACACGCCCGTGGCGAACTTGAGGCCCTCTTGAATTCGCACCCGTTGCACGACGTCGTCATGCGCGGCCAGGAAATTGCCAACGATCGCTGGCCACGGACCGTTTTTGGATTGGACGAGCATCACGACGATGTAGCCCCTGGCCTTGAGCCAGGCGGCCATGTTCCCCATCTTCGCGTGTCCCTTCGCGTCGGCAATGAACATGCATGGCCACCGGCGTTGCGTGTCGGCAAGATAACCCTTTGGCAACCAGAGCACGTAGTGATACGTACCGGTTGCCGCCTGGCAGTCATTCGCCGATTCAAATATCGGGACGTCCGACCACTTCGGCGCCTGCGTGAGTTTGCAAGTGATCGTGACCTCCTTCTGTTCCGCCACCCGATGCTCGTTGGTCGTCACCTTGGCGCAGGACAGCGTCAGGGTACTGATCAGCACCAACCAGAGAATACGGTCAGGGTTCATCATGAACCGCCCCCGAAAACTCCATGCACCCGCTTGGGCATATCGCCTTACTACATCTGGCCCGTCCCGCTGTCCAGCGTCACATTTGTCACAAGGGGGGTGTCCAAGGCTGCGATGCCGGCAAGCACGTCGTCGGACGTAGACGTCATCTGCTGGTCGACCACGGTGCTGGGACTGATCTTGGAGGTCGTGGTGAGCTCGGCAGCGGTGCAGGACCGCGACAGAGCACGCGGTTTGTTGGTCGCGCCGCTGATGTCGAGGTGGTTGGTGGTGGATTCGCCCGCGCCGGGCACGAGAATCGTCCTCTTTCTTGATTGCAACGAGAACCCATTTCCCTGAAGATGGCTTCTGTCACCGATATATCAGGGGACCAGACAACCTCGGAAGGACTGACCAACCATTGAGGACTCACACGTGAACTCATCCGCCACCGACTTGGAACGCGTTGCCAAACGCGTGCAGGAACTGCTTGCCGCCTCGGGCAACCCGCCCATCGCCGCCACCGTCCCCAAGCCGAAGTTTTCTCCCGCGCAGATCGCGCAACTCATCGATCACAGCGGGCTGCGTCCCAATCTCACCCGCGCTGACCTTGAGCAACTCTGTCGCGAGGCGCGCCAGCACAAGTTTTACTCCGTGTGCATCAATCCGACATGGGTGTCGTTGGCGCGCGAGCTTCTCGCCGGCTCGAACGTGAAAATCTGCTGCGTCGTCGGTTTCCCATTCGGCGCCCAACCGTCCGAGACCAAAGCGATGGAAACGCGCGCCGCGATCCGCCAGGGTGCGAAGGAAATCGACATGGTCATCAACATTGGCGAGCTCAAGGGCGGCAATGACGAACTGGTGTTGCGGGACATTCGCGCCGTGGTCGAAGCCTGCCAGGACGGCAGCGCGAAGAGCAAAGTGATTTTGGAGACGTCGTTCCTGACCAACGAAGAGAAGGCGCGCGCCTGCGAATTGTCCGTGAAAGCCCATGCCGACTTCGTCAAGACGTCCACGGGCTTTAGTTCGGGCGGCGCGACCGTGGAAGACGTGTCGCTCATGAGCCGGATCGTTCGCGACAAGGGACTCGGCGTGAAAGCGGCGGGCAACGTGCGCTCGCTCGCCGACCTGCTGAAGATGGTCGCGGCCGGCGCGACACGTGTCGGCACATCGAACAGCGTGAAGATTATGAAGGAAGCTGCGGGAGAAATCGTTTCGGGAGACGGCGCGGGATATTGATTGCGAACGAAACGAAACGCGGCAGACCTGTGCTCCCGCCGTGGCCCCCAAAGACCGCATCGCCCTTGTTGAAGGCGAACGAGCTGGTCGAGAACGTGCCCCTGCCGGTGGTAAAGAACGTCTCAATGGAAGTGCAGCCGACCCAGCGCTTCTATCGGGCCGTGATGATCCCGTAAGGCTTGCAGAGGCCCTCGACTCACGCGGCTTCCTCTCACCCATTTGCTTGCTACGAGCCGCGAAACTGGCATAGTACCCCGTATCGCGCCGCATCAATGTGCGCCCGTAGCTCAACTGGATAGAGCATCGGTCTTCGGATTCAATCCGACAGCTTTAGCTTATTTTTGCTCACGGTCTCTGGAGTAAACAAAACCAATAGACACGCGGATTTTCTGCTCGTTGGGCGTTTGCTCGCGTTTGCCTGAAGCCACTGAAATTCAGCCGATAGATTGCAACAAAAGATTGCAACTCGCCCGGCTCAAAACTCCGCTGCGCTTTGCGGGTGGATGTTGTGACGCGTCGGCAGCCTGATCGTGCCTCTGGCGCGAGACGTATGCACAAGAAACGCTATTGTGGCGACTCGCCTGATTCGTGGATGACGACGGCGTGATCGTGACCCGGCCCTCGTGGCGGCGAGTGTGACAGTGATGACAACAGGCTTGAAAACTGAACCCAAATTGGGTACAAACGCACCCAAGATGGGTACAACCAGTTCGATGGATCGAATCGGCACAACGCTGTTCGGCAAGACGCAACGAGCGTTGCTGGCACTGTTTTTCGGACGGCCCGAGCAATTGTTCTATCTCCGCCAGATCGTACGCACAGCCGGCATCGGGCAAGGCACGGTCCAGCGCGAGTTGGCCCGGTGGGTCGCGGCGGGGTTGCTGACGCGCACACGGCGGGGCAATCAGGTCTGTTATCAAGTCAACATGGCGTCACCAGTCTACGCCGAGTTGAAGGCGTTGACGGTGAAGACCGCCGGTATGACGGATGTGTTGCGGGATGCGCTGACGGGGCTGGCGGAGCGGATCACAGTGGCGTTTGTCCACGGATCGGTAGCGCGCGGCACGGAGCAGGCCGGAAGCGATGTGGATGTGGTAGTGGTCGGGGACGTCAGTTTCGCCGATGTGGTGGCGGCGTTGCACGACGCACAAGCGGCACTCGGCCGTGAAGTGAATCCAACCGTGTATCCCGCAGCGGAGTTTCGGAAAAAGCTTCTAGCCGGACATCATTTCCTAACCACGGTGCTGGCGACGCCGAAGCTGTTCCTGATCGGAGGTGAGCGTGAGCTTAAGCGAATGGGCGCGTAATGGCTGGCTCGTCGAGCATCGCACCAGCCGGCAGGAGATCGCCGACCTGTTGGGCGTGGCCGACCGGGATTTGCACGACTGCGCGGTGAAAGATTTGAGCGAGGACTGGCAGTTGGCGATTGCCTACAACGCGGCGCTGCAGTGCGCTACGGCGGCGCTGGCCGCGTGCGGCTACCGAGCATCGCGGGAAGCCCACCATTACCGTGTACTTCAGAGTTTGGCCCACACCACCGGCGCGGAAGCGAAGCTTGTGGCGCAGTTGGATGCCTTTCGCAAGAAGAGGAACGTCGGCGACTACGAGCGGGCTGGGTTGGTTTCCGAGAAGGAAGCGCAGGAGATGGTCGCGCTGGCCCGGCAGTTGCGAAAACAGGTGGGAGATTGGTTCCGGGCCAACCATCCCGAACTGCTTGCGGGCGGGTCATGATGTCGATTCGCAGTGGGCGGATTCAAAACCTGGCCATACAGCGCCATACCTGATTTTCAGCCGAAAGCAAAACGATAGGCTGGCGAACCTCAAGACTGCCATTCGCGAGCTTCCGCATGTGTGGATTTTCGACAACGACAATCTGCGAACTTCATTCCGTCAAGTAGTTGTTTTTGAAAATGGTCAGCGGGTGAGCTTGAATGAGCCGGTGCCCGAGTGGGTCGCGCCGTTGTTGTGACTACAGGAACTCAATCAGGTAGACCGAGCCGATTGTACCGCTACGATCATCGCCCACCCAGATTTTCACACTCGCGCAATCCTTTCTACAGCCCACCCAACGACGGGCTTCTGCCGATCGGCGTGATGATGATGGAGGCGACGAAGGGTCTGGCTCGGTCGAGATCGACATAGCGTTTGGACAGGACGTGAACCGTGGCAAGATTGTTTTCCCGGAGCAAATCGACCAGCCGACCGAGACGCCAACCCAAGATCACCACGTCAGCGGTGGAGAAGACGAGCGCGAGTTTCTGCGGCGGCGCGTTCTTGTCCTCGCCGGCGTCTGGGTTGGGTTCCAGGGTGTAATCAATCAACTGGCTGGTGTGAAAACCGTGACGGTGGTCCTCGTCGAGATGGAACTCGATGCAGGCGCAATACTTGACGGAGGCGGTATAGCAGTCGTCTTTGATGGGGTGCATGGGGTGATCCTTCGTTGATGGTCGAGATTGAAAGTTCAGACACCAATGCCGCGAGAGTGACCGATGCTTCCAGGCGGGGTGATGCCCCGACGCAGCTTGGGGCGGGCGGACTGCTCTTGCTGCAGGGGTTCCTTGACCGTGCGAGATCGTTTGAGGCAGCTGGTTCGTTTGACGGAGTCAGCCAGTTTGACGGATTCAGCCTGTTTTATGGACTCAGCTTGTTTGATGGACTCGGTTTGCTCAAACTTGGTCGTGACAGTTTCCTTTTGCTCAATGACGGACCGTTCGCGAAGCCATCGATGCACATCTTCGGCCACCTGCGCGAGCCGTTGCACTGGAGATAAACGCGTGGTCCGGAAAACTCGCGGCGACTGACGCACCGGGCGCACCGTGCGGAAATCTTGGCCCACTGTGGACACCGCGACCCTGGTATGTTGCTCTTGCTGCGGTTGTCGCAGGAAACCGAGTTTGGCCAGGTCATCGCGCAGGCCTTGGAGTTCGACGGCAGCCTTGCGTTCGCGCGAATCGGTCACGCGACGCGCGAGCAGTTCGACATCATCGGTGAAGACCTGGACGTGTTTACGCCCGCGAGAAATGGAAACGTAGAACTGTTCGCGGTTGACGGCGGCGAACGAACGCGACGATGCGACCAGGAGCACGTCATCGACGGTCTTGCTTTGTGATGAGTGCGAGGTGACGGCGTAGCCATGGGTGAAGGTGTTATAAGTGCCGGGCAACACCCGCCCATCCGCCAGTGTAATACAGCCGTTGCGGATCTCCCGGACTTGCACCCGCTCACCGTTGATAAACTCTTTGCCGTGATTGGCTTGCAGCAATAACCAATCGCCAGCAGCAACCTTCAGTTCACGAGCCTCGCCCACGTCAAATGCCGTAGCGGCAGTTTGCGGGATGAAGTCGGCTTCACTTCCATCGGGACGGCGCACGCGCAAGCCGTTCTCCATGATGGCCGCGACTTCCACCGTTTCGCCCCTGTCAAACGCCTTGGTCTTCCGAACAAAGCGCAGACGCTGCCCTGGTTCGTACTGGCTCGCATTCTTCTTTTGGGCGGTCGTCCACGAGAGCGAATCAAAGACGCAAAGCGCCTGCTCATCTTGCGTGACGACACCCTCGACTTTCAGAACCTCGCGCACCTTCTCGGTCACCGCCTCAATCTCGGCCCACGTGGGCGAGACCAGCAATGCAGACCTGCCTTGTTTGGTCGCCGACAGGTATGCCTCAGCCGCCCGCTGGTAAAGCTGCCCATCCTCCGTCGCCGCTTCCGTGACCGCGCCAAGTTCCACGAGCTTGGCAAACGCCTTGTCAGTCTGTTTGGCGGCAGCCAGTTCGACGACCTGACGGAAGACGGCGGGTTTCTGGCGACGGATGGTGGTCAGTTCGCTGAAGCGGTAGGAGGAATACTGTTCGAGGATACGCAGGGCGTCGCCGCGAGCAACAGAACTGTGCTGGCCGGTGTCGCCGGAGAGCACCACACGAGCGCAGTTACTAACGGCCAGATTGAACAGTTTCACCATGTCATCGAGGCCAACAGCGCCGGCTTCATCCAGAACAATCACGCTGCGGGCGGAAAGTGTTCGCTGCATGGCCCAATCCGTCAGCAGCTTGGCAAGCGTGACCGCTTCCAGCTTGTCCTTGCGTAGCGTATCGCCAGCGGCAGCAGTCGGAGCGCAGAACAGAGCCTCAAAACCTTCATTGTCGAGTATCCGGTTCAGTTCAACCAGGACCGTGCTTTTACCGGTGCCTGCCAAGCCACGAAAGCCAGTGAACTGGTCGGCACTGGTGAGCACATGCGCCAAGGCTTTGCGCTGGTCCGGGCCGAGGTGAGACGGAGGTTCGTATCGGTTGGTGATCGGGGCGATGGTGTCGATGGCGGCGTTGACAGTGTGAATCAACGAAATCTCCTTGGTGAGTATGTCGCGGGTCGAGAACTCCGAACCGACACGCACTAGCTCAGAACGTTCCGCCAGCGCATTCTTTAGCAGCGGCAGGTCCAGTTGGCCGCAGCCGTTGACCAGGGCGGCTTCCAGAATCTTGTGTTGCGGCGCGACCGAAGCACGCTCGAAAACGTGCGCGATGCCGTGGTCAACAGCAGTGCGCATCGTGACCGAGTGGGCGAAATCCCCGGACTGCCCATTGGCCGCGACGACCACTTTGCGTAGCGCCCGTTTCTCGAAGAAACCGATCTCACCAAGTTGCTGTCGGCGAACTTGGTCATCGGATGCGCCCTTGAGCTTCTTGGGGCGGGACTGATGGACGACGTGAGCGATCTCCTGCTTGGTCAGTTTGCGACCGAGCTTCGCCTCCTGACGTTTGACGGCCAAGTCCCTCTGCTGCGACCGTTTCGAGAACCGGTCAATCAACTCAGGCGCGACGCCCTCGATCTCGAACCCATTGGCGGCCTTCCGGGTCTGGTAGCCGAGCCGGTGGAGCCGCTTGGCCAGTTCGTTCCGATAGACGGCTGTGCCGTAGTTGAGCGCGCCGAACATATCGCCGGTTTGCAGCGCCTTCCACCGCTTTTCGGTGTTGTCCCAGGTACAGTTGAACAAGACGAAATGCGTGTGCAGTTGCGGGTCCAGGGCGCGGGAAGTCGTGTGCAGGAACGCTGCGCCAACCAAGTTGCCCGTGGTGCGATCCTGATCCTCGATGCCGGCCTTGCGGATGCGTGTGGCGGCAAACTGCTCAAGCTCGCGCAAGGCCATCGTGGAGGCCTCCCGGTGTGCCTCGATGATGCGATGGTCATTCATCGTGACCGCCAGAATCGACACCGACTTGGGCGGCGAGCAGACGAAGTCGAAGTAAAGCCGGCGGTCCCGGAACTGCTGCGGGGTGAGTCGTTCGCCGGTCATCGGGTGCAAATTGTCGCAGAGGCGCAGGAACACTTCGCGGGTGACAGTCTCACTTGGCTGAAAACCCAACCTTTCCGCGCCGATGCCAATCCAATGACCACCTTGATCGTGGGCCAACACTTCGCCTTGGGTGTAGTAATCGTTGTGCGACAGGTGCTCGTCGAAATACGTCGTGGCGGCGACTCGATTCTTTTGTGGAATGGCGCTGAACATGGTCGAGGAGCTTACCGAAACCGTGCTGCAAAGTTGTTCCCAAACGGGGAATGGCGCTTATTTAAGACCTCGGTTGAGTTTGCGTCGCCATTTGTAGGACGGGATGCGGTCCTTGAACCGGTGCCGTGGTCGGGTCAACGCCGGGAAGTGCTTGGGC